>Ga0114972_10001580_pt1 | contig 17093 bp, 15 predicted proteins | sample M_140807_EF_Meta_FD_87354 | JGI IMG/M metagenome (GOLD analysis project Ga0114972, IMG submission 87354) | Freshwater microbial communities from Lake Montjoie, Canada to study carbon cycling - M_140807_EF_MetaG | ecosystem: Environmental > Aquatic > Freshwater > Lake | place: Lake Montjoie... | reverse complement strand
AGATCCCTGCTTGATTCGACAAACGGCAGTGTCGGTGAGGCAGACAACATGCTATTGAGAATCCCGGCTCAAGCATGGTGGATCGTATGGTTGATTGCAACGTTTGGTTTTCTTGCCGTCTCTCGATGGAGAGGGATGGCAGCGTTTCAGACGGGGCGGTTCGCTAAGCTTGGGGGAAGCGGCTTGGAGATACTTTTCTCGCCGATACTCAAGCCAGGGGTATTTATCGAGCTTTTGTTTCGCGAGCGCAACGGAGCCTTCTTGGCGTTCCTATTTGCACCGTTTTGCGTTTGCATTTCGCGTAAAGCGTTTGCTTGGACGCTGCTGGCGGTGGCTCCACTGTTTTTGGTTTTACTTCTTTGGGAGCACATGCCCGCACAGAGTTTGGCGTTCCAATATGCGAGTGTGATTTTACCGATCCTCTTTATTGGTGGGATTGAGAGTTCATGCCGTCAGTCCTCGGCAAGGATATCGACATGCGTATTTTGCACAGGTTTGATTTTGAGCATTTACGTCGGGCAGTTGCCTTGGAGCGGTGATTCGTTGGTAGATGTCAAACTGCGATCTTATGGACCTCAGACGCAGTGGACACGTTCGGCCGGCACCGAAGACCATCGAGTGTTTCATGAGCAGATACGAAATATTCGCGAGAATGGAAATTTCGAATCGCGAGCGTTTTCGGAATGCAGGATTCTGGCCACTGGGAGGCTAGCAAGCCACTTGCTTGGGGCCAAGGATCTTGAGACCGTTGGTCAGTTCTGGCAACGCTTCGAGGACTATCGCAAACTCGAGCCGGATTTAGAGTCTCCGTTGCTGCGGTACGATCTAATCGTCTTGGATCCTATAGAGGAATTCCAACAGACCCTCGAGGAGACCCAGCGTGTACGAGACCAAGCGCTCGCGCTGGGGTTTAAATTTGTCCCGACGGCCTACGGCTTCAATGTGTTGACTAGGCGTTGAAGGAACCAAGCAGCCGTTTTGAACCACAGAGGCACAGAGACCACGGAGGAAGCCCGTTCCTGGTAGTAGATCTTGTTAAAGATCCTGGATTTTTTCCCTTTGCGTCTTTGCGCCTTTGCGTGATACTCCGCGATCCCTGTCAGGAGAGCCGGACCGCTGATGGACGCTGATGGACCACTTTCTGAAAAATCCAGAGGTTCGTATCCGGCAAATGTCGGTTATGAAGGATTTTTGTAAGTACAAGAACGTATCCCATGGATCCTTTTCAATCTTACTTGTCCGGCTGAGACTCGCCGGTTATACTTTTGGTATGAAAACAGCAATTTCAATTCCAGACGAATTGTTCGAGACTGCCGAGCTCCTAGTAGAGAAGCTAAAAATCTCACGCAGTAAACTCTATGCAAGAGCGATTGCAGAGTTTGTTGCGAAGTATGATAACGACTTAGTTACGGAGCAAATGGATCAAGCGCTCCGTGAGATCGAGATCCCTTACGATGAGTTTTCAGATGAGGCCTCGCGAAGAGTACTAACGCGCGAAGAATGGTAGCCCTTCAGTCTGAAGTATGGTGGGTCGACTTGGCCGAGCCGGTTGGTTCGTCTCCGGGTTATCGACGGCCCGTGGTGATACTCCAATCAGACGCGTTGAATCGGAGTCGCTTGTCTACGGTGATTTGCGTCGTACTGACAAGCAACGTGCGATGGGCAGCTGCTCCTGGGAATGTGTTGTTGCTTGCCAAGCACTCAGGTCTTGAGCGTGATTCGGTGGTAAATGTCTCGCAATTGGTGACCATTGATAAGCAGCAATTGGTTGAGCGGGTAGGCAAATTACGGAAACGTCAAATGGAGACCATATTTGCCGGGATCGATCTGGTCATGGGGAGATAGCCATAGAACAGCCAAGCAGCCGTCTTGAACCACAGAGGCACAGAGACCACAGAGGAAGCCCGTTCCTGGTAGTGGATCTTGCTAAAGATCCTGCTTCTTTTCCCTTTGCGTCTTTGCGTGAGACTCGAGGAACCGGGCAACAACCCGGACCGCTGATGAAACAGCCAAGCAGTCTGAAGCGGAGCTTTCTAGTAGATGGTTTTGGTTAAGGCCTGCGTGGGATGGTCCAAGCACTTTCGTGGCGTACCATTCCGATGTGGGGGTAATAACTTTGGGCTTTGGGGGCCGAAAGCAGGATCAGTGTCGTTTCCAAACTTGCTGCCAGGTGCGTGCGCTCGATGAGTTCGCGGCCAATCCCCTTCCGCTGGTACCCGACATCCACTGCCAAATCTGACAAATACGTGCAATAGCAAAAATCGCTGATGGCTCGTGAAACGCCCACGAGCAAACCCGATTCGGCCCTCGCGGTAATCAAGATATCCGCTTTTCTAAGCATCCGTTCGATGCGAATAAGATCCGATACCGGACGACGCTCGGCCAAGGTCGATCGGACCAGACAGTCGACGAACTCCAAAGCCGTCAAATCGGGCTCATTTTCATAGCGAATCATACGGTTTTTCCCATAAAAAACACAGAAGCACCTCGGTCGCCTCGTTTGTCCCTTGTCGACTCGAATTCCCCCGACTAAAACCTTGGAATGTCATCCCACTAAGGACCCATTGCATCAATGATTTTCTGGAAGAAAAAGAAACCGGCCTCGGACGCGACCTCCTCCAATATACCAGAGGACTCTTTGGGCAATCCCCAAGAGCAACTGCAGGAATCGCAACCCCTGAGCGATGCCCCGCTGAGTGATGCCCGGGCGGAATCCAATGCCGCCGATGTTCCGGCCCAAGAAGCGACGACCACCAAGGTGGGTTGGTTCCGAAGGGTGCTTCAGAAAACCAACGACCTGTTCCGAACCGACATCCGTGATTTATGGAAATCAGAAGGGGAGCTTGTCGATGACGAGTTTCTATCCAAGTTGTATGCGATCCTGATTCGGACCGACATGGGTCCTAACATGGCCACGAAGATCAAGGACTCGATTCACGACCAGTATCGGGCCCGCAAGGTTCATCAGGAGGATGTCCTAAAGGTTATCCGAGATCGGATTTCCGAATCGCTCAAGAGCAAGGGTGGGACTTTAAATCTGCCCGACACCAAGCCTGCGGTCATCTTGGTCGTGGGTGTGAATGGATCAGGCAAGACGACTTCGATTGCCAAGCTTGCACATCGCTTAACGAATCAAGGCAAGCGAGTGCTGCTTGCCGCCGGAGACACCTTCCGAGCCGCTGCGGTCGAGCAGCTGAAGATCTGGGCCGACCGCATCGGATGCGATATTGTTTTAGGAGACCAGGGCTCCGATCCAGCTTCGGTCGCCTTCAAAGCCATGCAGCGCGCGGTCGCTGAAGGGTACGATGTGTGCATCGTTGATACCGCCGGTCGACTGCAGACCCAAGGCCATTTAATGCAGCAACTCGAAAAGATCAAACGCGTGCTGCAAAAGCATGTCGAGACCGCTCCCCACGAGGTCTTGTTGGTGCTCGATGCAACGGCAGGTCAGAACGCGATCAGCCAGGCCAAGGGTTTTTCTGAGGCTGCCGGATGTACCGGGATCGTACTCTCGAAACTCGATGGAACGGCCAAGGGGGGCGTGATCATCCCTATCGCCGAACAGTTCGGGCTGCCTGTAAAATTTGTTGGGCTTGGCGAAAAGCTACCTGACTTGCAGGAGTTCTCGCCTGATGACTTTGCCGCCGCATTGTTCTCCTAAACTTGACGCTTATCCAAGCCGCTTTTCATACCGTCTAACGATGCTTCCATTTTGTGAGTGACATTTGGCAACCGCACAATCTGCATACGAGCAAAAAATCGAAGAGCTCGATGCTCGAATCACCCAAGGAGAATCTCTTTCAAAGCGGCTCAGTATCGGCCGCGTAGCGACCGCACTACCGGGTCTCTTGATGGTCATCGCCGGCTTTAGCGAACCACAGCTACCCAGGCTAGTGTGGCAGTTTGGATTGGTATTGATCCTGGCATTTCTTGCATTGGCGTCATGGCAAGAGGTTCTGCGAAGCCAGCTTGATTGGTCTGTCCAAAAGCGGCTCTTTTATCGACGTATGCACGCTCGTTGCCATAGGCGATGGGATGAGCTTGCCGCATTGCCGACCGAACAAGCCGCATCGGATTTTGCCAACGAGCTTTCTAAGGATCTTGACCTTTTCGGGGATCGGTCGCTGTTTCGCTGGTTCTCGCTGGCCGTCACCGAATCGGGTGCCAAGACCATCGCCGATTGGATGGGCAACTGGAAACCCTTTGGAGAGATCGCCGAGCGACAGCATGCCGTCGGTGAGCTCAAGGATCAGCGGGCTTGGCGCGAGTCGTTCTGGGATGCGGCTCTGGGCTTTCGAGGCTGCGATACTTCGCCAGAAAGAATCGCGCAGTGGGGTACAAGCCCATCGTTTTTCGAGAAGCGAGCGTGGCTCAAATCGATTACTTGGATCGGTCCGTTGATTGCCATCGTCTCTCTGGTCGGATTGCTCGTGAGTGTCCTGACCAAACAGCCCATGATCTTCAACATCAGCTTTTTTGCATTCTTGGCCGGGGTCGCGATCAATCTTCTCGTGACCGTATCGATCATTGGACGGATCCACGATCTGTTCGTTCAAATCGGGAACGCCAACCGCGAGCTGTCTTCCCTCAAGGAGCTAGTCGATCTAGCGCAGAGGCTGCAACCGCAGGCACCGCTGCTACAACAGCTTCGAGCTCGTTTTTTTGCAGAAGACTCTCCCGCCACAGAATCGATTGATAGCCTACAGCGCAGGATGCGGTTCGCGGGAATCCAACGCAACCCATTGCTCTTCATCCCTTATTGGTTTCTCCAATTGGTTCTCTTTTGGGATGCTCGAGTTCTGGAATCGCTGGAGCGATGGAAGGCCCGTCATGGCTTGAGTATCCGAGGTTGGGTCGAGGGGCTCGGAGAGATCGAGGCCCTCGTCAGCGGCGCTGCGGTGGCCGATGAATACCCAGCCTGGAGTTATCCTCAGTGCTCCGACGTAGCGGCGCGTGACCTGCAGATCAAAGAGCTCGGGCATCCGCTGATCCCCGATTCAAACCGGGTACTCAATGACGTAGAGATCGCAGAGACCAAGCCGCTGCTGTTGGTTACCGGCAGCAACATGGCCGGCAAATCGACCTTGCTAAGATCCCTGGGCATCAACACCGTCCTGGGGCGACTCGGCAGCCCGGTTGCCTGTAGCCAATGGACCGGCCCGAATTGCCAGTTGGCATCGAGCATCCGCGTGCAGGATAGCTTGGCCGACGGGGTTTCGTTCTTTATGGCAGAGCTCAAGCGGCTGCGGGCAATCAGCGATGCGACGCGCGAGCATCATCAAGGTGGCCAGAACCGTGTTTCATTAGTGCTGCTCGACGAGATCCTACAGGGCACCAATTCACGAGAGCGCCAGATTGCGGTTGAACAGGTGCTCGATCAATTCGTTCAGCTAGGGGCATTGGTTGTCGCCAGCACGCATGATCTGGAGTTGGCCAATTGCCAGGGAGTTGCCAAGGCCGCTCAGGTGGTACACTTTCGAGAGTTTTTCGAGACGGTCGATGGCAAGGAGCAGATGCGCTTCGACTACAAGATGCGTTCTGGGGTTACCCCAACGACCAACGCTCTAAAACTCCTGGAAATGGTTGGACTTGCAAAAAAACCTGGGATTCCCGAGCTTCGCTGAAGCCTCTACGGTGGTATTCCAATCGACAAAATAACGCGTAGAATTTCCGTTCTGTAAAGCACACAGATCCATTGCATTTTTCCTTCGAAAGCAAACTTTGCTATGTCGAACGCTTCCCTCCGTGGCATCGTCCATTTGATCGAAGACACCAAGACCTTCGGGCAAAAAGGTTTCCGCAAGCGAACCGTAGTGCTCGAACAGAATCTTGGCAGGTTCACGAACTACATCCCTTTGGACTTTATCGGGGATGCTTGCGACAGTGCCGATGCATTGAGCGTCGGTGATGACATCACGGTCAACTACCGACTCTCGGGCCGCAAGTGGCAGCGTGATCCTCAGAGCGAGGTGAAGTACTTTCTGAGCGCTGAGGCTCTTTCGTACCGTCGTTCCGCGGATGCACCTAGCGGTCCCGGCGGATCGATCAACGACGAATTCTCCCAAGCTTCGTCCGACGACGCGGGTGATGCACCGTTCTAGGGGCTCGGGCGTTTCCCGTTTCCAGAGGGGCGAGCTTCGATGGACTAGGGCTGTCGTTTGAGGATGTACACCACATCTTCGGTGGATTCATCGACTTCGATTGGCTCGTCGATATCGTAGCTGAAATCGTAAGCAGCCTCGATGGTCCAGGTGGGGACCTTTTTCACCAGGGCTGCGAACTGCTTGTAAGTGTAACTGCGTAGGACTAGGCAGTCGTCGATGCGCATGGACCCGGTTGGTCTGTAGATATCGAAGCGGATGTTGAAGCGTTCGACGCGAGCTTTTGCGTCTTTATCGCGAGGCCACATTCGCGTGTTGACTTGCAAATGTCCCCGACGAGCAGACCAGCTTTCCTCGTCGGTTGTGGGGCCAACGAGCGGGGTGAGGTGAAAGCCTAGGGCATATATTCCACCAGGTCGTACGGCCTTGGCCATGGCTTGCAAGTGCCGGACGGCCTGTTGTTCGCTCGACAGGTGCCGAAAGGAGTTGATGGTGTTGAAAGCCGCATCGCAGGGTTTATCGACTTCAAAGTTGCACATATCTGCAACAAATGCTGTCGGTTTGATGCCGTGACGCTCGAGTCGCTTGTTGCAGAATTCGATCGCCTTGTCGTTGAGATCTAGTCCCATGCAATGGTAGCCACCTTTGATCATCCGATAGAGCAGACGGCCGGTCCCGCAGGCAGGCTCCAGAAGCCTTTTGGTCTTGCCTTTGACATGCTGCTTGAAGGCCGCCGTTAGGAATTTGTATTCAGCGGCCCAGTCGCTTCCGAAGATCAAGTCGTAGTAGACAGGGTGATCGTAGATGCTTTCTTCGACGGTTTGCATAGGATGATGATGATAAGGAGTTGGTTTCTAAGGTTGTTGACACAAAACACCCAGCGCGAGGGCTTGGGGTAGGTTGAGGACTCGATAGAATAACTCAATCGCGGTCCCGGATGCATAGGGGTGTGGGGGCCAGAGCACCGGTTTTCGTTCTTTTCGCGATGGTCCCCGATACCCCCGATGGTCCTAAAATGTCTTTCGAATCCCTGCGAATACGAGAGTACCAAGTTTCCCATCGAACGCGATATCGGTACAGTTTTGCCGCTTCGCTGTGTCATAATCAGCTCCACTTGCGCCCCCGCGAAGCCCCTGGGCAGAGACTCCTGCATGCAGCGATCAAGATCGATCCAGAGCCCGACTATCGAGCTTCGGGCGTCGATAGTTTTGGAAATCCGATCGAGTTTTTTAGCATCGAGCGAGCCCATGGGGAGATGACCGTTCATTCGAATTGTTGCATCGAAAGGGCTCAACCGACACACCAATGGTATGCAGGCTTGACGACCGCCGAATGGATCCGCTCGATCAAGCAGGCAGCCAGCGAAGACACCCTCCGAGCGCAGGAGTTTTTGTGCCCATCGAGCTACTGCGCGATCCATCCAGAGTTTGCAGAGTTTCTCAAGCCTATCTGGGATCCCCATCTCGATAGTCTTCAAATGCTCGATGCGGTCAATCGCTACATCTATGAATCGATCCGCTACCAACCGCAGTCGACCGACGTGACAACCTCGTCGCTCTCAGCACTCAGGAATCGCCAAGGCGTATGCCAGGATCTAGCCAATATCTTCATTTCCTGCATGAGGACGCTCGGGATTCCTGCTCGCTACGTCAGCGGATATCTGATCACGGTTCCAGCCCCCGGCCAGGACAAGCTCGTCGGCGCGGACGCTTCGCACGCCTGGGTGAGTGTTCATGTCGGACCCTGGGGTTGGATCGATTGGGACCCGACCAATAACATGCGAGCGGACTTGGACCACATCACGCTCGCCTGGGGCCGAGATTACGCAGATGTCCCACCGGTCCTTGGGGTTTATGTTGGCGGAGGCGATACGGCCTTGGAGGTCGCCGTCGATGTTGTGCTAGCAAATGAGAGGCTTGCAAATCCCACAAAAGGGCCGGACTGATATTGCTCTAAGGATAGCGATTCTGGACACTCCCGGAGCGGCTCAGCGGAATCAATCGCCTTGAAGGACGAGGCGAAACGGGGCCAGGAATGGATCAAGGAGGATCCCGATGGGTAAGCCGGAGCGAATGAAAATTCGGGGAGCCAGTTTGATACTCGGCTGGGCCGTTTTCTCTGCGATCACAAGCCAGATCGGATATGCTCAGGATGGGAGCCCATCGATTCCCAGCCAATCTAATCCCAGTCCCAATGTGGTCGGTGATTGTCTAGCGATTTTTTTTGTCGACACGCAGCAGTCATCGAGTCAAGCGATGGAGCAGGTCGCCGCGCAAGCGATCGAGTTGGGGTGGGCCGTTCGCCGAGTCGATACACGGCGGGAAGTGCATGTGGCTGAACGTTGGCGGATTCATGGTTCACCGACGATCGTTTTGGTCCGCGGTGGGCGAGAAGTTGACCGAATTCTTGGACAGGTTACATCGACGGAGCTATTCCGCCGGATGCTAAAGTTCTCTGCGCCGGATTCGATACGAGATCCTGGCGTAACACCGCTGGCAGGATTGCAAAGGCCTTCGAGTGTAGAAATCGATATCGATGCCATGGTTCCGATGCAGCAGCGGCCAAGTCGTGTTAGCCCACCTGCTGGAGTTGATTCTGTTTCTGGAGAGCGTGCTTCAAGTGACCCTTATGCGGCCACGGTGCGCATCATTGTCGATGAGCCCGACTCCCATGCGGTGGGATCTGGGACGATCATCGAAAGTAGCAGCCAAGGTGCGATTGTCTTGACCTGTGGGCATCTGTTCCGTGACCGGACGGCACATTCAGTGATCGTGGTAGAGCGTTTCGAGGGCGATACTGTGCTGCGGTATGCAGCCGAGCTGGTCGATTATCAAATCGACGATGTAGACATTGGAGTATTGGTGTTTCAGCCCGGCAAAGTTGTGCCGTCGGCGAGAGTCACCGGTCAGTTGGATTCAGTGCTTGAGGGAGACGTCGTCTACAGCATGGGGTGCGACCATGGCAGCGCACCGTCGAGATTCGATTCGCGTGTCACGAAACTGAACCGTTATTTGGGTGCTGCGAATATCGAAACATCGGGGCTCCCGGTGCAGGGTCGCAGCGGTGGAGGGTTGTTCAATGCCGATGGCGAGTTGGTGGGGATCTGTTTTGCGGCAGATGCAGAGCTCAACGAAGGCCTGTATTGCGGCACGCAAGTCGTTCATACCCAGCTCAACAAACTGGGTTTCACCGATGGACAGCGGAAAAAATCCGGAGTTCGGTCCGATGCAGTGCCAAGTTCGAGCGCCCCGCAGGTTTCCCCCGCGCCACAGCGACCGACGTTGCCTGCAACAATGACTGTGATTCTCACAGATTCCTCGGGTAGCACTCGGCAGCTGACCATCGATCGACCCAGTGAGCAGTTGATCGACGCGATGCGTCAGGAATCTCAGCGGACTCTGCAGGCCAATTCGACCAGTCAGGTTCGATAGAAAGAAGGATCGATGAGAGCAAAGTTAGCGTTCCGTTTGCACTGGATAGTTCTCCTATTGCTTGGCGGTGTTGCCGTTCCAGGGTGTGGTACGACCAAGTCGGTGACGGCCACCGAACAGTTGCTTATGTCGGATGCAGTCGATTCAACGATCTCGAAAATCGATTTTCGTCCTCTGACGGGCTACAATGTTTTTTTGGATACCACCTTCATGGCCTCGGCGGGTAAGCCGATCCCTGGGGTGCCGATGCAGACGAATCTAGTGACGTCGGATTATGTGATCAGTTCGATCCGACAGCAGTTGACCGCCGCTGGTTGTCAGATCGTCGACACCAAGGATGCTGCGGATATTATTTGTGAAGCTAGGTGTGGGGCTTTAGGAACAGACGGCCACAATGTCACCTACGGGATCCCCTCGATCAATATCTTCGGAGGGTCATCGACGATCATGGCTGCAGCACCGATGCTGCCTTCGATCCCGGAAATTTCGGTTGCCAAGAAAGAAGTCAAAAGCGCCGCGTCTAAGATTGCTGTATTTGCTTATGATCGCGAGACAAGAGAGCCCCTTTGGCAATCGGGGATCGCTCAATCTGGAAGCAATGCAAAGGACACTTGGTTCCTGGGTATCGGACCGATCCAGCAAGGGTCGATTTATCGCGGGCCGCGGTTTGCGGGCCGAAGGTTTGGGGGCCAAAGAATTTTGAATGATGAAATTCCAGCGGGTGAATCCCCTAATGGCGTTGATCCTCGCTCGCAAATCACTTTTGCCCACCCACTCTTTGAGCCTTCAAAGGGCGATGCATCAGGCTCACAGGAAAACCTAGAGCGTATCGCAGGCGATACCGATACGGCCAAGGAGCCCTATGGGGCCAAGAAGGGAGTCAAAGCACAGCTAACCGGCGATGCACGCTGAGTTGGCATTAATTCAACCGTTTAGGTGCTGATGGGGGATCGATTTTGTGTTCCGACCCGTGCTTACGGCCGACAAGTTCTGCTGCGGGGTCGCGAAAATCTCTTAATCGCCGTGTGGTCGAGACCAACTGAACACCGCATTCTGCTGCTAGCCACTCTGTCGAGCGCTTGTGGACAACCATGAAACGCTGTTTGATCAGGGATCGTTCCGAGCTGTTGATTTGGGAACCGAGATCATCGCAAGCAACGCCGCTTAATTCTGTGGATTTCGGTAATGATCTCACATAGCCTTCGGCATACGAAGCACCGCTTCCGCGCGAATATCCTCCATAGAGCAATTTCGCTGCGGTAGCGATGGTCAAAAGCAACTCGCGAAAAAGCTGGATGGCGTTCTGGACGTCGGTGTGCGGACCATAGAAAAAAAAGAGGGTGCGATGTCCTTTGCTCCCCGCATACCATTGAGTCATGGGAAAAACATGTTGTGTGACATAATTGGCAAGTTCCTTTTCCCAGGCCACCGATTTTGAGCCGTTGACTGGGCAAGCGATCCGAGCATAGCTCGTTGAGTCGTCGCCATCTTGGCTCTCCAAATCCGCACGGGAGAGATTGTGTCTGAGCATCAAGCTTTGCATCATTCGAAGGGCATTTTCTCGCTCGCCTTCCGTAGCGGCTTGATTGCGAGCCGTGTTGTCGATGGCTCGAAGCCGATGGATGATCTTTTCGAACTCCGCTTGGGTCAGATCCCCTGAATGGCGAAGCTCATCGTCGCCGGAGGAAAATCGCTGATTGGTTGCAGCACCCGGTGATGGCTGCCAACATTTGAAAACAAAAAAAGTGCTGTCGTCATCGCAAGGGTTCCATGTATCGTGAAGGACTCCGTCGACGATCGTGCAAAGATGACTTTTCCGACCATATTGGTCTTGGACTAGGACCAAGGATATGCCGGATGCGAAGTCATGCGCTTCGATTGGCAACGCAGGACTCGAAACCCCCTGCTCTTGCCAACCGAGCTCCTCGATGTAGGGGGCGTAGATGCTCCGGGGAACTCCGTTTCGAGGGGTATCGCCGTAGCGATTCATCAAGACTTGATAGACATCCCGATATGCGATCCCTGTTGCGATTGAGATCGACCGAGTCACGCAGTCACCTGTTAAGCCGACAAAGCCGCAAGTTGACCGCCCGCCATCGTCCCATCGGAACTTCCCGATCCTTGGCATGATCCCAAAACCTTTCGCTTCTGTCCGTAAATCGCAGCAATGCCGTAAATCGCAGCAATATCCGCGACGGGTTGGCGACTGGCAAGTGGTCAGGACGTGGTGATCGTATCTTTGGAAGATGAAATTTCGGAGGATTCGTCCCGTAGGATGGTTGGCGAAGTCGCTTCGATCGAACAGACCGATGCCGCATCGTTCTTGAGCCCGATCCCCCACGAAGCCAGCACAGAGGCGATTTGAACTTCGTCGATTCCATCGCGTAGCGCCGATCGCACCATCTTGGAAAAGAGCATCCAGAATATCAATTGCTCTTGGTTTGGATGGACTCGCACCTCGATCCAAAAAACCTGCCGAGCATGGCCGTAATCGACATACAATGCTCCTGCGATCGGATTCCCTTTCCATTCAAGGATGCAAGCCCCGAGGCGTCCGATCTCAGACAAGTTGTTCGAGACTCCAGTTGAAAACCGGTAGTCGATCACCCGCTGAGCCATGGGGATCGATCCGAAGCGATGCTTCAACTTGGGGTCATCACTCTTGAGCATTCCGCGGATCTTCAACACATGCTTGACGACCTGTTTCTTATCTGTGTCCTCGGATGCCTCGGAGAAATCGAACAAGCCGCTTGCGAATGCCTTCTCGACGAGCTTCAATTTGCGGCGAGTTTCCAAGGACCAGATCGGGGCACCATCAGGACCTAGTGTTGGACGAAAGAGGAAGCGAGTCGAGGATTCTGGAAAGGTTTTGGCGCTCCATCCGGAGTCGTGGACCAAGTTGTTTACGAGGGCTCTTATCCCAACATCTTTTTCGAAAACTCTTTGAAAGTTTAACTTGTGCACCTGGCCTAGATATTCCTTGGTCAAGTAATCGCCGAATGCCTCGCCGACTTTCGCTTGATCCTGTTTTGCGCCCAAGATACCTTTGGAGTCCCCAAAGCAACCTTCGGAGCCAATGAGCCTCAGTTCCCGTCCCTCGGCCCCGTCATGGATAAGCAATGGCATAATTCCCGTCAAGGTTTCGCCGATGGTGGCTGTAAGCACCAGAATGTCCCGCTTGCCCTCGGGAACCTCGCTGAGCCATCCGAGCATCCATGGGAAAGTCAGATCCCAGGAACCAAAACGCCGATTCATCGCCGTAGGTGTCAATTTGCAGAGGCGATTCCAGTGGCTGCCAAGACCGAGAAGTTCTGTCGACTTGGTAACTTCGGCAACGCATAGCTTAGGAGTCATATAGGCCAATTCACCGTCGACAATTGCCAGCCAACCAAAGACGCACAAGACCTAGTGCTGATACAATACTCACGATCATCGGGACAGTCAAGGTTTGCGCAGCCTGAAGCGATTTACCAAATAGCCCTACGCATCTTGCAATGGCCGACTTAGCCTGTTAGCAGAATCGAACCATTCTTCCCGCCTTAAGGACTTTAAACCAATGACCTTTTTAGCCACTCTTGCCCGAAAAACCACAGGATTTCCTTGCTCGGTTGCTGCTTGGTTGCTTTGCACAACTTCGGCGATCCTTGGGCAATCGGCCCCCTACGATGTATTCCCTGAAGCGAGTTTGCCGTATCACCGAGTCCGAATTGAACCTTCCGTAGAAGCTGGCGAACTTTGCTATGGAGCGAACTTTACGATTTGGATTCCATCAGGGGTACAAAGCCTTCGAGGGATCGTCGTTCACCAGCACGGTTGTGGGGAGGGGTCCTGCAAGTCCGGACTGACGGGTGCTTATGATCTTCATTGGCAAGCACTCGCGAAAAAACATCGCTGCGCGCTGCTCTCGCCAGCCTACGAGCAACCCGAAAAAGCCGACTGCCAATTGTGGTGCGACCCGCGAAAGGGATCTGCTAAAGCGTTTCAGAAGGCTCTCGAGATGCTCGGCGAGAAATCAGGGCATCCCGAACTGGCGAAGTTGCCTTGGGCACTCTGGGGGCACAGTGGCGGTGGGCATTGGTGCGGAGGGATGGCACTACTCTATCCGCAAAGGACCGTTGCCGCGTGGCTTCGTTCCGGCGTTCCCTTGGTGGAACCGGTGGCCTCAAAAGGCAATATTCAGAATTATTCGTTCAACGATGGGGTGCTAACCGTCCCACTGATGTGCAACGTAGGGACCAAGGAGGGGGTTACAGTACAGGACGAACGCTTCGGATCGGTTTGGCCAGCAAACCTGGAATTCTTCAATAACCTGCGTTCTCGGGGTGGATTGATCGCAACCTCGGTCGATCCTCTGACGAGTCACGAATGCGGTAATCAACGGTACCTTGCGATTCCATGGCTAGATGAATGCTTGACGCAGCGATTGCCTGAAATGCAGGGACAAGCCCTCAGGCCAATGAGTTCCAGCCAAGCCTGGCTGGCCTCCCACGGCGAGGATTCCCATGTCGCCTTGGATTCCAACAACGCTTCTGCCGACGCATTGAAATGGTCGTGGTTACCAAATGAACGGATTGCGAAACTGTATTCGCAGTATTGCAAGGATTCGTTGGTGCCTGACGACACTCTGCCGCCTGCTCCGACGAACGCTGTGCTTGAGGGTGGAACGATCGGTTGGGAATGCGAAGCGGACCTCGAAAGCGGAGTGGCTTATTTTGTGATCGAGAGTGATGGCAAAGAGGTTGCTCGGTTGCCGGAGAAAAGCAACAACCCTTTTGGGCGACCGGTCTTCCAGGGGCTGCAGTACAGCGACACCCCTCCGCAGCCGTTGGCTCAGATGCGAGTTTCGATCCAATCGCTCAGCGATTCAAAATCTGCCTCGGGTCCTGGGAAGCTTACCGTCCACAGCGTCAATTCTGTCGGGCGATGTTCGGCAAAAACCATCGTGAGTTCGCGCTAGGCAAATTCGATGTCCGACCCTACCTCTGTGGGTGATCGACTCGAATCAACCGGGGAACTTGAACTCTGGATCTGCGATCGCTCGGATCATTTCGGAAAGATTGGAGTAAACGAGCAATAGCGATTGCCAGTTGGCTTGCGAAATCGAGACTGCGCCTCGCGGTTCGTGGGCTTGTACCCCATCGACTACCTCTCCGATCCCAAGGTGGATGTATTCGAGGATTTCGGCCATCTGTGCCGCTTGGCTAGGGCTAAGGCGGCCGGGGATCGGAGGCAGAGTATCTAGGCTTGGGTGCTTGGCCGCGTCGACGATCAGGTTCGAATCAATTTCAAAATCCGCCTCGATCTGAGGGTCAACTTTGCCCTTTTCACCGACCAAGTGGGTTTCGTTCAAGCGAGCTCGAATTTGCTGTTGGTCGCCAAAAAGCAGCAGGCTACGCCCCACAAGAATCAAATCACCGTAACGCAGTATCCTCAATTTGGCTTCTTGCCCGTTGACTTTGGTGCCGTTGGTGCTTTCCAGATCGGTCAAGACCAAGTGTTGGTTATCGAGAAGTATCTTGCAGTGGTAGCGACTGATCCGCTCGTCGTTGAGTTGGATGGTGTTCCCATCCTCGCGTCCGATAGAAATCGGAGGGGTCAGTTCGCCGAAGATTTTCCCCCGGTCAGCCCCTTGCATTACCCGCAAGGTCAATTTCGACATGGTTACAAAACTCCAATACCTCGGCTTCCGCTCTCGCGTAAATGCCTCACGATCCGGCTCGTGCGCCCGTCCTATGGGATAGGCTATGGGATAGAGCGCTACAACGCGTTACACCCCTTTAGTGTAGCACAAAAAAAACACCCCGCTGGCGGGAAACACCAACGGGGTGAGGATCATTTGGGCTATACGCAGGGATTCTGGGGTTTAGCCAAGTTCTTCGATGCTGGATAGGTCCGGGCCAAAGCTAGCTTGAGCCGCGACCAACTCCGGCCGACGGGTTTGGGTCGCGAGGCCGGCTCGTGTCAGCGTAGCGTCCAGCACGTCCTGGGCTTTTGCAACGATCGCATCTCGTTTGATCGACCCTAAATTGGAAATGCCAGGGTAGCTGGTGATCGGACCGTCGTAACCATTGGCTACAAGCGTCTTAACAAAGCGAGCGTTATCGATCGTCCCGACCGTACCGGCGATGAGTTTGAGCCCCTCGGAGCTATCCTTGAGTTCTGGAAGCGACTCAAGGTCTGCAATATTCAATCCAGCGACTTGGTTTCCGGGCAAGGTTGCGAGTTGTTCCCAAGTTCCCTTGCCCACCGTCCAGTGGAAGCTATCGACGACAAGCCCAACCGATTTGGAACCGATCGACTGCATCAGGGCTAATGCCCCGTCGACGTCTTGGATGAACGAGTACTGCCGATCCTTTCGATCTTCGGAGAAGGTCGAAAGGCAAAGCCCGAGCAGTACCTGATGCTTCTCGAAGATGCTTGCAAGTCGAACGATCCGAGATTTGACCCACTCGAAATACTGTGGAAATGGCGCGCGATCGCTTGCGGGTGGAATCAGCAAAAAGCCCGCGCGAGCCTTGATCACTCCCGCAACCCCGACAACTTGCTCGACGAGGCTCAGTGCTGCATCGAATTCCTTGTCATCAGCATCAAGATCGCACGGGACTTCAAATCCTGAGACTCGCAGACCTGAACTGGTCAAAAAGCGTGTTGCTTTGTCCATATCAGTCCGCGCAACTCTTCTTTGGAGGTCGACTGCATCGACATCGAGGCCTTGGAATCCATAGGTCATCGCCAGTTCAATCAGGTCGCTTTGTCGGCCCGAGATCCCCAGGACGCGCGCGTTGAGATTCTTGTACATAGAACGAAAACTCCTTTGATTATGTAGTTCGATTGGTTCCTCGGTGGATGGACCTTAGGAAACAAAAGATTCGATTTGAAAACAACCATTGGACGATTGCCACGTCCCCAATCACTCGGGTCTGGAGCCATCTAAATGGGGAACGAGTATCCCACAAATGAGGGTTGGTTATCAAGTCGAAACTGGTGGTATCAGCAGACTTGATGCATGCACCGTTGCACGAGGATTCGTGAGCGACTTCGGCGCAATGAAACGTTTGATAGAATTAGGACCAAGACCTTTGGGTTGGTCCTCGATTTGATAGTCTAGATTTGATAGTGATGGATCGAATCGAAACGGTTGGGCTAGTTGCTGGGCCTGCGGTGTTTACCACGTCCGGCGGAGGATTGTTTTTGGTGGTTAGCAACGTTGGCTTGCACAACGACACCGATGGTTTCGGTCCACGAAGGAACTTTGCCATGTTTGGGTCTTGTATCGGAAGATTCGCCAGATCGGTTGAATTCGGACGAGTCATCCATGTCCTCCGAGGGCATGTTCTCGATGTCTTGTGCGTCATCGCGTCGGCGTCCTCGGCGCTTCTTGGTTCGCGTTCGTTGAGGGGTTTCGGAGGTCTCGTGATCCTCTTGGTGATCTGCGCGGGCGAATGATTCAAATGGATCGTTTTCATCGGTTGCGGAATTTTGCCAATCCGAGCCGATGGGTTCTGATTCGAACGGATCAATGTCTGAGGTAAGACCGGAACCAAAGCCGGACCCCCCGCGT
>Ga0114972_10001579_pt1 | contig 17096 bp, 13 predicted proteins | sample M_140807_EF_Meta_FD_87354 | JGI IMG/M metagenome (GOLD analysis project Ga0114972, IMG submission 87354) | Freshwater microbial communities from Lake Montjoie, Canada to study carbon cycling - M_140807_EF_MetaG | ecosystem: Environmental > Aquatic > Freshwater > Lake | place: Lake Montjoie... | reverse complement strand
TGCTGCTTGGGAAAAACACCGAAATGAACAATTACGTACTATTGATTGGCAATTCACCACTGATGATGCTCGTATTAAACTCAAACGGCTTTATCCATCAGTTTTACCTTGACTGACTACTAGATTTAATACTCGATTATCGACTTCAAAATGAACAGCTTAATCGTGAAATCGCTAACGTGACCCCTGATGCGATCGCCTTCCAGTTGTCGGAATAACGGGGATCTTTCATCATTTAGGGACTTCTCTCAATTTTAACTGCAATAAAACCCACACCAGTCACCTAAGCCAATTTTTCATGTTCAGGGAATTCTAAACGAGATCCTATTGAGTTTTCATCCAGACTAAACATTTTTGTTGTTGTTGTTGCATCATCTCTGGATCAGCCTGATAGCGACGACCGTGACCAGGCAAAACCCACTCAAAAGAATATTGTGTCAATTTTTCCATAGAAACCCATAACTCTTGCCAAGAATACCAACAAGCCGAGCGAAAAGCATACAAATGTTGCAATTTTTCTGACCAAGCCAAATGATCCCCTGTAAACAAAAAACGATTTTGGTAAAGCAGAACCGTATGACCCTTGGTATGGCCAGGGACAGGAATAATGAGGAGATCGGGAGCAAATTGAATCGGAGATTGCCCCGATAACTGATGTTCCACCATACGAGTATTCTGAGTGATTTCATCCTGATGTAAAATCCGTTCACAGCCAAAATGCTCATGGAATGCCTGATGATCTGCCACATCATCTTGATGAGTCAGGTAAAGATAGCGGATACCTCCCAAGGCTTCTAGGCGTTTGACTAAGGGCAAGGTAAAACGGGGAGAATCAACCAACACATTCCCCTCTGGACGAAGAACGAAATAACTCGCCGCTCCAAAGGATTTTTTTGAATGGTATCCGCAATGATAAACGGTCTCTGCCACTGGAAGGGGAAAATGTTGCTGAACCGTTTTAATTTCAAGGGGAGGACGAACTGTTCCAATGGAAGCCGTCGGACAGGCTAATAAAGCTTCTAGGGCAGCTAATCGCTCGTTTTCCTGAATTGGTTGCCGAAGAACAGCAGACTGCCCTTCAATTTCACGAAAAACCGTTGGGGCCATCCAACGACAGGTATCACAATCAATACAGGTCTTATCCACATATATATCCCCTTCCACATTTTGGGGACGGCGATCGCTTAAACGGGGCATAAAGATTCCTCCCTAGCTAACAAGTCTGTAAATCCTGCTCTTTTTCATTTTAACTGATGACTCCCGTTTTTTAGGTTCTACCCTACTTTTTTTAACTGTAAAATACTCCAGCCTTTCAGAAAAGATCTAATCCAATGAATTTTTCGCAAAATCATAGAAATTAGCAAATTACAAATTTTTCATCACTTTTGCGATTTTGCTTGCAGTCTGATTTTATATCCGATTTTATAGAGTTAAACCTTGTAAATTGTCCTGCTGAAACAAAGCCAAAAAGGAGGACGGAATTCACCCAATCGCCTTCCTCCTTCAAAGAAGAGATAAAAGACGAAAAGAGAAGATAGGAGTCATTTAACCTCTTATTTTTCCTAAATTGATTCAAATATTACTGTGATTCAACTCATTAAATCTTTTTAATTTATTCCTGTTCTTTCACCTCTTTATTCACCATGATCATTCCCCCTAACCCCTCCATCCCAGAGCCGAAAAAGTCCCGAATCCCAAAGTTCGCATCGGCTCTCTTACCCCTCGGACTGCTCAGTTTCGGCATCCTCAATGGGGCCGTCGGCAATCCCGTTCTGGTCATCGTCGGAATCGTCTCAGGTTGTCTTGCCTTCTCCCAACCCTACCTTGATGGCAAACGCAACCAACGTCAGATAAAGAGTGCCTTTCTATTCATGCTAGGCACACTCATCTTTGCCTTCCTGAATCTCTTTGCCAAACCCGCTCAAGCTCAGTTTTTCCAAAGCGCGGAAACGTTTTTTAATACCACCTTTACCTCCTCCGCGACGGCGGTTCCCATTGTCTTCAATACTTTGCGGGCCCTCTATATCATCTATTTAGCCGTTGCCTTTATCGGCGTATTTAACTCCGTTCGACAGGATGAAGACTGGGTATCGGCGGCTCGGACTCCCATCTTGGTCGTTATCACTGTCACCCTGGCTGATATCCTCACAGGACTGATTACAGGCTAATAACAACATTCAGGAGTCAAAATTCAGAATTTAGACAATAAATTATCCATCAATCTCCTCCATTAACGACTTTGAGACCCTTTGTTTGACTATTTTTCTTATTTTCTGATGCTTGACTCCTATTTTCTCTGTTCTCAATTTTTGTACCATGTCTGACCTCCCATCCTTCCGTCGTATCAATCAAGCCCTGGGCAAGCAACCTAAAATTGGCCCCTTTCCTGCGGGTCAAGTCTTTCCCTTAGCTTTTATTCTTCTCTGTTCTTGGTCGCTCAAGGAACTCTTGCATCTGTCCTGGATTAATGCCGCTCTTTTTGGCATTTGGTTGATGGGAACGAGTTGGATTTTGACAGGCACTCGCGCTTGGCGATTCTTCTCCAAATTTGTTACCACGCCCTACTTTGTCCGAGTGGCAGTGCGCTATGAATCTCTCCTAAGAAAACAGAAGTTAGAAAGCAGGGAAAGGGAAATCGAGCCATCAAGAGGAAGAAATCAACAATGAAAACCAGAATTCCAACTATATCCGTCCAAGAGGGAGCAGGAAAATTTGTCATGGCTCCCATTGAAAACTATTTACATCTCCAAGCAATGGTCAGTATTCGCTTGCGAAACCGTCATCTGGGAGCCTATTTGTTGAAAAAGAATCAGTCATCCCCTTGGCAACTGGTGTTTGGCTTTGCCTGTGAGGGCATCCATAGTTTTCTCTCCTCCGAAGAAATTGATGGGGTCTTTGACCAAGTAGAAGCGGGGTTAAAAGACTTTCTGCCTTCTGAGTCCGTCACCTTTCACTTGGGAGCTTTCAAGACGGATCGGGATCGCCAATCCAGTCTCGCGTCTCTGATCAAAAGGTCGCCCATTGATGAGGTCAAATTCCTACTGCTGGGAGAACGCCAGCGTGTCCAAGAATTAGCCCTATCGGGATTGAGAGAACCCAAACTCCTCAAGGTTTACGTCACCTATACCTTTGGCTCCTCGGAACAGGAGTATTCGGATTGGACAGAACGGGCTTTAGCCAAGCTCGAAAACTCTTTACTCTCTCTGAGAGGAGAAGGGGTTACACACCAGGCGATACGCCTAGAAGAACTCCTCCATGCGGGCTTGAATAACGGCTATCTGGTTTGGGAGCAGTTATTTCTCAATAAGCTCAAGTTGAAAATCGCCCCGATGACCGAAACCGAATTATGGGAAACCCTCTGGTATCGGCTCAATTCCCAGACCCCTGCCATTGAGATTCCCCAACTCCTGATTTTGGATGAGTCAGGCATTCGAGAAGAGATTAGTTCAGAGGTTCATAGCACCACTCTCTTATTTGCGGATTCTGTTCCCAAGGCTGACCGCAAATGGATTCTCAATGGAGGTCAATACACGGGAGTCCTCACTTTCTGGGATAAACCTGCGGGTTGGAAGGATAAACGTCAACAATTGCATTATCTCTGGGATATCATTGCGAGAGATTTGGTGACGGATACGGAAATCTTCTGTCAGATTAGTCCCGCGAATCCCACCTTGGTTCGGACGACCGTTCAACGGCTGATCAAGCAATCGACAACCGCCAGTATCAGAGCCAATGAACGGCAAAATTTCGATGTGGCGGCTAGTATCAATGCTAAACGTTCCATTGAAGCCCAGGAAAGTTTATACGAGGGGGCCGTTCCTTTTCATACGGGCATCACCTTTCTCGTTCACCGTCCGAGTCTGGAAGCCTTGGAGGATGCCTGTCGTCAGATTGAAAACTTCTTCCTTCGTCCTGCTTGGGTGGTACGAGAAACGGAAGTCGCTTGGCAAATTTGGTTACAAACCCTGCCCATTGTCCAAGAGAAACTTCTTGCCTTCCGTTATGGCAATCGCCGACTGGTCTATCTCAGTAAGGAATTACCTGGGTTAATCCCGTTGGTGACGACCCTCAGCCCCGATAAAGACGGATTGGAGTTGATTGGAGAGGATGGCGGAACCCCCGTCTATATAAACCTTTTCCAGTCGGAAGGGAAGCATTTAGGAGTCTTTGGAACCACTCGTTCAGGAAAATCGGTTTTGGTTTCGGGCATTCTCACCCACGCCCTGGCACGGCACGTTCCTGTGGTAGCCCTCGACTATCCCAAACCAGACGGAACTAGCACTTTCACCGATTACACCCAATTTGTCAGTCCCTTGGGAGCGTACTTTGATGTGGGGGCTGAATCCATTAACCTTTTCGAGCGTCCAGACCTATCGGCATTGGTGAAAGAGGAACAGGAAAGACGATTTGAGGACTATAAGGACTTTCTCTCTGGTTGCTTGTTAGCAATGGTCGTGGGGGTTAATACGGAAGAAACCCTCAAAACGACTATCCGCACGATTCTCTACTGCATTCTCAATCGCTTTTTCGGAGAGGAATCCCTTCTCAAACGCTACTACAAAGCGGAAGCAGGAGGTTTAGGCAGTGACGCTTGGCAGGAAATACCGACGCTACGGGATTATCTCAAATTTTGCACCTTAGCAGAGATTAATAATCTCTTACAGCTTGAGGAGGGAATTAATGCCCATGCCGTTCCCAAAGCCTTAGAACAAATTCGCCTACGACTGACCTATTGGGCCAACAGTCGGGTGGGAAAAGCCATTTCGTCCCCTTCCACTGTGCCAACGGATTCGATGTTACTGGTTTTTGCTCTGCGCCAAGTTTCCCAGGGTGAGGATGCCGCGATCCTTTCCCTCGTTGCCTATGCTGCGGCCCTGCGGCGAGCGATGGCTTCCCCCATGAGCATTTTCTTTATTGATGAATCTCCCATTCTTTTTCAGTTTCCAGAGATTGCCCAACTAGTCGCTATGCTCTGTGCGAACGGGGCAAAAGCAGGGATTCGCGTCATTATTACCGCTCAAGATCCCAACACCATTGCGGGGGCAGGTCGGGTCGGAGCGCAAATTCTGCAAAATTTGAGTGTCCGCTTAATCGGACGGATTCAAAGAACCGCTACACCGAGTTTTATCCAAATTTTTGGTTATCCGACCGAGATTATTGCCCAATGTGAACGCTTCTTACCGAATAAACAGGGGGTTTTTACCCAATGGCTTCTGGATGACAGTGGCATCTACACCTTTTGTCGTTACTATCCCGCCTACAACCAACTGGGCGTTGTCGCCAATAATCCCGATGAGCAAGCGATTCGTGCCGAATACCTCCGCCATTACCCCGACAAGTTTGAGGCGATCGCTTTTTTTAGTCAACTCCATACCCGCTCTCTCAGATCAGGAACGGCCCTAGCGGATCTGTTTGAAGCTCAAAAAACAGGTTTTCCCACTGCTCTCTAATTTTTATTTCATTAGTGCTATGAATATGATCTTTTCTCTTAATCCCACATCCCGCCGTTTTTGGCATCCTCTCCTTCCCCTGGGACTCGGAGCGGTTATAACGTTATCTGTTGCCATTCAGCCTGCTCAAGCGGGGATTGCCGATCTCTTAGGCGATTCTCTCTTTGGGGATATTTATTCTTCCCTGGTCTCCTTTTTTCCCCAGATGATCGCGGTGGATCAATGGATTTCTCTCTTAGAAGACAGCATCAACGATCCCTGTGGTGCTACTCCCATCCTCTTCGTCACACCCTCCGAACCAGGTTGGTGTACGACAGCGACGGATATCTTCGGGGGGAATGGCAGTGTTACGAGCATTCTCCAGCAGGTCGTCGGAGAACTGGGGATTCCTGATGTTTTTCAAGCCCGTAGCACGATTCAACAAAAGGTCAACGAAGCGGGGGAAACGCCCGATATTTTTCTGGCGAATCCCCAAGTTTACGGCATTCAACTGGGAAACCTCGAAGACCGTATCGCCACCTCTCTCAGTGCCAAAACGGTTCTCAGTGAGGCGGGACAGGCGCAAATGAAAGATGAAATTCAACAGTCCAGTGCAGTGGTTCAATCCATTCTGGAGACTTCTAACGAAGCCCAATCCTATGACAACACTCAGGATGTGGTCAAGGCGTTGGCCCGAATCAATGCCCAACAATCTGTTACTACTGCCATGAATCATGTGGCTTCCCTGAGAAACCGACAGGATACCCAGTTTACCAATCTCAACCTAGCCAATATTTCCCGCTCCTTGGATGAACAGAACCGCGATCTCCAAGCCCGATCAACGGTGGATAGTGTCCTACTCCTGAACCTTACAGCCCAATCTCATCTTTTTTAATTTTATCTAATCCATACAAAAAACTTTTTTGTATCTCAATTTTATCCTTTTTTGACCTATGGCTGACATTTCCCTCAATAATGTTCTCATCAATGGTGCAAATACCGCCGATAGCATCGCTAAGTCTTGGGATAATACCTGGCAAGATGTTCTTGGTGTCTCTGGTTCTCCAAGCGGGGCATCCCTTTACAGTGTCCTTTGTTGGGTCGGAACACTGTTTGCCGTAGGCTCACTCCTCTTTTTAGTCATCGAACTCTACAAAGACCTGAACGAAGGCAAACCCACCGCTCTGTCCTCCTTGGTATGGCCCCTCCTCGTCGCCTTTCTCTTATCCAATAACGGTCAGGTATTAGCCCAAAGTACCTTGGAACTTCGAGACATTATCAACCAAGCCAACAGTCAAGTCATTGCCATTACGATGGCGGGGGTCAAATTAGATGAACTCTATCAGGAAGCCAACGGCAATATTGGACTCCAATCCCTTATTTCCAATACGATGCGGGCTTGCCAATCCCTAACAGGAGAAGCCCAACTCCAATGTATGAATCAAGCTCTCAGCCAATCTCAAGAGATTGTCAACAATTACAAAGCGGTGTTTGGGGATAGAAGTTGGCTCGATAATATTCAAGGCTTTCTCGATGGCATTACCAGCGCGGTCTCAGGGGGAGGGATTGAGATGGGAGTCTTTGGACTGCTCAAGCCGCTCTGGATGCCCATTGTCGTTTCTGTTCTCTACTGGATGCAGATGGCCTACCAAAACTTACTGGAAGCTTCTCTGATCATCACGGCCTTGCTTGGCCCCATTGCCGTTGGGGGATCTCTTCTACCCTATGGGCCGAAAGCAATTTTTGCCTGGTTGATAGGTTTCTTTTCTGTCGGATTTGCCCGATTGTGTTTCAACATCATCGTTGGTTTAGCGTCAGTGGTCGCAACCAGTTCTGAGGGGGGAGATCCCTTTTGGTTTGCCCTCTTTGCAGGATTATTTGCCCCTCTCCTCGCGTCTAGTCTAGCGGGGGGAGCAGGCATCATGGTCTGGACATCTATCGCTGGGGCGGTCGGTCGCTCCCTCAAAACGGTCTTTGGTGCGGCAATTCGCGGAGGCATGGTTTAGGAGGTAAACATGATGCCACTCTTCAAAGTCAACAAAAAGCCGTCCTCAACGGAGGTCGAACGTCCTCAAGCTCAACGCCTGCTCAAAAGTTCTTCGGGAAATATCCTGACCCTCTTTGTCTTGGCAACATTAGGATTACAGGGATTAATCTTTCTTCAAACGACCTTCAACACGATTTGGATTGCCAAATTATCCCGAAAACCTGTTCCTACCTTAGTTGAGCTAGTCGATGGCCGTTCTATCCAAGTGGGAGCCGAAGCTTCTCTTTATCGCTCCCCCCAAACGATTCAGTATTTTGTCAGTCAGATTACCACCATGCTCTTTAGTTCATCAGGAATGTTAGCGGAAAATTCAATCGTTCCGAAAACGAACCTCACACCCAAGCTTGATGCTGGGATAGAACTCAAAGGCAACAAGCTCAGAGGCAATCGTAAGGTCACAAGCACCGCTTGGGAAGCCAGTTTTGCTCTCTCAGAAGACTTTCGCAGTACCTTTCTGCCCGAACTGGCTCAAATCATTCCCCCAGGCGTATTTAGTGGCACGACTCAAACCGCTTTAGTGATCAACCATCTCTCCCAACCTGAACAACTTGAAGTGGGTAAATGGAAGCTGAAGATGATTGCCAATCTTTATCTTTTTACAGGGGGTGATCCCATCGGCAAGGCCATCCCCGTTAACAAAGATATTTACGTGAGAGCAGTTTACCTGACTTCTCAACCCTTACCGAACCGTTTAACAGATATTCAAAAGGCAGTCTATAACGCTCGTGCGTCGGGAATAGAAATTTATCGTTTCGGCGATTTAGCGACCTCTCCTAAAGCCAAGATTCCGACTCATTCTCCCTAGTTTTAGGGTTTGACGATTATGAACACCCCTACTCCGATTGAGACAGTCTCTCCAAGCCCTTCTGCCAACGAGGAGCGTTTGGCAAAATTGACAGGATTTGACCCTTCCTCGACTCAATCTGTCCATTATTCTCCTCTCAGTTCTGCCTCTCATCCCCGCTCTCCCCTACTTGGCGATGAGGATTTAGAAGAGCAGATCACTCGACATAGCTTCGCCTCTAGTCCCCTCTCCAAGCTAGTTTTCGTGGCGGGAGCGGTCTTTCTGCTGGTTTTCATCGCCAGTCTTTTCCTTTCTCAGTTTCAATCTTCAAAAGAATCGATTTCAGCGAAACAACCCACTGAGACCAAAGCAGATCAACAGAGTCCTTTACTTTCGACTGCCAGCAAAGACCAGGAAAAAGAAGAATTACTTTCGGAACTCGCACTACGGGAACAGCAAGAGCGTATTAAAGACTTGGAATTGCAAAAGGCAAAGAAACAGCAACGGAAAATAGGACAAACTTCTAACCAGCCTGGGATGAGAACTGTCACCGTTCGTCCTGCCCCTGTTCGCCCAGTCATTCGCCCAACCCCTCCTCCGCGTCCCCTTCCTGTTCGCTATTCACCCCCGCTCCGTCCGAAAGCGATCGCGTCAACCCCTGCCACTCCAACCAATCCCAGCCAACTGTGGACGCAACTGGCTCAAGTCGGTTCTTTTGGAGGAGGAGTCTCGGAATCGATCGCCTCTAACCCACCACGACGATTAACGCCCCAATCCCCAGGGAAGCCAGCCACCAACCAAAATATCGTTGATAACCATCCAACCACAGAAACGCCTGTCTCGCCCGTTTCTCCCATTAAAATGCCTCCCCCTAGCTTTTCTCAGACCATTCCCTTCGGACAGTCGGTATCAGCCGTGTTGGAAACCGCGATCGCTTGGGAAGGATCTCGTGGTAATCGCATAACCCAAACATCTGATGAGCGTTACATTGTCACGCTGAACGAACCCCTCAAAAATAAATTTGGCAATCTGAAAATTCCCTCTGGTTCCCAATTGATCATTCGTCTTGAAAAACGCAGTAACGCCTTGGTGACTCTAACGGCGGAGAGCCTGATTATCAATGGCACTGAAACCCCTTTGCCCCAGGGAGGGTTGAAAATCAGAGGAGTGGAGAATCAACCCCTCGTCGCTGAAATGACCACTTTAGGGGGTAACGAGGGTGAAGACAATACGCAAACCTTGGCAGATGTCCTCTCCATTGCGGGTGACTTCGCCGATATTCCTGGCAGTCGCTCCCTTTCGACTCTCTATCGGACTCTGACGGGGGGAAATACTCGACGGTCTGGCCCTACCCTCAGCGCAACGATTTTCTTCCTACGCAAAGGAATCCCCCTAGAAGTCTTCGTCAATCAAACCTTTAGTCTTGAAACTTCCGAATCCCCCCTAGAACTCAATCTCAGTACCCTTGAATTGCCCGATAGTCCTATTGCTCTTGAATCGAACCATTCTATTGAGCAGGAGGATGAACCATGATTTTCCGAAAACTGACGACGACCCTCAGCCTAGTTTTACTGTCATTGTCTCGCCCTGTCTGGGCTTCCTCGGTACTTAATCTCTCAACCAGTCATGCCGAGGGTCGGGCGGCTTCTATACCAACTCTGACTGTCTGGCAGGGTATGGGACTGTCCTTAAATTTTTCGGGAACGGGAGAGCAGATTGTTAAGGCTTGGCTAGATGACCCCTCCCGTCTAACCTTAGATTTTGATACGCCTCTCTGTGATGGTCATCAGCAAAATAGTCGCTGTGGAGGGAAGACGACCCTCATCCATCTGCGACGCATTGCTCCTCTCCAGTTTTCCCATCTGCCAGCCACCCCGACAACCCTCCTAACCGTTATCACTGAAGCCCAGGGAATCCGAAAAGCCTATTACTTTCAGGTGGGCTATGGACGGGGGAAAGCAAAGTACATCGCCGTCAATATCAATCCAGATCCACGCCCCGCCCTGCAACAACGTCAACGATTAGCAGAATCGACCAGAGCCAGGGTTGACCGCATTGAACAGGGTTTAAAGGTTGCCCGACAGCGCGATACCTCCCAGCAGAATCAACCCGTTTTTGAGCGGGTTGAAACCCTAATTGCCCATGTCCGAGGGGGAATGTCTTTTGCTGAGGCTCTCAGGCGTGTCAATCTTTCTCCTTCTGTTCTTGAGCAACTCGAAGCACTCGTAGAAATAAGGCAAAAAAGTTCAATGCCATAAAACAACTATTCTAATCTCCTCAATATTCCTTCTCCTTGAATTCATCCTGTGAGGATAGTCAGTCTATGTTAAAACCGACTCTTACTCAATCTTTAGCCCTCTTACTAGCAAGTGCTACCGCTTTCTTCACTTTTAGTCAAACCTTACCCCATCAAGCAGTGGCCCAATCTTCCCTTCCTGGGAAACTTGATATTCCTTATACCGAGAGTCACGGTGCGCTGCTCCCCGACTGGGAAAGCATTACCTTTCGTTCTATTCCTCCTGTCAAACAGAGCGACTCTCTCAATCTTGCCGATTTAACCAAGGTTTTAGGCTACGATCCCTCCCGTTACTGGAAGGCTGGTGATAACCTCACCTCCATTTTGATGCTAGGAGATTTAGCAGAGGCTACCAATCTGCCCACTCGCTCTTTAAAAAGCATCTTAGATTCGGCTGGATTATCGACCAATTCATTGAGTCTTGCCGATTTTGGGGTCGTTAATCAGCAAACGATTCAGACCTTAGTGGATGCCGTCCCTGCTTTAGGGGATCTTTCCCTGGGTGATCTTACGCCCCTCTATGACTTGGTAGAGCAGGAATTAGGAGGTGAGGTGGCACGAAACTTAAGCGATTCCGCGTTAAGCAATCTGATTCAGGATGACTTGTTAGCTGATTTGCCCTTGAATGCCCTTAATCTTGGTGAATATACCCTCAATACCATTCCTGGGTTGCTAGAGACTCCCCTCAATCAATTCTCTCAGTGGAATGAAACCCTCATTAGTCAAATCCCTGGTCTTGCAGATCTACCCTTTGCCAATTTCTTTACCGATTTAGGGACATCGGGCGTATTTGCAGTGGTAGATATTGTTTTTGGCGAAAAGGAAGCTCGTCGTCTCAATACCATCACGGGAAGCGACAAAGTAGGCTTTAACTATGCCTGTAACCAAACTCACTGCGCCCATATCGAACTGGCGGCTCCTGATGGACTGGGAGCGACTTTTCTCAAAGGCAAACAATGGATTTCGGGAAAATCTCAATGGGTGCCAGGCGGTTCGGGTTGTCTTGCAGGACAAGAACCTACGGGACGACATCCCTTTGGTCAGGGCTTTAAGGTCGTCTTGACCGATACCGACGAAGCTTCGGGTTTGGCTGAATTTGGCATTTATTTCCGCTTTTCCCTCTTCTGTGGCACGAGTCCCTACATCATTGGCCCCTTTCCCTGGATTTCCCAACATGAAAAAGACATCATTTTTTTAGGTTTGTTTTAAAAATAAGGAATAGAGAGACTCAAAATAACTTTACAAAACTTCTCAATTCCTCTCAGGAGAATCATCATGACCCTGCCTTCCCACATTGCGAAAAAACTTGAAGCCTATCCTGGAATCGCCTACACGATGGACTTGGTTTACCATAAGCCTTCACTGCCCAGTGGTTATCAGCCCCAGTTTGTTGAAATTTTTTGTGACCAGAAATTAGCTCTTCAATGGGTAGATGATTGTATCACCCATCAAATCTATGTTCCTGAAAGTTATATTCCTAAGACCATTGAGTGGGCCATTGATGGAGAAATGGTCTGTGTGCTGGTTGAAGGGGAAACTCTCCTGAATCGCCTTGAAAATCCTATCAAAATGCCAGAACTCAAGCACCATGTCTAACCCCATTATTCCCATTGACCGCCATGATGCCAAAGAAAGTGGTCGTGCCATCCAAGAAATGCAAAATACTGTCATGGAAACAGGAACGGCGGCTACTTTGGCTCTGATTCGCGAATTGCTCAAATCCCTCAAGTTACTCAACAAACCTGTTAAGGTCGAAATTGCTATCAATGACTCGGTAGCTTATAAAGGGAAGGTTCAAACGGATAAAAATCTCGAAGTTAACTCAGAAGATCACACTCTATCGGAACAAAACATCCGCTATCTCAAAGATGTGGTCAAATTACCCCAATCCGATGAACCCGCCGTCGCCTCCATCCCCCTTGATCAAAATGTAACCATCACTGTTGATGGGCAAGAGGTTTTCCGTCTTAAGGATGGCATTGTTGAGAACAATCGTCTTGTACCTACTATCGAGAACGTTCAAGAAAAACCACGGCCACAGCCAGAAATCCTCATTCAGCCGTCTCCCAAAACCGAACAGAACGCTCAGGTTGAAATCCTCGGAGAAGAAAGTCCTGAAATCACCCAAAAAGTATCAACTGATGTTTCTCTATCCAACGATCAACGACAAGCCTTGAAAAAGCTTGGGGTCAATCCCCAGACGGTTGAAAATGCGATGGGAGAAAAAATACAGGGAAATGTGCCTATTATCCTTGTCCTTAACCGAGAATTAGATCGAAAAGTCTCTCGAAGCCAACTCAAGGACAATCTCCATTCCCTACAATCTCGCCTTCAAAAAACCTTTGAAGATCTCTCTCGCAAAATCTTTAGTTTTTTAGGAAATATCAAGGAGAAATTTTTTCCCGCAACGGAACGGGCCGTCAAACAAGATTTACAGAACCTAGCCGTCATCAATGTTGCCGCTCGTTTACTGGATCGCTTTGGCAGTCAATCCCAAAATGGAATAGAGGTTTTTGAGGGGAATACTTTCCGTCTTGAACGCCAAGAAAAGAACATCACTGTCATGGCAAAGGATGGACGAAATGATATTTTAAGCCTCAAAGACGGGCAACTTAGCGGTTCTCTTTCCCAGAAAGATATTGAGAAATTTCAAGCGGTTGATCTCCAGTTTAATCAACAACATTCTAGAAGACTTCAAGCTGAAATCGGTTGAGGGGGTTTGATACTCTCATTGGCAGACTTATTCCCATCTTTCTATCCCTTATTTATAACGGGTTGTACTTCCGATGAATTACTATCTCGCCGTTAAGCCTAACTCTGACCCTTTTAGCCGTACTTTTGATAATCTTACTCGTGCTATCTCACCCCAACAGGGCATGATGTTACTTGCCTGTCTAGGATTAGTCGGATTGATCGCGTTGGTCGGGGGAAGTAGTAAAAAAGGAAAATTAGCCAAGGGGTATTTTGGCGATCACCTAGAAAAAGGGGCGGCGAAACGAGTAGCCCTGAAGCAAATGCGAGATGTCAAAAAGAACGCGGTTGCCGTTTGGGTTGGAACCCCCACTCAAAATCCCTTGGGCAAGTCACCCCTTTACCTTCCCGATGCCCAACGGGGGATGGCTGTCCTCGGCGCACCAGGCACAGGAAAGACGGTTTCCGTCATTGATCAAGTAGCGATTTCTGTGATTGAACAGGGATTTCCCCTTATTCTATGGGATTTTAAGTATCCCACCCAAACCTCTCGTCTGGCTGCCTATGCCATCAAACAGGGCTACGATTTACACATTTTTGCCCCAGGCTATCCCGAATCCGAGGTCTGCAATCCCCTGGAATTTCTCAAAGATTCAGCAGATTCCATGATGGCCAGACAATTTGCCGAGGTGATGAATCAAAACTTTAAACGGTCTGAACAGGCGGCTCAAGATGGTTTCTTTGGCCCTGCGGGGGATCAGGTCACGGAAGCGATCATGATGCTGGCCAGGGGAACCGATTTTCCAGACTTGATGATGTGCCAAGCTTTGGCCAGTCGGACGGATCTGGCCCATCAAATCATTAAGCAAAAAGAGACGCTTAATCCTTGGGTTTTGGCGAGTTTTGGGCAATTAATTTCCAGTGCTGAATCGGAAAAGACCGTGAGTTCGATTCTGGCAACCGCCAATATTAACTTTACTCGTTTTATGAAGGCAGATGTCCTACCTGCCTTTTGCGGTCAAACGACCATTCCAACCTTTCTAGAGGGAAAGCAATTGTTGGTATTAGGACTAGATCGGGAAAAACGGGATGTCTTAGCCCCTTTAATTGCGGCGATACTCCATTTACTGGTCAATCGCAATGTTTCTCGTCCCCGTTCTGACCCCTTGTTTCTCATGGTCGATGAAGTCCCAACCCTTTATCTACCTGCTCTCCATCACTGGCTCAATGAGAATCGAGAGGATGGTTTATCGACGGTTTTGGGCTTTCAGAATTTGGTACAGATGGAAAAGATGTATGGCAAGGATTTAGCCAGGGCGATCGTTGGGGGCTGTGCCACTAAGATCATTTTTAATCCCCAAGATCAGGAGTCGGCTAAGTTATTTTCTGATTATTTGGGACTCAAAGAAGTCAAATTCAAACAAAAAAGTCGGGGCAGGAATTCGGGGAAAGCCAATACCAATATTTCTGAACAAGTTCAAACCAAACCCCTCTTTGAGGCTTCGGATTTCCTCCAATTACCGACAGGTCGCTGTATTCTGCTCAATCCCCATTTTAAACGGGGTAAGGCGGCTTATATTCCGCTTTTGGAGTCGATTGAGTTGAGCCGTGATTATCAGTCAATTCTCCAATGGTCAGAGACCCGTTGGCATAAGGTCTGTCAGGGTTTAACGGCGCGTAGCACTCAGGTTCCCATTACCCCAGAAGATTTAGGGTTGCGTTATCAGTTAGCTGAACAGATGTTTCCCAGTGGAAAAGGAAACATTAAGGAGAGTGAGCTTTTTGCCGCAATGTTGTGAGGATAGGCCTGAAGAAAAACTCGGTTCATTGGCAAGAATTTTAATGCCCCCATCAACGGAACGAGACCGAAAAAATATTTCCCCTTTATATCAGAGTTTTGTTCGGATTCACTAGCATTGAGGGAAAGTGTTCTCTTCAATGTCTGATGATTTATAGAACTTCATTGGCAATTCTGATTTTGGGCTTGTTTACGGTCGTCGCTGACCCAATCTCCCCCATGCCCTGGGTTGTCCTACCCAGTTTTGCCCAAACCATCCCACCCAAAACGATCCTGCTCTCTGATATTCCCCCTCGTTTTCAACCCGCTCCTGCTTTTCTCCAAAAACTTATTCTCAATGGCATCACGACTGTCAATCCCGATTTCCAACGAGAAGGAGTCATTTTAGAGGACGCAACCACTTTTATTGATTTAGAACAAGTCGAGATGATTCTGGGACTGACCGCTAATTTACCCAATCAAGCGGTCATCCAAAAATTTGATGCGGGACTGCGTAACCCGAACATTCAGAAGACGTTCATCGACGGACTCAAAAACAGTTTGTCGAGTCTGGGCAAGGTTGAGATTTCCGAGGTGAGAGAACTCCGCACACTTAAAAATATTGGACAAGTTGCCAAAGGATTCAACATTACAGCGAAATTTTCTGATAAGGATTTGACGATTTTTACCGAGTCCATTGCTTTTCGTCGTGGGAATAAAGTTATCCTGATTATTCTCGGTGCAGTAGATCATCCTTTAACGGCCATTCAAGCCGCAGACATCGCTTTTCGCCTTGATCAGAGACTAATCGGAAAATAGGAAACTTTTCACTACCAAAGCACTCCTACTTGAAGAGAACAAATAAGGAAAGCTTGTTAATTGTCAGCAGCAGGCCCGTAATTGGTAGGATCGGCTTCATAGCTGGGCGCAAAAATACGGATACCGTTGCGGGTACAACAATCGCGGATATTCTCGTTTAATTCCGAGCGAGCTAGTTCAACTTCTTTGAGGGTTTTATCTTTAAAATACTCCGCATCAATGTAGGCATTGACTAAATAAGTAACGAAGACCTCATTGAGTTCTCCTTGTAACACAAAAGGTTCAGGAGATTGCAGAATACCTTTAGTTTGTAAAGCAGATTGAATTAAAGCCTGATAAGCATCTCGCCAGGCAACTTCATAGCCTAAATAGACAGAAGTTCGTAAAATTAATGGTTGCTTAAACTCTCGATAACCAAAACTAAAATTCTCAATAGAACTGGTACTAATTTGGGAATTAGGAATACTAATCACCACATTTGTTGGGGTCAAAATACGAGTCACTAACAAGGTCGTCTCTAACACTTTTCCCGAAATCTCACCAATCTTGATGCGATCTCCAACACGGAAGGCACGAGTATAGATGAGAACACTCCCAGAAACGAGATTAGAAATAACAGAGGTAGAGCCAAGAGAAATTAGCAATCCTAAAAAAACGGAGATTCCCTGAAAAGCAGGAGATTGAAATCCTGGCAATAAAGGAAAAATAATCACTGAAGCGAGGGCAATAAGGATAAAAGTGACTAGCTTTTGGGTGGCATCAGCCCATTCAGGATAGAAGCCTGGTAAAGAAAATGTCCCTTCGCCTAATTCTCGAAAGAAAGGTTTAGACAACCGCACGATGAAGTAGGTGATAACAACAATCAGTATAATCATCAACAAACTCGGCAAATAACTGACAAAAGCTTGCCATCCTGAATGTAATGTCTCTACCAGATAAACCTCAAAGGTTTTAGCCAGTCCCCTTGTCCAAGGAAATTGGCGAAAAACAAAGGGAAAATAGGCAATCAACAGCCCCAGAATAATGATCGCCTCAGCAAACCGAGCAAACCACAGAATAATGTTGTCTAATTGATTCGCTCGAATGAGTTCCCAATTGCCAAACCGTACTGGATGAATGTAAGACTCTTGCCAAACTTTTAGCCTTTGGTAAATTCTGGCAAAAACATTATTAGTAACCCATAAAGCAACGATCAGAGTCACGGTCGCGAAGACACTCCACAAAGCAGCGCGGAGTAGATACTTTAGACTTCG
>Ga0114972_10001577_pt1 | contig 17108 bp, 12 predicted proteins | sample M_140807_EF_Meta_FD_87354 | JGI IMG/M metagenome (GOLD analysis project Ga0114972, IMG submission 87354) | Freshwater microbial communities from Lake Montjoie, Canada to study carbon cycling - M_140807_EF_MetaG | ecosystem: Environmental > Aquatic > Freshwater > Lake | place: Lake Montjoie... | reverse complement strand
CGAGCCAACGATGCCGGCGGCGGCGACGCCCGAGCCAACGATGCCTTCAGCAACGACGCCCGAACCAACGATGCCGGCCGAGTTCACGCCCGAGCCGACAATGCCTTCAGCAACGACGCCCGAACCAACGATGCCGGCCGAGTTCACGCCCGAGCCAACGATGCCTTCAGCAACGACGCCCGAACCGACGATACCAGCGGCGCTGCTAGAGGAGGCCGAGACCGCGTTCTGCGACAGCTGGGTACCCTGGGCCTTGGCCAGATCAGCCGCGTGGACGACACCGCCCACAACCAACGACACGGCCAGGGCCAAACCCTGTACGGCGAAAATAGAAATCTTGTTCATGATGGTGCAGTCCCTGATTGATCAAGTGCGTAAGACCGCGTCGACCGTGAAAACTGTGCGGTGAGTCACAGATCGGCGCGAATATGTTGAATCAGGGGCGAAATTAGACTTGACGCCGGCTTATGTCAAAGCCGGCTCTCTGGCGGTTTAGAGCGCCGAGGCGCTGTAGCGCAGATCGCGACTTGGGGCCTGGGGCCAGCCCCAAGCCCAAGCTGTTGTATTTACTCTGCGGAAGGTGCCGATTTGCGCAATTCGGGGGCGATGTCGGTTTGTGGCGGCAAAGGATCAAAGTAATGGAACACCGAAACACCGGTGGCCAGGCGCTTGCCCTGACCGTAGTAGCGGGCACCCAGACGACCGCCGATCCAGTCGTCCAGCTCGATAAGCATCTTCTGGGTGCGCTTCTCGACCTGCTCGAGGTATTCGCCGAGCATTTCTTCGGGCAAGCCTTTGTCGACCTGCACGGTGCGCTGTATCAAGCGGCGTTGCGGGTCACCCGACAAATTGCCCAGAAAGGTGCGGCCAAGACGCTCGTGGGTCAGGGCCAGGTTTTCGAGGCTGGCCTCGGATAGGTCGCCGGGGATCAGCAACACACGCGAGCGGATGCGGAAATAGCCCGGCGCCGACTCGAACACCGTGCCGCTGTCGATCAGGGCATCGAGTGACTTGCGCGGACACAGGTCGGGATGCACGCGATTGGCCAGGTCGATCATGCAGCGACCGGTCTCACGCTCGAACTCGATGTCTAATGGCAGGCCATAGGGGCCGAGGTACAGGGCATCGGTACTCCAGACGTGCAGTAGCTCGATCAGGGTGCTGTAAGCCAACGTCTTACGTTCTACTTCCACATGCTGCTCGAGCAGTGTCGCGGCGGTGTCAGGCGCAACACCGGCCAGCTCGGCCACCTGTTGCGACGACACGTCGGGATCGGTTTCGGCGGCCACGGTCTTGGCGGTCTCGACATAGACCAAGCGCGCGAGGTTGACGAACTCTTCGTATCGCACGCCGGCACCCAGCAGCATGCGCACCATCGGCCGCAGCACGCGCCGGTAGGCTTGCAGCAGATTGTTATCGGTTTGGATGTCCATCTTTAAGAGTTCCTCAACTGCGTTCGCCCGGCACGAACATGCGTTCATGCTCCAGAATGGCGTATCGATCGGTCATGCCCGCCACATAGTCGGCCACGGCCCGCGCCCTGCCCGCCATGCCGTGCTGCGCTTCCAGCAGTCGCGCGGCGGCTTGATGCTCGTCGGGCATCAGACGCACATCGCTGATGAACACGTCGAACAAAGCACGCACCACACCACGCGCCTTGAGGGTCATGCGCTGTACACGGTAGTGGCGATACAGGTTGTCGCGCAGGAAAGCCTTGAGTTGCAGATGCTGGGCGTGCACAGGCTCGCTCATGGCGATGAGCGGACCGGACTGCGCACGCACCTCGTCGATGTGCGCCGGCTGTGCAGCGATGATTCGCGCACTGCTGTGTTGCACGACATCGACCACCAGGTGATTGATCATGCGGCGCACGGTCTCATGGACCAGACGACGTTCTTGCAGCCCGGGGTATTTGGCCTGTACGGCTTCGATCTGCGTACGCACCAGGGGCACATCACGCAGTTGCTCTAAGCTCAGCAGACCGGCGCGCAAGCCATCATCGACATCGTGATTGTTGTAGGCGATCTCGTCGGCGAGGTTGGCCAGCTGCGCCTCAAGGCCCGGTTGTTGCCGCGCCAGAAAGCGCAGGCCCACATCACCCAAGTTGCGTGCGTTGGCTGCCGAGCAGTGTTTGAGAATGCCCTCGCGGCATTCGTAGGTCAGATTGAGCCCGGAAAAATCGGCATAGCGCTCTTCAAGGTCATCGACCACACGCAACGACTGCAGGTTGTGTTCGAAGCCGCCGTACTCGCGCATGCACTCGTTGAGCGCTTCCTGGCCGGCATGACCGAAGGGCGTGTGGCCCAGATCGTGCGCGAGGCAGATGGCCTCGGTCAGTGCTTCGTTGAGGCGCAACGCGCGCGCGATGGAGCGGGCGATCTGCGCCACTTCCATGGAGTGCGTCAGCCGCGTGCGATACAGGTCGCCTTCGTGATTGACGAACACCTGCGTCTTGTAGACCAAGCGGCGAAAGGCATTGGAGTGAACGATGCGGTCGCGGTCGCGCTGATATTCGGTGCGGTACTGCGGCGGAGGTTCGGGATAGCGACGGCCGCGGGTCTGATCGTCCAGAGCGGCATAAGGAGCCAGAGTGTGAGAGTCGCGGCTCTGGCTCATGGCTTAGTCGAAATGCGCCGCCAACGTGGCCGACAAGGCCGCATCGGGATAATCGGCGGTGAAGGTGGCCGCACCCAGCGCGCGCAGCAACACCAGACGGATGCGGCCGGCGCGCACTTTTTTGTCGACGCTCATGTAGTGCATAGCCCGCTCTGCGCCCATGCGCGGCGGCGGTGTGGCCAGACCAGCGCGCTGCAACAGATCGGCAATGCGCTGTACATCGTGGCGGGGCAACAGACCGATGCGCGCTGACATATCGGCCGCGATCAACATGCCGGCGGCTACCGCTTCGCCGTGCAACCAATCGGTATAGCCCGTGGCGGCCTCGATGGCATGCCCGAAGGTATGGCCGAAGTTAAGCAGCGCGCGTTCGCCCTGCTCGCGTTCATCGCGGAGCACGACCTGGGCTTTGAGTTCGCAGGAACGATAGATGGCATGGGCCATGGCTGCCGGCTGCAGTGCCAGCAGGTCATCGAGGTGTTGTTCTATCCAATCGAGAAAATGCGGGTCGAACACCAGCGCGTACTTGATGACCTCGGCCAGACCCGCGCGCAGTTCACGCGGCGGCAGCGAGGCCAGCGTAGCTGTGTCGGACAACACGACCGCCGGCTGATGAAAGGCGCCGATGAGGTTCTTGCCGCCGGGATGATTGACGCCGGTCTTGCCACCCACAGATGAGTCGACCTGCGCCAGCAAGGTGGTGGGCAGCTGCGCAAACGCCATGCCGCGCTGATAGCAGGCCGCGGTAAAGCCGGCCAGATCGCCGACCACACCACCGCCCAGCGCCAGCACCAAGCCATCGCGCCCGAAACGGTTGGCCACCAGCACATCGAGCACACGCGAGACATGGTCTAAGGTTTTGTGTTGTTCACCGTCGGGAAGCAGCACCTGCACCACACGTCGCCCGGCCAGCGCAGCCAGCACGGCGGGGGCATAGAGCGGTGCGACCGTGACGTTGCTGACCAGCAGGATGTCCTGGGCGGTGACGTGGCTGGCGAGCGTAGTGCCGTCGGTCAGCAGCCCATGCCCGATGAGGATGGAATAGGCGCGACCCGGCAGCGGGACCTGTAGTTCAAGCATGGTGCGACAGTATACGCAGCAGTGATGACAGACTGGGTTTTAGCGCTCATCCGGCGGTGCATGAGGCACCGTGCGACCACAGACGTCGTAGAGGATTTGTTCGGCCACGCGCCCTACCCTTCGGTGATCGGTGGACACCACATAGTCTGCCAACTGCCGGTAAATGGGATCGCGCTGCGCGCGCAACTGGCTCAAGCGCGCCGGCAGATCGGTGTCGTGCAACAAAGGGCGACCCTTGCCGCTACCGACGCGGTGCAACTGCTGACCCAGCGAGGTGGCCAGAAACACCACCGTGCCGCGCTCGTGTAACACATGGCGATTTTCGGGGCGCAGCACCGCGCCGCCACCGGTGGCCATGACGATGGGCTCGAGGCGAGTGAGCGCTTCGATGGCTTCGATTTCGCGCTGCCGGAAGCCCTCCTCGCCCTGCTGCTCGAAGATGAACGGGATGTCGACACCCGAACGTCGCTCGATCTCGGCATCACTATCGTGGAACGGCACATCGAGCAGTCGCGCCAGATGACGGCCGACAGCGGTCTTGCCGGAACCCATGGGCCCGATGAGGAAGATGTTTGTTTTGCCGATCATGTCCTGGTTCGCGCGAGGGCCTTGCGGCGAGCGACATCATCAACCAGAACACGGCCGGGGGGAACCCGGCCGCGGTTCAAACGTCTGCGATCACTGCACGGTGACGCTGATACGCGCCAGCGTCTCGTTACCCTTGGGCGTTTTGACGCTGACGGTGAACTGTCCGGTACCCAGCGTGGTGGTTGAGGCCACACCGAACGAAAACACCGTTGCACCACTGACCAGCGAGTTGGCTGACGCCGTAGTGCAGGGCATGGCAAAGGTGCTGGGGGCGATGATGCTCAGACCGGCGTTGGACACCGAGCCGCTGACCACCGTCGAACCCGGCATGGGGTTGCCGTTGATGTCACGCACCCAAACCGTGATGCCGGTAGCGCTGCTGACAGGCATGGTCAGCGAAGTCAGTGCCGTGCCATCGGTCTTCGTGATGAGCGCATTGCTACCCGAGAAGATGATGACCGTCGAGGCACCGATGGGCGCTGACTTACGGGTCGGGTCTACGGTGAGGTCGGGGCAGCGCGCCGCATCCTGACAGAGCGCACCGTTGAACTTGCTGTCAGGGCTATCACGCAGGGCGTTGGTGTTGAAGTCATAGAACGGCTCGCCGATGTCATAGGCAGCGTTCTCGTTGATATCGAGGTAAGGCTCGCCCAGGTCCTGGGCCGGCAGTCCACCGCTGGCCGTCAGGCGGAACCCGTCGGCGGCAGTGAACACACCGTTACCGTCGGCATCGGTAAACGACTCTTCGCCTATGGCTGTGGCCAGCACGGTCAAGCGGCCATCCGCCGGGCGCGGATTGGAGCTGCGAATATCGACAGAGCACAGGCCGCCTTCGCTGCTGGTGGTCGTGGTCAGGCACTGCGACAGCACTGAACCGCCTTCGGACTGAAAGCTGACTGCCGTGCCGTTGGGGGCAGGATTGCTGAACCGGTCGGCCAGACGGGCCGTCAGCGTGGTGGTCGTACCGTCGTAGTTGAGCCCTTCGATGTTGAAGCACGCGGCAGCCAACGAGAAGCTGCCTGCTGTCGGGATGCCGGTCGAGATGCTGAGCTGGCTGGACTGAGTTGAGATGGGCGTGGCGCCAGACACCGTGGCGGTGACACGCACCGGCGTGGCTATGGTGCCGGCGTTGACGATGGCCTGCACATTGCCCGAGGCGTCGCTGATGGCCGAGGCCGAGGTGAGTGTGATGCCCCCGACGGTGGTGTTGAGCGCAAAGCTGACCGTGGCACCGGCGCGCGGACCGCCCGACACGTCAAGCACGCGGAAGATGACCGTGCTGACTTCGGGTCGCGTGGCATCACCGGTGCCCTTCAGGGCGATGTTGGTGGGCGTAGCCGACACATAGGCAATAGAACCGATAGCGGCCTGTGCCACGTTGACCGTGCCGGTAGCTGAAAGATTTTGATTGCCGACGGCGGCCGTGGCCGTGATGGTGTCGTTACCCGCGCAGCCCTTGGCCGAGTAGGTCACCGACACCTGACCGGTGCTGGTGGTGGCCGAGGCCGGGATGGTGGCATTGCCCGAGGCAACGCAAGGCGAATTGAAGCTGATGGTGGCGGGCTTGGTGTACAGCGTGCCATCGGACTGCACCAGCGTGGCGGTGATGCTGGTGCTGCCGCCGACCGACAGGCTGCTGCTGCCCAGCGCCAGCACGTTGGGGACAAAACTGCTGCCGCTGCCGGAACCCAGACTGACCGTGGTCGCCGGTACGCTGGCGGCGACTGCCACCACGGTTGTGGCCGTCTTGCCACCCACCGATGCGGTGATAGTGATGTTGCGGGGTGTGGCATCGCCAGCCGTGCTGAGCGTAGCCACAGCCTGACCGCTGGCATTGGTGACGGGTTGCGTCACGGCCAGACCACCGGAGGTGGCGGTAAACGATACCGGCAGACCCTGCATCAGCAGGTTGCTGGCGTCACGCGCAATAGCCGTCAACGTGGCCGGGCTCGATCCGTCGGACGGAATGGATGGCGTGCCGGCCACCAGCGTCAGCGCAGCGACCTGGCTGGTGGTGGGCGGTACACCGACGGCGATGTTGATGGTGCTGGTCAGCGTACCGGCCTTGGCCGTCACGGTGATGGTGCGCACCGCAGAGTCACCGCCGGTGGACAATTGCGAGGCGACCTGGCCGGCGCTGTCGCTATTGGCTGTACCGACGCTGAGTGCGCCGGAGCTGGCCTTGAGTGTAACGGTGACGTCTTTGAGCACGACGTTGTTGATGTCTCTGACCAGCGCGGTGATGGTGGCCGGCGCCGAGCCATCGGCCAGAATAGTGGTCAGCGACGAGGTGACGATCAGCGAGGCGGGGACAACGGTGCTGACCGGCGGCACCCCGACGGGCACCGCCACGGTGGCAGTCAGTGCGCCCGACCTGACTGTGACGGTGATGGTACGCACCGTGGCATCACCACCGGTGGTTAAGGTGACATTGACCTGACCGGTGCCATCGCTGGTGCCGGAACCGGCGCTCAGCGCACCCGAACTGGTGCTCAGCGTGACCGGCACGCCCTTGAGCACGACATTGTTGGCGTCTTTGACCAGCGCGGTGATGGTGGCCGGGACGGAACCATCGGCTAGCAATGTAGCCACTGACGAGGTGACCACCAGCGAGGCGGCAACCGGCGGCGTGACCACGCCACCGCCCGGCGACTGGAACGAACCACCATCGCCAGAACCACCACCGCCGCAACCGGCCAGTAGCAGCGCGGCACAAGCCAACAGCGCAGACAATGCGTTTTTACGCATGGGGATCACCCGGATATCAGTAAACATTGACGCCCTCGCGCAGAATCTTGGGCGTGATGAAGATCAGCAGCTCCGCCTTGTTGTTGGTCTTGGAGTTGCGCTTAAACAGATTGCCCAGCACCGGCACATCGCCGAGCAGCGGCACTTTGGTTTCGGAGGTCCGCCGCTCGGTCTGCAGGATGCCGCCGAGCACCACGGTCTGACCGTCAGCGACGATGACCTGGTTGGAAATCTCGCTGGTGTCGATGGACGGTACATTGACGCCGCCCGAGGTGACGATGACCTGCCCAACGCTGTCTTTCTTGACGTTGAGATCGAGTACGACGCGATTGTCGGGAGTGATCAGCGGCGTTACGCGCAGCGACAACACGGCCTTCTTGAACTGAATGGTGGCTGCACCGCTGGAGGCTGACTGCTGATAGGGAATCTCGGTGCCCTGCTCGATGATCGCTTCTTTCTGGTTGGCCGTGATGACGCGCGGCGAGGAGATGACTTCACCGCGACCTTCGGTCTGCGCCGCCGACAGCTCCAGGTCGACGATGTAGTCCGAGCCCAGCACCATCATCGCCAGACTGCCCGCCGGGTTGGCGACCGGCAGATTGACGTTGTAGCGGTTGGCCGCACCGCCTGCCACCGGCACGCTGACCGGATAGGGCGAGTTGCTGGTTTTGAGGTTGGTCAGCGCCGACGACAGCATGGTGTCGGTAGACGATGCCGTGCCGCTGGTTGAATAGAGCCCGTTAGAACCGTTGTTGCGCGTGGCCGTCAAGCCGGCGCGCGCACCCAGATCACGCGAGAACTGGTCGCTGACCACGACGATACGGGCCTCGATCAGCACCTGTCGCACCGGGATATCTAACGTGTTAACCAGCTGGCGCACGTTGGCAATGCTGTCTGAGGTGTCTTGAATGAGCAGCGTATTGGTGCGGTCGTCGACCGACACCGTGCCGCGCTCGGACAACATGGAGTTCTTGCCGCCACCGCCACCCTTACCGGCCGTGGCCAGCACCAACGCCGCGATGTCCGAAGCCTTGGCGTAGTTGATCTGCAGATACTCTGTGCGCAGCGGCGCCAGATCTTGCATGTCTCTGCGCGAGGCCAGCGCTGCCTTCTCGCGGGTAGCCAGCTCTTCGGCAGGTGCGACGATGATGACGTTGTCCTGACGGCGTTTGTCCAAACCCTTGGTGCGCAGCACGATGTCGAGGGCCTGATCCCAAGGCACGTTCTGCAGGCGCAGCGTGACGCCACCGGTCACCGAGTCGGTGACGACGATGTTGAAGCCGCCGGCATCGGCCAACAGCTGCAGCACCGAGCGGATCTCGATGTCCTGGAAATTGAGCGTCAGCTTTTCACCGACATAAACCGGCTTGTCCTGCTCGGCCTGCACGCGCGCGGCGCGCGGCGGTTGCACCTCGATGACGTACTGATCATCGGATTGATAGGCCAACTGCTCGAACTCACCCGTGGCGTTGATGAGCAGGCGCGCACCACCATTGGCGCGGACCGCATCGAAACTCTCGACCGGCGTTCCCCAGTCGGTGACGTCATAGCGACGCATGTAGTTTTGCGGCAGGTCAGTGCCGGCGAAGTCGACAACGATTTGATTGCCCTGCTGACGCACATTGATGGGCGTATGCGGGTCTGCAAGCTTGACGACGATGCGACCGGCGCCATCGGCACCGCGGCGGAAGTCGAGACTGCGGATACCGCGACCTATGGCGGCCACAGCGGCGCGACCGGGCTGAGCGGCCGCAGCGGACACCGCCGGGGCAGCAGCAGCCACTGCCGGCGCCTCGCCCAAGGTCACAAACAGGCTGTTGCCCTGAGTGCGGGTGGCATAGGGAACCAGACGGTCAAGATTGAGTACAACACGGGTGCGGCCAGCGCCCTCGGCGGCCACGATGGAATCGAGCCCGGCCTTGCGCACATCGACGCGCCGCGAGGCCAAGGCCAAGGCAGTGCCCGGCAGGTCTAATGAAATGCGCGCCGGGTTGTCGATGGTGAAGGCCAGCGGCTGCGGCGCCGGGCCGCTGAGTTTGAACTCCAGCTCCAGACGTTGCCCGGTCAGTGGCTGCACATCGATGGCTTCGAGCCGGTTAGCCGGTGCATCGGCGGCGTTGGCCGGACACAGTGCCGGGATGACGCCTAGGAGCAGCGTCAATAGCAACGCGCGCAGCGCTGCAGTGACGGCGATGAGTCGGTTCATTCGTGTTGTCTCCATGCCGGTCATTCGTTCACCGCGAGTGCAGCCGGGCGCTCCATGAAGCCCCCTAGCCCATCGGGCACGATTTCGATGACACTGATCTTGGTGGCCTTGATTTCGCTGACGCGACCATCGTTCTGGCCGATGTAATGCCCTGGCAGGACGCGGTGTATGAGCCCGTCCTTAGCCATGACCAAACCGTAATTGAGATTGCCGATCTTGAGCGTGCCGACCATACGCAAAGTATCCAGCGAGAACTGCTCTAAGAACTCACGATTGCGGCGACTGTCGGGCCGCACGCTGGCCGTACCCACCGTCACCTGCGCACCCGGCTGAAAGGGCGAACGCAAGCTCTGCGCTGAATAGGCAAACGCCTCATAGGGCTTGACCTCGGGCAACGCCACCACGCCGGTGGCCTGCTCTTGCTGCGTCTGCTCGATGAACCGGCGCAGCTCTGTCTCACGACTGCTGCAAGCCGCCAGCAACAGCAGCGTGGCGCAGGCCAGCGCCGTTAGCCGTAAGCGGCTCACTTGCCACCTGCCGGCCGCCGACGCGGATCTGATTTACGGCGTTCTGCCTCGGCGGCCTGAAGTTCGGCTTCGTCGAGGTAACGATAGGTCTTGGCGGTCACGTCCAACTGCAACTGGTCGGCGCCGGCTTTACCGGTGGGCTTAATTTGAATGTCGTGCAGCGTGACGATGCGTGGCAGCGCGGCGATGCCGCTGACAAACTCGCCGAATTGATGATAGCTGCCGGTGAGGCGGATCTTGATCGGCATCTCGGCGTAGAAGTCGCTGCTCTGCTGCGACAGCGGCTGGAACAACTGCTGCTGCAAACCTGCCGCCAGGCCGGTCTGGGAAATATCGACCAGCAGATTGGGAACCTCGGTGCGTCCCGGCAACTGCCGCAGCATGGCGCCGAACGAGCGTTCGATGTCAGCCAGTTGCTGCTTGTAAAGGTCGAGGTTGACCGCCTTGGAGTGTTTGTCGCGGAACTCATCGCGCAAGCGCTGTTCCTGCAACTCGGCAGACTGCAGTTCCGGGCCCTGCTGCTGCCAGACGACCAGGTAAGACAGCGCCACAAAGATGACCAGGAAAAACGCGCCGATAACGGCCAAACGGACGCTGAGCGGCCAGCGACCCGGCTCTTGCCAATCGAGTTGTCGTAGCTCTTGCAGGGTCACGGCTGAGGCCTCGCGGCAGACTTGCCCGCTGTCGGACGGGCAGCGGAGATCGGCGTTTCGTTGACGGCCACCTGATCGGCATACAGCGTGAAGTCACTGCCGAAGGCGTTTTCTTTCTTGCTCTCGACCACTTCCAGTTCGGGGTTGGTGAGCCATTGCGAGGCATCGAGATTGCGCATAAACGACGACACGCGGGTTGAGGACTGCGCCACGCCATGCAGGCGCAGGCGCCGGCCCGACTGGCTGATCTCGGTGAGGTAGATGCCCTCGGGCAGCATGCGCGCCAGAGTATCGAACATGTGGACGATCTCGGGCCGCGACCGCTGCAATTTTTCGATGATCTGCATGCGCGCGATGAACTTTTGCTTCTGCTGTTCGAGGTTGTTGATCTCTTCGATCTGTTGATCAAGCTTGACGATCTCGGTCTGCAAACGCTGATTACGACTGAGTTGCTCGGACACCAGCGAGCCTATCCACAGATAAGTGCCGACCGAGCACACCAACGCAGCCACCACCGCGGCCGCCAGGCCTACGTAAAATGCGAGCTTGCGTTCGCGGCGTTGCTGTTCCCGCCAGGGCAATAAGTTTATGCGCCGCATATCAGTCAAAACCCCGCAACGCCAAACCCAAAGCCACCAGCAGGGCCGTGGCATCGCGCTGCACCGCCTGCGAGCGGGCCCGAGGCGTCAGGCGCATCTGCCCCAAGGGGTCGCCCTTTTCTGCGGCAATGCCCACGCGACTGGCGATGACATCGGCCACGCCGGGGATGTTGGCGCAACCGCCGCAGACCAGCAGCTTATCGAGCGGATCGCGATCGGCCGATGAGGCCATAAAGAATTGCAGAGCGCGCACGACCTGCTGGTTCATATCGTCGATGAACGGATCGAGAACCTCGGACTGATAATTACCCGGCAGACCGCCTTCTTTCTTCGCGCGACCGGCCTCTTCGATGGTGAGACCGTAGGTGCGCATGATGCTTTCGGTGAGTTGTTGACCGCCGAAAGCGAAGTCGCGGGTGTAGATGAGTTTGAGATCGCGCAGCACGCTGAAGGTAGTGGTACTGGCGCCGAAATCGATGAGCGCCACACTGCGATCGATGCCGCCATCGGGAATCTGATGGCGCATCAGCGAGCAGGCATTTTCGAGGGCGTAGGACTCGACATCGATGATGCGGGGTGTGAGGCCGGCTTGCAGCACGGCGTCGCGCAATTGCCCCACCAGCGTGCTGCGCGCCGCGACCAGCAGCACATCGACAGATTCGGGGTCGCGGGTGGAACGGCCCAGCACCTGATAGTCGAGGGCCAGCTCTTCGAGCGGCACTTCCAGGTACTGGTCGGCCTGCAGTTCGATCTGGGTTTCCAGTTCGGACTCGTTAAGAGCCGCCGACATCTGGATGACCTTGGCCATGTGATTGTTGTTGCCGCTGACGGCCACGGCCACTTCACGCACCTCGGAGCCGCTGCGCCGCACAGCGCGGGCGATGGCATCGGAGGCGGACTGCACATCGACAATGGCCCGGTCGCTGATGGCATTGGGAGGCATGGCTTCCGCGCCGTAAGATTCGACCCGGTACTGGCCACCGGACAACGACAGTTCGACCACCTTGATGGACGAAGTGGTGATGTCCAAGCCCAGCAAAGGACGCGATTTGCGCGAAAACTGCAGCACGTTCTCCGTTACCTTTCAGGCGTTTACAGCACGAAGCCGTAGTATTGCCTGACATTTTGTTCAAATATATACGACAGCACTGGCAAAAAACACGAAACAGGCCGCGTGTTTACGCGGTATTGGCCGACAAATGCACCATTGACCCGCACTTCCGACAGATATCGGTACGCATGGCACACTGTGCAATGTCGCTACCTTGGTAGTGGTCGGTGCCCGCGCGCAACCATATTGAGTCAAATCCGTGAAGCGATCCTCGTTTGCTCTTTTAAAGCACGCCCTAGTCGTGCTCGCCTGTGTGCCCTTGCTGCTGGTGATGGGTGTGGCGGGCGTCTATGTCTACATCGCGCCGTCGTTGCCCACGGTGGAGGCCATGCGCAAGGTCGAGTTGCAGGTGCCGCTGCGGGTATACACGCGTACCGGTGGCCTGATCTCGCAGATCGGTGAGCAGCGGCGCATACCGGTGACCTATGACGAGATCCCGGAACTGGTCCGTAACGCGGTTCTGGCGGCCGAGGATGACCGGTTTTTCAGTCACCACGGTATCGACTGGACCGGTGTGCTGCGCGCCATGGTCATCAACCTGCTGTCGGCCGAACGTGCCCAGGGCGCCAGCACCATCACCATGCAAGCCGCGCGCAACATGTTCCTGACGCTGGACAAAACCTGGCGGCGCAAGCTGCAGGAGGTGTTTGTCACCTACCGGATGGAGCGTGATTTCAGCAAACAGGAAATCCTCGCCACCTACCTGAACGTCATTTTCTTCGGGCAGCGCAGCTATGGCGTGGCCGCAGCGGCCGAAACCTATTTCGGTAAAAGTCTGGCGCAGCTGACTGTGTCGGAAGCCGCGACGCTGGCGGGCATCGTGCAGGTGCCGTCGCGCTATAACCCGATCACCAACCCGGCCGCAGCCACCATCCGCCGCAACTATGTGCTACGGCGCATGACCGAAGTCGGCTTTATCGATCTGGCCACGGCTCGCAAAGCCCATGCCGAACCCGTGGTGGCGCGGCCTTATGCGCCGGTGTTTGATGCCGAGGCGCCCTATGTGGCCGAGTTGGCGCGACAGGAGATCGTCAATCGCTTCGGTCCGGCAGCGGTCAATTACGGCTACAAAGTGTTCACCACAGTCGACGGTCGCTTGCAGACGGCAGCCAATCGCGCGCTGCGGCTGGGGCTGATCGAATACGACCGTCGCCATGGGTATCGCGGTGCGCTGGCACACGTCAACCTGGCGGCCGATGCCGATGCGCTGGCCATCGAAACCGCGCTGGGTAACCGCGAACCGGTGGGCATGCTGGAGCCGGCCGTGGTGCTGTCGGTCAGCGGCAACACGGCCAAGGTCCATGTGCGCGGTAGCGGCCGGGCCCAGATCGACTGGTCGGGCCTGTCGTGGGCGCGGCGCGTGGTCAATGGCAAGCCCGGCGGTAACCCGCGACAGGCCAGCGATGTGCTGGCACGCGGCGATATCGTGCTGGTGGTTAGTGACCACCGCGGCAGTGCCATCCTGGCGCAGGTGCCCGAAGCGCAGTCGGCGCTGGTGGCGCTTGATCCGGATGATGGCGCAGTGGTCTCGCTGGTGGGTGGCTTTGACTACTACAGCAACCAGTTCAACCGCGCCACGCAAGCGCGACGACAGCCCGGTTCAGGCTTCAAGCCGTTCTTGTATTCGGCTGCACTGGAAAACGGCTTTACGCCAGCTTCTATCATCCTCGATACGCCTATCGTCATCGACGATGCCAGCATCGAAGGCGGCTGGCGGCCGGAGAACTCCGGCGGTGATTTCGGTGGACCCACGCGCCTGCGCGAGGCGTTGGTCAAATCACGCAACCTGGTTTCGATACGTCTGTTGCGGGAGCTTGGCCTCGGCACCGTCATCGACTATGCCAGCCGTTTTGGCTTCGACCCGGCCGTCATGCCCAACAACCTGACACTGGCGTTGGGCACACTGCCCGCGTCTCCGCTGCAGATGGCCACTGGCTTTGCGACCTTTGCCAACGGCGGCTACAAGGTCAGCCCTTACCTCATCGATCACATCGAGAACGCGGCTGGTGAGGTTGTCTATCAGGCTTCACCCGCCGTGGTCTGCCGCAGTTGCGACAACGCCTCGACCCCGCCACCGCCTTTAGGACCCGATACCAGTGCCGCAGCGGCGACGGCCGATGTAGCCACTGACGAATCGGTGAACGCTCCGGCGCCTGCGGTGTTGCTACCGCCGCTGGAGCCCACACCCAGTGCCGAACAGATCGCCGCACGCGGTGCAGATGCGCCTGCGATGCTGCGTGATCTGGCCAGCGAACAAGGTGGGCGCGGATATCTGAAGCCCGAGCGCATCGCACCGCGCGTCATCAGTGCGCAGAACGCCTGGCTGATCGCCGACCTCATGGCCGATGTGATCAAGCGCGGCACCGGACGGCGCGCCCTGGCCTTGGGCCGTAACGACCTGTCGGGCAAGACCGGCACCACCAACGACGCGCGCGATACGTGGTTTAACGGCTATAACCGCAACCTCGTCGCCACCGTATGGGTGGGCTATGACGACGATCGTCCGCTGGGCGAAAGCGAAGAAGGCTCGCGTACCGCGGCGCCCATCTGGGTGTATTTCATGCGCGAGGCTTTGCGGGCTGCACCATCGGCGCCTCAACCGCGGCCGCCGGGACTGGTCACGCTGACGGTCTCCGCGCGTACCGGCGCTGTAGCCAGGCCCAACGATGCCGATGCCATCGACGAGACCTTCATGCTGACTCACCTGCCGGGCGGCGTTGATCCGGCCGCACCAGACAACCCTGCCCCGCGGCCGCCCCCTGCCGGCGCCAGCGAGGGTCTGTTCTAAGTCGCGGCGATGACGCGCAAACCCGCCGGTCGTTCCGCAACGCTGCGCCAGGCTATAGCGCAGGAAGCGGCACGGCTGATGGTTGAGCGGGGCATACACGATTTTCTGCTGGCAAAGCGTAAGGCCGCAGAGCGCTTTGGTGTGACTGACGCGGGCGTGTTGCCGCGCAACACAGAAATAGAAGCCGCGCTGATCGCCCATCAGCGACTGTTCGGACAGGACTCACACGCCGGCAACCTGCGCCGCCTGCGCGAAGCGGCCGTGCAGGCGATGGGCTTGCTGACAGAGTTTCAGCCGCGCCTCGTGGGCCCGGTGCTCACCGGCACGGCCACCGAACACTCCGACGTGCAACTGCATGTGTTTGCCGACCGCGCCGAGTCGTTGACGCTGCTGCTGCTGGACCGGCACCTGCCGTATGAACTGGTCGAGCGACGGTTGCGTCTGCAGGCTGACCGACCGGCCGTCCCGATACCCGGACTGCGCTTTGATCTCGATGCCGCCGTCATCGAAGTGCTGGTGTTTGCACCGGATGGCATCCGGCAATCACCGGTGAGTCCGGTTGATGGCAAACCCATGCGCCGCGCCAACGCCGATGAGGTCCGCGCACTGCTGGCCGGCAATCAGGCCTTGATCTGATGCCACGCGGCGAGCGCAACGCCGCCCTGGACGGGTTGCGCGCACTGGCCATCCTGCTGGTCATCCTGCACAACGCAGCCGTGTTCCCGTCGCAGCACAACTGGGCTTTGCCCATCGACGTGCTGGCGCACTTCGGCTGGGTAGGTGTGCAGTTGTTCTTTGGGCTTTCGGGGCTGCTTATTACCGATGCGCTGCTGCGCAGCCGCGGCAGCGCCAGCTACTACCCCGACTTTCTGGCCAGGCGCGCGCTGCGCATCCTGCCGCTATATGTGCTGGTACTGGTGTTCTTCCTGTACGTTCTGCCCTATTTCGTGCAGCTGCCGGCCGCGACGCTGGCCAGTTACCGGCATCAATGGAGTTTGTGGCTGTTCGTCGATAACTGGCGGCCGCCCATCACAGGCTTCGTCACCTGGTTCCCGCACTTCTGGTCGCTGGCGGTCGAGGTGCAGTTTTATCTGCTGTGGCCATTGCTCATCGCCTGTGTGCCACCGCGACGGCTGTTGGCTACCTGCAGCGCCTTGGTCGGCGTAGCGATTGCCGCACGGGCTGTGATGTGGTGGCAGGGAATACCGGCTGAGGCCATCTACATCAACAGCCTTGCGCGTATGGACGCGCTGATATCGGGCGCCATGGTAGCCGTGGTCCTGCACAGTCCAGCTGTGCTGTCGTGGCTACAAGACCGCTGGCGCGTGGTGTCCGTGTTGATCGGCGCACCGATCGTCGTTGTGGCGCTGGCGACGCACATCTACGACACCGAAGCTGTGCTCACGGTCATCCCGGGTTACACGCTGCTGGCCGCGGGCCTGGCCCTGCTGGTGTTGTCAGCCAGCCTGCCGCCGCGCGACCGCGTGGCTGCATTGTGGCAAGGCGCGTTATCGAACCCGGCTTTGGGGCGCATCGCGCGCTATAGCTATGCGATGTATGTGTTGCACATGCCGTTGCTGATTCTAGTTAAGCCGTGGCTTACCGATGTGCTGGCACCGTTGCAATCGGCCCGGCCGCTGGCCTTTACGCTGTGCCTGGGTTTAGGCACATATCTGCTGGCCGCCTTGAGCTGGCATGGTCTGGAAAAACACTTCTTGCGGCTGGGGCGAAAGCCGAAGCCAGCAGATGATGCATCGCTGCGGGTGGTCACTCACAGCGACTTTGCGGCGATCAGCGAAGAGCAGTGGCAACAACTGTGGGAGCGCTGCCCCGAAGCCACGGTGTTTCAGCGACGCGAATGGCTGCTGGCCTGGTGGACCACTTACGGCAGCGCAGCGCACCGGCTGCAGCTGATCGCCGTTTATGACGGCACGCGGCTGGTGGGCGTGGCGCCGTTCTATCGCAAGCCCAGCCGCCTGTTAGAGCTGGGCGTGCCGACACTGAGTCTGCTGGGCGACGGTCACTCCGATTATCAAGTGCTGCTGGTGCAAGATAACGACGCACAAATCACGGCGGCTCTGGTGGCTGCCTTGGCGGCCTTAGTTCACAGCGGCTGCAACCTGCAGCTGAACGAGGTGCGCGGGTCCAGCGCCTTGGCCGCCGCGCTGGCCCCGCGCGTCACGCAGGAACTG
>Ga0114972_10001576_pt1 | contig 17115 bp, 16 predicted proteins | sample M_140807_EF_Meta_FD_87354 | JGI IMG/M metagenome (GOLD analysis project Ga0114972, IMG submission 87354) | Freshwater microbial communities from Lake Montjoie, Canada to study carbon cycling - M_140807_EF_MetaG | ecosystem: Environmental > Aquatic > Freshwater > Lake | place: Lake Montjoie... | reverse complement strand
GCCCACAAGGGCACGTCACCAACCGAACGCACCGGGTGGTCGGATTTGCTGCGTAGCCGAGGGGCCTTGCGGATCTGTTTGCGAATCATGCCACGATTGTGGCGGGTCTTTAAGCGGGAGCCGATCCAGAAAGGTCGGGAAAATTGCGATGGGTTTTGGGAGTGATGAGCGATTATCCTTAAGCCCTCTCGTTAAAGCATAAGTGTCCTGTCGAAGTGGGGGCCAGTTCAAGTTGTCAGAATTCACATATTGAACCACGCTTAGACCGTCAGCATGCGTTCGTTTTGATCATAGCCCATTGTTCGGGCCACCGAATGTCGCGTTTCCGGTTTTTAATCCGGCATTTGATACATTGCATGAGTAGGCCCGTTTTGGCCAAGATTGTTATTAAAACCAGTATTATTGGCTCAATGAAACGTTTTATTGACACTCAGTAAGTCTGTTCCTAATCTTCGTTCACGGCGGACTTGATCAAGTTTCAGGCGAGGAAAAATCCTTGTTTGGCTTTGCTCAAAGAACATGACCGTATTCAGGGAGGAATTTGAGATGAAATTAGGTTTAGGCCGCCTTGTGTGCGGTAGTTTGATCGCTTCTGCAGGATTCGTCGGGGCTGTATCAGCCTGCGAACTTAAAATCGGAGTTCCGGCCGTTTTGTCGGGACCTGCCGCCCAATGGGGGATCGCGTTGCGTGGCGCAACCGAATTCGTCGCCAAGGAAACCATGGAAGAGAAGCGGCTCGTGATCAACGGTGTAGCCTGCACCGTATCGGTCAAGAGCATTGACTCGAAATATAGTGCTGAAGGAGCTGCTTCAGCAACGAATGCTTTCGCAGCGGAAGGCATCAAAGTGATCATAGGTCCGGTTGGCTCGCCGGAAGTTACAGGCTTTAAGCCTGTTGCCACACGCAATCGCATGGTTGCGATGGTCAATAGTTTTGCCAAGAATTCTATTGGTCCAGAATGGCCAACGGTGTTCCATATCGGACCGGGCCCCTCGGGCTGGGCTGCGCCAATCATTGATGTCGGCCTGCAACGCTACAAATTCAAAACGGCTGCAATCGTTGCACCCAATGACCAAGGCGGCACCGATATCGCCAGCGTGAATGCTGATATTTTCAAACAACGTGGCGTGACTGTAACGGAAGAATATTATCAGCGGGGCACGACAAATTTTGCGCCAATTGTAACCCGTATCATGGCTTCAAATGCTGAAGCGCTTGATCTTGCTTCTTCACCCGCTGGTGATGCCGGCATTATCGTGAAGCAGATCAGACAAGCCGGATTTACAGGCCCCATTTTCCGCCTTGGTGGTCCAGGAACAGACGAAATTGCCCGCGTTGCAGGGGGGCTGGATATTCTGAAAGACTTCCTCTGGTACGAGCCCGTTTACATGGATGACAACATGCGTGCTCTTGAGCAAAAATATGAAAAATTGATGGGCTCTGTGCGTCCTGAAAACAGTGACTTCTTCCGTTGGACTTTTGCAGCACGAATGATGATTAAGGCTATTCAGGCTGCCGGCACAATCGATAATGCCGAAAAAATTGCGGCTGCAATGCGGACACTGCCTGTTGAAGACGAGCACATCGGTAAAGGGTATTGGATTGGCCAGAAATTTTTCGGGATCAATCAGGAAATGTCCTATCCCTTCGCCATTGGCGTCATTCAGGGCGGCGTAAAGCAACCTCTTATTCGTGCTGAAGCCGTAAGCGAAAAATAAGGCGCTAACAATTCATGGAAAGTTTCATCGCAACTGGGCTGATCGGAATTAGCCTCGGTACGCAATATACTCTTCTTGCGTTGGGTTTCACCCTGATTTTCGGCATTCTGGGTGTGGTGAACTTTGCCCATGGAGGATTTTATGTAATGGGCGGTTATGTCGCCTATTACTGCAATGTCATACTTGGCTTGCCCTATCCTGTTGCCGTCCTGATGGCCATGTTGTCGATGGCTGCTTTGGGCTGGCTGTTCGAGGCGTTTATTCTCGAGCGCGTTATTGAAGATCATCAGGCGACATTGATGGTGACCATGGGTTTCTACCTGGTCATGGCAACGGCGATCCTGATGATCTTTGGTGCTGAATCGCCACAATTTCCATTTCCAGTTACTGGAGTGTGGCGACTTGGCGGAATATATTTCCCTTATGCAAATATGATTGTTCTTGGCGCATGTCTTGCGGCAATAGTCTTTGTCTACTGGCTTGTTTACCGGACCAATATCGGGCGCGGCATGCGTGCAATGTCGGAAGATTTACCGGTTGCCAGCGCATTGGGCATGCGGACAAAAGCGCTTTTTCCCTTTGCATTCGCACTGGCGACCGGCCTTGCTGGAGGAACAGGCGCACTGGTTACCCCGATTTTGGCCTTGGCACCGCATGTGGGTGACTCGGTGCTTGCCTTCTCATTTTTGACAGTGATCCTCGGTGGTCTCGGGAGTGTGACCGGCGCAACCTGTGCCGCATTTATTGTCGGTCTGATCGAGGCCTATGCCGCAGTTTATCTCGGGGGTTCAAAAGGCGCGCTCACCTTATTTGCCCTCGTTCTCATTATTCTTGTAGTTCGGCCACAGGGTCTGCTTGGTAGAGAGGTTCGCCGCTCATGAACAATCGTGTTCCTAAGTCATTGCCTGCCGAAATACGGCCTTCCTTGTTTAGCGGTCATGATTGGATTGCGCTTGCTATTGTCAGTCTGACATTTGTTATTCCATTCACCAGCACCAACCCGCAGGTTCTCTCGCAAACTAATCTTATCCTGATTGCAGCCACTGCAGCGCTCGGCGTTTATATCATGCAGCGTCTTGATTTGATGAGTTTCGCAGTACCCTCGTTTATGGCGATTGGCGGATATACTGTTGCTCTTTTAAGCATGAAGCTTCAGTTGACGGATGTGTTTGTTCTTGCTGCAGCCGCATTCTTGATGCCCGCTTTATGTGCCATTCCGCTTGGCGCACTGATCTTGAGGCTCAAGGGTGTTTATTTTGTGCTTGTCACTTTTGTTCTCACCGAGATCGTTCAACTGCTACTTTTTGAAGCAGGCCCGATCACAGGAGGCTCCAATGGCCTGGTTGGGATGCCTGCCGTCAAAATTTTTGGAATGGATTTGTGGGACAACCCGCATGTGCTTTTAACAACCTGCGGCCTAGCCTTCGTCAGCTTTATCATCACATCTGTCTTTACACGCTGGTTCCGTAGTGAATTTGCAGCCATTGAAACCAATGATGTCCTGGCTGAAAGCTTGGGGCTTGCGGCGTGGAAATACAAAGCCATGGCATTTTCCGTAGCGGCAGGTGTCTCGGGACTTGCGGGATTTGCCCTTGTCAATATGTTGCTGACAGCGCATCCGAGTTCGTTCGCACCGATGTCGTCTGTTAATTACATTACCTATACGATTGTTGGCGGTAAGGCATCCATTCTAGGGACATTAATAGGGGCATTGCTGCTTGTCTCCGCTACCGATTATTTCGCATTGAGCGGTGAGATGTCACCGGGCCTGTTCGGGCTTCTGATCATTGTTGTCACGATGGTCGCTCGCGGTGGTGTCGTCGGTGTCGTGTCCGGTCTGCTTTACAGATTGGCTGGACAATCACCGCCCCTAAAAAACGGTGAGCATGATCTTGGGGTCAACGGGGAGAAGGGGCAATGACCACACAGAGCTTGTCTGCGGGAGCATTGCACGCCGACCGGATAGCCAAATCATTCGGTGGGCTGAAAGTTTTCCACGATGTGAGTTTTACTGTTCCTGCTGGTGGCTTGCTTGGCGTTATAGGGCCCAACGGAGCCGGCAAGACGACAATGATCAATATTTTTTCCGGTCGTCTGGGTCTAACGTCCGGTCAGGTAATGTTGGGCGGGACGCGCATTGATGGCCGCTCGACTTTTGAAATTGCAATGATGGGCCTTGTAAGAAGTTTTCAACACACAGCCATTTTCAATGGACATAGTGTTGAGACCAATTTGCTTTCAGCGCTTCGTTTTTCCAGACGGGACAGGTCAGTGCTTGAGCGGCTTTCGCCCTTGCTGGATCAGTTTGGCCTTATTGATAATTGGCAACGCAATGCTGAAGTCATGCCTTACGGATTGCAAAAAATGCTTGGTTTGACCATGGCACTCGCAACCCAACCCAATATGCTGTTGCTTGACGAGCCTGCTGCAGGCCTCGAAAAATCGGAACGGGCTAATATTGATACCTATGTCAAATTTGCACGAGAAGAATTCGGATGCGGAATTTTACTCGTTGAACATGACATGGAAATTATCAAACGGCTGTGTCCTAGCGTGATTGTGCTGGATGGAGGCCGGTTGATTGCAGAAGGGCCTCCGACCGACGTTCTCTCCCAACCGCATGTGATCAATGCCTATCTCGGTGGCAGCGACGAGGAGGATAGCGATGTTACGCATTGACGATTTGCATGTGAGCTATGGCGGCACCCGCGCCGTGGCCGGTGTTAGCCTCAACGTCGATCAAGGCCAGACTGTTTTGCTGATCGGTGCAAATGGTGCCGGAAAATCCAGCCTCATCAATGCTGTGATTGGCCTGGCAAAAATGCGCCATGGAAAAATTATTTTTGATGGCCGTGATATTGGCAATTTATCGAGTGATGCACGGGCACGTCTTGGGATCGGCTATTCCCCGGAAGGGCGCCGCGTATTTGCCAGCATGTCGGTTAAAGACAATGTTCTGGCCGGTGCGGTCACTTTGAACGGCCGTCAACAAGCGCAGTCATGGGACAGGCTGGTTGCGAGTTTTCCTTTTCTTGCCGAGCGGCAGGCGCAAGCTGCTGGCGAGCTGTCCGGAGGACAGCAGCAACTTGTTGCGATTGCCCGTGCGATGAGCGGCGGGCCGAAATTATTGCTGCTTGACGAGCCTTTTTTGGGACTTGCCCCCGTCTGGATCCAGCAAATTTCTATTGCTGTACGTCAGATGCAAAATGATGGCATAACCGTTTTGATGACCGAGCAAATGGCTCGTCCTGCGTTAAAGCTTGCTCATTCTGGGCATATCATGCGTAGCGGTTTAATCCGTCGTTCGGGACCGGTCCACGAGATCAAGGGAGCCGCCCTTGAAGAAGAATATCTCTGACCAGACTGCAAGGCTTTCGGATCCAACAGGAGAATGAATTTGAGTAATTCCGCACCACTTCATGGTCTTACTGTTCTTGAGTTGGGCCATAGCGTCGCAGCTCCCTATGCAGGTTTGATCCTTTCGGATTTAGGCGCACGCGTCATCAAGGTTGAAAACCCTCACACGGGTGATTATGCGCGTGGTTGGGGGCCTCCTTTCCACAAAGCCGATTCCACAGTTTTCCATGCACTCAATCGCGGGAAAGAGAGCATCACGCTCGATTTTGAAAATCCGCAAGACCTCGCGCTTTTGAAGCAACTCATTCTCGACTCCGATGCTGTCATTCAAAATCTGCGACCAGGCTTGCTTGCAAAATTTGGCTTGGATGTCGAGGAGATGCGACATCAAGCGCCAGGCTTGATATGGGTTGATATTGGAGCATTCGGAAAAACAGGGCCGCTTTCAAGCAAGCTCGGTTACGACCCGCTCGCCCAGGCTTCATCCGGTATCATGTCGGTTACCGGAGAAGCGGACCGTCCACCCGTTCGCGTTGGTGTGTCTTTGGTGGATATGGGCTCGGGTATGTGGGCGGTCATCGGGCTACTGTCAGCCCTGTTTGAGCGCAACAAAAATGGCCAGGGTGCACAGATCGCAACGTCATTATTCGAGACCGGCCTTGCATGGATGACCATACCTTTGGCAGCCTATGCGGTTGCCGGCGAAGTGAGAAAACCTCACGGTTCAGGATTGGCCGAAATAGTCCCCTATCAAGCATTTGAGGCCAAAGATGGCTGGGTGATGATTGCTGCCGGAAATGACAAGCTATTCAGCAAGCTTTGCCAATCACTACCCGGTTTGCAGGACGTCGGAGACGACCCAAGATTCGCTCTCAATCGTGATCGTGTAAAGCTACGATATGAACTGCTACCGAAAATAGAAGCCATTGTCCATGGGATGAACGCGTCAGAGGTTTGCGAAGTGCTGGATGCGGGAGGTGTGCCGAATTGCTTGCTTTTGAGCATTGATAAAGTGTGGACCCATCCGCAAACCGAAGCTGTTGGTATTTTAACAGAAGCCGATGGACTGAAATGGGTAGGTTTGCCATTTACGGTTGATGATGCACGGCCAACATCAGGAGGCGCTGCACCAACATTGGGGGCGCATAATGAAACACTTAGGCAGGAATATAAAAAATGAACCAATCCTATGAAACAATTGCTGTCGAGCGTATCGACGGCCATATATTGTTAATTAAACTCAATCGTCCACAAGCAGCCAATGCGATGAACACCCGCATGGGTGAAGAGTTGATGGATTTGTTCGAACGGTTCCAAATTGATACCGAAGGATTGCGCGCCCTTGTGCTGACAGGTGCTGGAGATAAAGCCTTTTGCGCGGGCGGGGATTTGAAAGAACGCAACGGTATGACCGATGCGCAATGGTTGCGGCAACATGCCATGTTCGAGCGGATGCTGCGTGCTGTCATCGCCTGCCCCATTCCGCTGATTGGCGCCATTAACGGGGCAGCCTACGGGGGCGGTTGCGAGATCACGTCGGCTTTGGATTTTGCTTATGCCTCCGACAATGCCCGCTTTGCTTTAACCGAAGTGACATTGGGTATTATGCCCGGGGCAGGCGGCACTCAAAATTTGCCGCGGGCAATGGGTGAGCGGCGTGCAAAAGAAGTCATCATGACGGGTTTGCCTTTTACGGCACAGCAGGCTTTTGAATGGGGTTTGATCAATCGTGTGCTGCCACAGGCTGAATTGCTCGAGGCCACGCTGGCCACAGCGCGCCGTATTGCGGGTAACGCGCCGATATCGATCAAGCAGGCCAAGCAATCGATCCACCGTGGATTGCAGATGTCGCTTTCTGACGGGCTTGCATTCGAAATCGAATGTTACAACCGCATGGTTTCAACAGAGGATCGCCACGAAGGCGTTCGGGCGTTCAATGAAAAACGGCCACCCGTTTTCCGGGGAGTATAAGCTATGGCCGAACAAGTGATCTTGCGTGAAGTCGGACTGCGCGATGGTATCCAAATGGCCAAATGCTTTCTGGATACAAAACATAAACTGGACTGGGCCTTGAGATCCCAGGCAGCGGGCATTCGTGAAATGGAATTGACATCTTTCGTGCCTGCAAAGGTTGTTCCGCAATTTGCCGATGCCGAGGAACTGGCAAAATATCTCCCGCAACTCTCGGGTATTGTAGCCTCCGCGCTTGTTCCTAATCTCAAGGGCGCGGAAAGGGCTCTTGCGGCCGGCTTCACCCATATCAATTATGTTTTGTCTGTTTCGGAACTGCATAGCCAGTCCAATGTTCGCCGTTCCACCGATGAAGCCATTGATGAATTTAAACGGATCGTGGCTCTCAAACAAACCGAAGCCGGGAAAAACATGGTTTTGGGTGTCGCTCTTGCCACCAGTTTCGGGTGTACATTGCAAGGCCATGTTGCACCGGAACGCGTTTTTGAAGTTGCAAACATTGTTGCTGCGGGCGGTGCGGATGAATTGATCGTGGCTGATACGGTCGGTTATGGCAATCCTGTGCAGGTCAAAGCATTGCTTGAGCCCATGATGGACATTGCCGCGGGACGCCGTGTTGTTTGCCATTTCCATGATACGCGCGGCCTCGGCTTGGCCAATGTCGCAGCTGCTTTGGATGTCGGCGTTCGTGTCTTCGATACATCTCTAGCCGGCCTTGGCGGTTGTCCCTTTGCCCCCGGTGCGACCGGCAATATCAATACCGAAGATACGGCTTTTATGCTCGAGAGCATGGGCTATTCGACCGGAATTGATATTGGGGCACTTCTTGAATTGCGCTGCGATGTTGAGAGTTGGTTGGGAGACGAACGTTATCATGGTGCCATTGCTCGTGCAGGCCTGCCCAAAACATTCACCATGAATTCGTAACATCATGACCAGAAAGTCTGGTTGATGAGACGGACAACTTGATCTGCTCCAGGCACTTGATCTGCTCCAGGCATACGAAGTAAGGCGAAGCCGATTGTTGTCAGATTCAAGTTCTTTATGTCGTTTGGCCTGATCGTAAACAAGCCCGATTTTTGACTTCAACCGATTGTCAGAAGGCGACGGGGAGTTTCGATCAGGAGCCTATCAATCTCGGCCTGCAGAAAGCCGCGCTCCAGCATGAGCGGGACAACATTACGCAAGAGATGCCCATAACCGTGCCCCCCAAAGCTTTGAAGCCGGGATTTCGTGCAAATATCATGCGAAATAACAACCTGGTCACCGAGACCCGCGTCGAATAAACGCCTGATACATCTAAGCCGCATCCAGTCGGTTGGAAGATCAGCAATGCCCATCCAGTATTTGGATGTTTCTATACCGAAGAAATCGAACTCTACAACGCAGCCTCGCCGCGCGAGGGCGACAACCTCGCCGTCATCCTCATAGGTTCTGTCCATATGGTCGATTATCACACGAGACAGGTCTGCGCCCGCCTTGTCCAGTATATCCAGAATGTCGTGCGGTGCTTGCGGATGGCGTCCCGGATGCACTGTGATAGCAGCGCCTGTAGCGCGTTGCGCTGCAGCACCGGCTCGAAGAGACCGTTGTTCGAATGGTGTGATAGGCCAAGAACATCCTATTTCGCCAATAATTCCGCACCGAATATTTGTTCCGCGCGCTCCCGTCGAAATTTCCTCAATCATTGTCTCGGTCAACTTCTCAACCGGAAACTCCAATGTTTCGCAGGACTGATAGGATTCAGTATAATAGCCCGCGCTGGCGATCACGTGAACTCCCGTGTCTCGCGAAATCCGGGCCAGACCATCAAGGTCTGGAACAATTCCGGCAGTTGTCATCTCGACAATTGTGCCGCCTCCCGCTGCCTGAAAGAGTGCAGTCTCCTTTATTGCAACATTTTTATCAGAAAGACGATGATTTCCGTAATATTCACCTGGTCGATAGTTTACGTCAAAGCAATTGTCTAACGTAATCTCGATTTCCGGCTCTCCGCTGGTGCGGCGCGACAATGCCGTAAGATCACACAGCAAGTGTTCATGCATAAGGACCTTCCCCAAAGCGCTTGGAGCGACGGGACCCAAAACGGTTATCACATAGGGATCTGCCATAAGATTGACCTCCTGTCGGTTGAAATGTCCTTTTGCGGAGTGCTCGTTTGTTTGTATCCATAGTGTACGATATTTTGCTGATTTACTAATATTTTAAGGGGGTCTATGCGATGAAATCCAAACAGCTAGAACCCTTGTTTATTTAGAATCGTCGCAGCCTAATTGTTAGTGAAGGCGCAACAGGCACACTTTTACTTGGCCAGAGGCATGCCCGGGGGCAAGCAAAATTCGGCTTCCAACATCATCACGGCAGGTACACTTGTGATGTCCATCAACCCGAGACTGCCGCCTTTGCAATACATGAATGACAAAGGCGAGTTGCAAGGCATGAGGGTGGAACTTGGTAAGGCCGTCGCAAAGGAATTGGGCTTGACGCCTGACTTCATCCGGATCGAGTTTGCCGCCATGGTGCCCGGACTGGCTGGCAAACGCTGGGATATGATTGATACTGGGATCTTCTTGACTGAAGAACGATCTAAGCTGATGTATATGGTGCCCTGCGGATTGGCTGCGATCGGCTTCCTTGTTGCACGCGGAAACCCTGTCTGACGGTCGCTGAGATGAAGAAGGATCTTTTGCGTGATGACCGTTGATACACAAACTGAATACAGAAAGAATCGCGCAACTTTAAGTTATGGGCTGATAGGTTTTGGACGGATTGGCCAGAGAGTAGTGAGATGCCTTGCAGCCAAAAATGGTTCGCCCACTCTTGTGGCCGTCCTTGTGAGACCCGAGCAGAAGGCGGCCGCTGAAGCTGCACTTGGAGCAAGCCTCGTTCATACATCGATCAATTCGTTTCTTGCGATTGAAAGTGCAGTAACAATTGAGTGTGCTTCGGCAACTGCGCTCAGGAACTACGGTATAAGTATACTTTCCTCTGGCAGCGATCTTTTGCCGCTTTCACTGGCTGCTTTGACAGATCGGGATTTTGAAACCGACCTCTTTGCTGCAGCGACCAGAGGACCGGGGCGGCTTGAAATACCCGCAGGGGCAATGGGGTCCATCGATTTTCTTTCGGCGGCACGGGAGGATGCTCTCAGATCAGTTGTATTTCGTGCGACTTATCCTGCCGCGCGGTGGCGAGGAACAGTAGCTGAAGAGATGATAGATCTTGAAAACTTGACGTCAGCTGAATGCTTTTATCGCTCCACGGTGCGTGAGGCCGTCATAAAATTTCCAAGACATATCAACGTTGCAGTAGGCGTTGCGCTAGCCGGACTTGGTCTGGATGACACCAGAGTAGAACTATTTGCCAACCCGTTAATTACACAGGCAACTTTCGAGGTTGAGGCCGAGGCAGGGCCCGGGCCTGCAAGATTAACGATTTATGGGCGCAATGCCGGCCTCGGTGCCGACCCGATCGATTATACGACATTCAGCCTTGTTCGTGCACTCTGCCGCAGGACTGATAGAGTGATTGTCTGAGTGCCAATCATTCAACCAAATTTCAACTGATAGCCAGACGGCTGATTAAAGAATTAAAACTGTACCGATCAGTTTAATGCATAGGGAGTTATGAAATTCACGTACAATGCGTTCCTGCTCACACACAAGCAAAACAAAGCGGGAATGTCCCGCCATATTGCTGTTACACAAATGACTTTTCATGGGTCTGCTAGAATGTATCTTTTTGCAAGCCCCACTGTGCCATCAAGATGGCCGCTACTTTCACCGATCTTGAATAGTCGGCGACATCAACCCATTCGTCGCAGAGGCCATTCTGGGTAAGATCTCCGCCAAGCGGTCCAAGGCCAACGGTGGGAATACCGGCCTGAATCATAGGCACACGGATATCACTGGATGTATGAAGAGGATTGACGAGCGGTTTTTCTCCTGTGACGTATTTTACCGCTTCACTAACCATCCGGTACAGGGGGTGACCCTCGGGAACTTCTGCGCCGGTCACACCTGAAATCCAGTCTATCCTTGGTGGATGCAAGGCTAACCAGTCGTCTCCGGCCTGGGCCTGTTCGAGGGCATTGATAATCTCTGCCTGAACTTTTGCCATGGGTTCACCCGGAGGGTATGAAACGGATACACCAAAACTACATTCAGATGCTATCCTGTTATAAGTATTGTGGGTTCCCAATTGAAGATTCGCGATAAGTATATTCGTTGAACGGCCTACCTTGTTCTCCAGCAAGGCGTGATGCACTCGTTTAGCACGGATGCTCGCAAGTTCGTTGAGCGCACTGATCAGGAGCATCGCCTTGTCGAGAGGGTTTATGGCCCGATGGGTGAAAGCAGTATGGCTAGGTTCTCTGGTATCAGGCGGAAGACCTTTTACACTGACACGAAACTCGAGCATTCCCGACGACGCCGCCTTGATTTCTCGCATACCAAAACCTGATTCAGCCGGGTGCATGTAAACAGCTGCATCGGCCCGGAAGCCGGCGTGTAAAACTTGGAATACGCCACGAGCATGTCTCTTGCTCGGAGTTGAAGCCAGAAGAATATCACCAGTCGGCTTCATACCCGCAGCAACCATTACTGCCAGCCCTTCAACAAAACCCGCGACGCCTGCAAGATCGTCGGAAACACCCCAGCCATAAAGACGACCATTTTCGATGATTCCGGCGAACGGATCTCTTTGCCAGCGTTCAGTATCAAAAACAGGTTCGGCATCGGGGTGCGCGAAGAAAATCATGCTTTTCCCACCGCCCGAGCCGGGAAAAGTCGCGATGATGCTCTCTCGCATTTCCGAATTCATGGCAGTAGCCGATGCAAATTCGTGCAGAACCGGAACGTCTTCAGGCCTATATGTCAAGCGGTCAACCTTGCAACCAAGATCTGCAAGCGCAGCGGCGACCCTGTTTTGTACAGCAAGTTCGCCTTTTGGTGTAAGCGCGATCAACTCTTGGAGAAAGGCAATCGAGCTATTTGATCGCTTGTCCGCCTCTGACAAAATCTGTTTCCAAATCGCATGATCCATTGATACCTCAACACTTTATAAAATCAGTTAATACTGAGCCTTTGTATTGATTGTGTGCTAGATTCAGATTTGAGGCGCAACTTAAAGTAAGCGTCACCCGAAGATTAGAGCATAGCGGGATTTGTCAATCAAACCAGGAGGAAGAAAAAATATCGACTTGCCCGTCGGTTTTAACACGCCAATTAAATCAGATTTAATCGACCCCATACTTAGACCCGGGATATAAGCTTTAAAGGATAGACACCCGGAAAAAATAGCCATTATCAATGCCGTTGATAATGACACAATTCACTGGTCCATAATCATGGGCGAGATCGAAGCTGATGTGAGATCGCTTGAACAGTCTTTGAATTGTGTAATAACTAAGAAGTTGAATTCAGTCCGAATAGATCGGAAGGATTGGTGGTATTCATCTTGCGAAGCTCAGCCTCGGTAAATCTTTCCGTTTCTAAAATCACCAGAAATTCGCGGAAGGCTTCCACCGGGGGTGGCAGGAGATAGATACCAGCGTCGCTGGAAACGATAGCCCGGTCGCCCGCCGCGCGAATACGGAGAACAAGATCCTGCAATGTCTGGCCGGGTGCTAAATGCTTTTCCTGATCCACATGGGTCAAGCCTACTTGTGTAGCGTGGGTCAAAAGGAAGAATGAAAATTCGCAATAGGCACCGAGCATGACCAGTTCTCGAATGACGTCAACCTCATAACTGCCGCAATGAGTCCGCAGCCGTTTAACTCCACGGCGGCCGGCCTCCGCAGCAAGTGCAACAGCTTCGCGGCCAGAAACATGACCACAGTCAAAAACAATGTCACGTTCTGCACAAAGGTCCATAATAGCGGGTACAGGCTCTGGAATCTTACCGTTTTCAGGCACGAAAAACGTTGTTTCGATATAAGCAGGACTGCGCCGTTCCTGTTCTGCGACTGATCGCGTGTGGTGTGTTGGTAGAGACAGGAAACGCGCGCCGGCACCAAGTTGATACCCATAATCTACTGCATTGCGTGCAACCTCGTAGTTTACACCACCAGCCGTCGGTTGCATGATAAGGCCCCCGAACACTTCAACTCCGAGATGGCCGAGTTCCGCCATCGCCAGGGCGGCATAGCCGGATGAGTTCTGAAAATTATCCATAAGGCCGATGGCGCTCATTCCAGCTGCGGCGGCCTGTCTTACTGAATCGAATACATTTGCGCTGCGGATATTTAGATGCGGACAACTATGGACGTGGCAATCAACCGCGCCTTTCAAGTAGTTCATGCCATAAAGCATTTTAATACCTTTTATTAAATCGCGTGGTTCAATGCGATTGATTTAATGTTTGCGGCTGACATAGAAAAGGTTTCAGTATTCATATTTTGACCCATTCTGCGACGGTCTTCAAGATATTGCTGGCGGGCGATGATTTAACCGCAATTCACACTCTATAAAAATAGAAGGTGATTTCGCTATGCCGTTATAACGGCGCATATGCCGCTTCGTCCGGTTCCGGAAGTTCTCAATCCCGTTGATAGGGTGTTTCTGTTCGGCAAATGTTTCGGAGTGATTGATCAGAAGATGGTGACCCGAAGGAAGCAAAGTAAAGCTGGCGGACCGAGACCATCATAAAACCTAAATATATCAGTATAAACAATGCTGTCTGGTTGAATACGATTTCTGATAATCAACAAGGGGCTGTCCCCAGATAATCACCCTAGATGCATATTAACCCCGTATTTTAACGCTGCTAATCGACCACCGGGATCACTCTTGTTGAAACGCTACTCACATTGCTTGAAAAACAGGTCAAAATGGGCCTTTTACACACCATTAATTTTGCGCAACTGTCGCTCAAATCTGGTTCATGGTGCCCATAAAAACCCTTTTTCAGAGTTTTCAGGGGCAGCCACAAAATCAGCTTTGGTGGAAGAACAGTACCATTAAAGATCCCGCTGCATTTGGAATATCTGGCAAGTCACTCACCGCTACAGGTCAGTCCCGATCACTTCTTGCGATAGATGAGCAGCGACTCGTGCATGCCTACCTCTTCAACACCGCTGTCCAGCTCCCATTCTTTAATGATCTTGAGCGCAGAATCAAAGGCAAAGCTCTTTGTATAAAAGAGGATATATCCACCGGGCAGCGTCTTTTCCGTGAGCATGTTCAGCAGCTGATGGTCCGTTAAAGCGCCATACGCATCATTTTTTTCGGTACGGAATTCGCAAAGGTGGAACAGGGTTACCACATCGAAATTTGGAAGCAGCCGCTTTTCCAGCTGATAGATGTCGCCGAAGAAGGTCTTATAGCATTTTTCCACGTCTGGCCTGTCGATTGCCAGTTTAACGAAGGCCTCATATTCTTTTGGCGCAGCGGTGATGCCTAGGACGCAATTACCGCTGCCGTTCTCCGCCACTTTGACGCCGACGATATGATGGCTGCCAGTGCCGAAGTGAAAGATCGAGGCATTCTGAATTTTCTTTTTTTCCAGCCAATCGACGAAGTGTACGTCGCAAGGACATTCCGCTATGCGCAGATCCCAGACTGCATCCCAGAAATGCAATAAAACTTTATCATCGCTGACTGTGTTTTCCTTCATTCTATACCCCTCTATAAAATTATAATGGATTGTTTGTTATTCTTTTAAACTTGACCGAAGGTGAGACCTGGCGTCTGCGTTGTTCATTTCCCTGAGCTTGCTGGGTTCGCCGACGGCTTTCTTTAAAATGAAAATGCGGTCATACAGGTTGGATGGTGCAGGCCTGTTGCTGATATCGACTATGATCGATGCTGCGCAGTGCTTGAAGACAAGACGCGTGAGCTCGGCCTGTGCGTCAGCGTCGCATGCGGATAAAGCGTCTTCCAGCACAATCACGCGCGGCTTTTGTAACAAGATCCGCGCAATCGCACATCGCTGTTTTTCACTGGCCGACAGAACCTGCATCCAGCGAGCTTTCTGGTCAAGACGGCTGACCAGATGGGAGAGGCCGCAGGCGCTCAGGGCAAAGGCGATATCCTCGGACTTCAAGTTGTCCAAGGGCATCGGGCATAAAACAGCCTGATCCAGCGAGCCTTCGGGCAAATACGGCGAGCCATGTGCGATGACCGTCTCATAGCCTGCAGGCATCGTAAGATATCCTGACCCCCAAGGCCAGAAACCAAGAATGGCGCGCGCCAGTACGCTTTTGTCTGCCTCGACCTCGCCGGAAATCATCACTCTTTCGCCGCTACGAAATGTCTCGTGTCCACACTCCACGATTTTGCGACCGTTTTTGTCACAAAGGACAAGGGCGGCCATAGAGAGCGTGTCTCCGCCATGCAGGACTAAGCGAGAAAGATGACTGTGATGGGGATTGGGTTGATCGAGATCATCGAGGCCCTCGACAAGCTCCACGACACGTCGCGCCGAGGCGAACCACTCAGCGACCTGCTTGTAATGATCTGTTACCCAATTGATGGCAAGCTGCACCTGCACGAAGGCAGAGGCCAGTTGCATCATTTCACCAAGGGTCAATTGACCCGACATATATTTTGGCAAGGCGATGACGATGGGAATAGTCGGGATCAGAGCGCTGTTTGCGTTTATCACCCAGGCGACGTTGCAGTGTTGACGCACAATGGCGAGCCAATTGCCGACAAGATCCGAATAAATGCTTGCAAGCCTACCTCTCTCATGCGCTTCCGCGCGGGTAAGGACTATACTCTCTGCACTCTCGCGCAACTGGATCGTACGCGCGCGAAACAGGGCCTCCGATTCATTGCGGGCTGCTGTGGCGGACCCCAGACGGCGTCCTACGGCCGGCACAAGGCAGGATACGCTCACCCCATAGATCACGGCACCAATAACCATGAAAGCGGGAATGGTAATGGGGACGCCGGCAATGGTAAAAGTCGCAGAGCCGCCTACCTGCCACAGTACAACGATGAAAATAGAGGCGGACAGCAGCGCTGTGAATATGCCAATTGCGAAATCAGTCAGGGGATCAATCGCCAGGCGGACATCGTCTGAAATGCGGTATTCCGGATTGGCGAGCCCATTGTCGACGCGCGTCATACGCAAAAACCGTTGATTGCCAATCCAGCGATCAAGCAATTGACCGGTACACCACTCCCGCCAGCGCACCTGAAGGGTTTCGCGGGTCCAAACGATACCGACACCCACGGCGGCGGTGGACAGCACGAGCAGAAGCAAAACGCCGACAGCGCGACCCGCCTCCATAGTATCGTGATTGCCTATGGCATCGAAAAACCATCGATGCCACTGGTTGAAGCCCACATCAACGAATAACCGAAGGATAAGAAAAAAGCTCAGTCCCAGCGTAAAGGACCAAGCAAGTCGCGTGCTTGTTCCCTGCCAGAACCCACCTATGATAGAGGCAAGCCGACGCGCGATGCGCCAGTCAATGCCGACGAGCTTTCTATCAAACTCAGCAGGCGAGTTAGACATTTCCCCCAGCCCATTTCCTCAATTGACCGAAAGAGGATTGGACTCCCCCCCCTTTCACCACTAGCGATCACCGACCCACTGTGGTGTTTTTTTGGTTCATATCAAAAGTGTATCTAAACAAGAGAGCCATTGCTAGATGGACTTGCCCCCATTTTAGCGGACAATCTTTCTGTTGCGGTTGGAGCCGGTCAGAACCCGCAAGGCGAGTGAATTTCCAGCCCGGAATGCGGATGGTTTGCACTGGTGCCCACGAACCATCAAGACACGGCGTTTTCAAAATGGCCGGTGTGGTTACATGCCGCCTCGGCCTTGCTCTTCGCGGCATGGGCTAGCGCAGCTTTACTCATGGCCCTCAGCGTTGATGATCCTTCTTCGTGCCAAATACGGAAGGTCGTGCGAAAGCCGTAGACAGCGATTGGATGACCACCATTGGCCTGCCAAGGCATTGTGCCACCGTTCCGTTCGGTATGAACCACAGTGTCAACGATGTGGAGCCGCTTGGCATGATTTACTGGTTAATGTCATCTGGCCATTTGATTTTAATATATGAATTGATTGTTTCTGGATCAATCCGGACTTTATACGAGCGGACGTTTACTCCGCCAT
>Ga0114972_10001575_pt1 | contig 17117 bp, 12 predicted proteins | sample M_140807_EF_Meta_FD_87354 | JGI IMG/M metagenome (GOLD analysis project Ga0114972, IMG submission 87354) | Freshwater microbial communities from Lake Montjoie, Canada to study carbon cycling - M_140807_EF_MetaG | ecosystem: Environmental > Aquatic > Freshwater > Lake | place: Lake Montjoie... | reverse complement strand
TTCTGGCCGCTGACCGTGTTGTAGGCCTCGCTCTGCCAGTCCACGTCGTACTCGGGGAACTCGATGGACGTGAAGCCCTGCTTGGCGAACTGCAGCACGCGGGCGATGTAGGCCGCCGGGATGTCGGCCCGCGTCGCCGCCTGGAGCGCGCGCTTGAGCGCCTTGTTGACCTTTGGGTCGAGGCGGTCGACGCCGGAGCCACAGTCCGTCTGCGCCGCGGCCATCACGGCCGTGAGGTGGCGCTTCGTCGTGCGCGAGCCGCAGACGAGCGCCGCGACCTTCTGCTCCTCGCGCACCTTCCACTCGATGTACTCCTCGATGTCGGGGTGGTCGACATCGAGCGTGACCATCTTGGCGGCGCGCCGCGTGGTGCCGCCGCTCTTGATAGCGCCCGCGGCGCGGTCACCGATGCGCAGGAAGCTCATCAGGCCGCTCGAGCGCCCGCCGCCCGAGAGGCGCTCGCCGTCCCCGCGCAGGCTCGAGAAGTTGGTGCCCGTGCCGCTGCCGTACTTGAACAGGCGCGCCTCGCGGACCCACAGGTCCATGATGCCGCCCTCATTCACCAGGTCGTCCGAAACAGACTGGATGAAGCACGCGTGCGGCTGTGGCCGCTCGTACGCACTCGTGCTCTCGCGCACCTCGCCTGTCTTTGGGTCCGCGTACATGTGGCCCTGCGCCGGGCCCGTGATCCCGTAGGCCCAGTGCAAGCCCGTGTTGAACCACTGCGGGCTGTTGGGCGCCGCCATCTGGGCGACGAGCATGTAGCGCATCTCGTCGTAGAAGGCCCGGGCGCTCTCCTCGTCGGAGAAGTAGCCGTGCTTAAAGCCCCAGTAGGTCCAGCAGCCCGCGAGGCGGTCGACGACCTGGCGCGCGTCCGTCTCGCCCGTGCTGCGCTGCTCCGGGGGCAGGTCGGCGAGCGCGCGCTGGTCGGCCTCACGCCGCCACAGCCACTCGGGCACGCCCTCCTCGGGCACGGCGCGCAGACGAGCGGGGATGCCCGCCTTGCGGAAGTATTTCTGCGCCAGGATGTCGGTCGCGACCTGACTCCAGCTGTCGGGCACGAGGACGTTCTCATTGAGGAAGACGACAGATCCGTCCGGGTTGCGGATCTCGCTCTTTCGGGACTCAAACGTGAGCTTCTCGTAGGGGGACGCCACACCCCGCGTGTAACGGCGTTGAACCTTCATGGGCTCCATCCAACATGCCGGACCGAGGCGATGCTGACATGCACCTCGGTAAACTTACATTTCATCGGGCTCACTGACGTGACCCGACATGCGCTCACTCCGTGGGAAGAGGGGACTACCCGACGCCCAAACGAGTGGCAATCGTTTTTTTGCGACGACCACAAGATGTGGTGGCACACGTCTTGCCGACCCCTAGATGAGGGGCTTGGCACAGTTTTGGCTAAGCGGCCGCTGGCCGGATCTGGACCAGGATTTTCCCGAAAATGGCGCTCGACGACAGCGCGGCGTGGGCCGCCTCGAGGTCCATCCAAGGGACCCTGCGGTCGATGATTGGCCGGAGCGCGCCCGCGTCGAACGCCGGCAGGACACGCGCCGCGAAGCGCTCGACGAGGCCCGCCGTGGCGTCGGCCGAGCGCCCCCGCAGCGTGCTGCCGATGATGCGGAGCCGCCGCGCGAGCAGCACGCCGAGGTCAAGCTCAGCCTTGCGGCCCTGCTGCAATCCGATGACGACGAGGCGGCCGTCCGGCCGGAGCGCCTGCAGGTTGGCCGCGAGCGCGCCCGCGCCGAGGACGTCGAGCACCAGGTCAACGCCGCCCTCCCCGGCCAGCGCGGCCCCCAAATCGTAGCCCGGCGATCGATGGTCCAGCGCGCGGTGAGCGCCCAGCTCAATGCAGCGCGCGCAGCGCTCGGGGCCGCCCGCGGTGACCCAAACTTCAGCACCGAGCCACCGCGCGAGCTGAATCGCCGCGGTGCCGACGCCGCCGCTGCCGCCCTGAACGAGCACGCGCTCGCCGGCCTTGAGCCCGCCCATCTCGACGAGGTTCGACCACGCCGTCAGAAAGACCTCGGGCAGCGCGCCGGCGTCGGTCAGGCCGACGGACGCGGGGACAGGCATCAGGTGGCGGGCGTCAACGACCACCCACTCGCCGTGGCCCCCGCCCGCGAGGAGCGCCATCGCGGCGTCGCCCTCGCGCCAGCCTGAGACGCCGGGGCCGACCTGGTCGATGGTGCCTGCCGCCTCGAGGCCGAGCACGGCGCTCGCCCCCGGCGGTGGGGGGTAGTGGCCCCGAATCTGCAGCAAATCCGCGCGGTTGACCGCGCTGCTGCGGACGCGCAGGCGCACCTCGCCCGGGCCAGCCTCGGGGGTCGGCACGGGGCGGGGCGCGTAGAAAGTCTCGGGGCGACCGGGCTCCGGCAGAATGGCGAGCATTCGGCGAAGAGAGCCGGTGCGCCGGCCGCACGTCAAGCGCGGCGGCGAGCGCTCACTCGACGACGGGCATGCAACCGATGGCGCACGGCAGATTCACACCGGTCGTCTTGCCCGGACAGGTGATCTGGCGCTGGTACCACGCCGTGTCCGGCTCGCAGGTGTAGCTGCCGTCCGGCAATTGCGAGCCCGCGACCAGCTTCCAGTGCTCCGGGCAGGGCGTCGCCGGGCGCACCCCAGCGGTGGCGGCAGCAGCGGCGGCCGCCGTGCCCGGGCGACCCGCGGCCGCGCCCCGGGCGGTGTCCACGGGCGGACCCGCGAGCGCGGACGAGGCAAAAAAGGACAGGGCAGCGGCGCTCAACAGAGTCTTGAAGGCAGTACGCATCATCTCTCCTGATGTCGGTGTCGGCTTAGGAAACGCCCTAGGCTGTCGTATTCGACGCACGCCTTCGCCTCACATTCAAGAGAATCGCCGCCATGCGCACATATCGAACGCCCCGCTGGTTTCCGTGGCTCTTCGCGGCCTCGATCGGCTGCGAGGGGCACACGACCGCGCCCCCACCGCTGCGAGACGCGACGCTCGCCACCGACGCGCACTACACGACGCCCCCGACGACGCCGCCCACGACCTCGCCCCCACCCACCGCCGACGCGAACTTGCCTCCGCCCGCCGCCGACGCGAACTTGCCTCCGCCCGCCGCCGACGCGACCCCGCCCGTCCCCGACGTCGGACCGGCGCTGGACGCGGGCCGCGCCGACCCGCTCTCGCCGCGCGTCGAGAACACGACGTGTCGCTTTCCGGCGCTGCCCCCGCTGGGCGCTATGCGGGTCGTCGAGGCCTACCCCGCCCTCGACTTCGTGGTGCCGCTCTGGGTGGGCCCCGCGGGCGACGACCCGAGCCGGCTCTATGTCGCCGAGCGCGGCGGCCGCATCTACACCTTCGAGGACCGCGACGCCGTGACCCCGCGCGAGCGCGCGCTCTTTCACACGGTCCCCACGCAGGCGGGCGGCGAGATGGGGCTGCTGGGCCTCGCGTTTCACCCCGACTACGCGCGCAACGGCCGCTTGTTCACGTACGCCTCGGTGTCGCCGCCGCACCGCTCGCGCGTCTCCGAATGGCGACGCGACCCGGCGAACCCGCTGCGGGTGTTGCCCGAGAGCGAGCGCGTGGTGCTCGAGGTCGCGCAGCCCTTCGAGAACCACAACGGCGGCGACCTGCACTTCGGCCCTGACGGGCTGCTCTACATCGCCTTGGGAGATGGCGGCTCTGCGGGCGACCCGCAAGACCACGGCCAGCGGACTGATTCGCTGCTCGGCAGCATCCTGCGCATCGACGTGGACCGTGAAGACGCCGCACGCGGCACGGCCTACGTGGTCCCCGCGGACAACCCCCACGGCGAGATCTATGCGTGGGGTCTGCGTAACCCGTGGCGCATGCGGTTCGACCCGTCGACCGGCCTGCTGTGGGCCGCGGACGTCGGCCAAAACCTGTGGGAGGAGATCGATATCATTCGGCGCGGCGGCAACTACGGCTGGCGCAGAATGGAGGGCCGCCACTGCTACCCACCGGGGAGTGCGTGCGATCCGAGCCTGTACGACGCCCCACTCTTCGAGTACGGCCACGACGTCGGGGAGTCGGTGACGGGCGGGCTCGTCTACCGCGGCGTCGCGTTTCCGGCGCTCTGGGGCGCCTACGTCTACGGCGACTACGAGACTGGCATGGTCTGGGCGCTGCGCCCCAACGCGGACCTCACGGACGCCGCCGAGAACGCCGTCCTCGCGGATACCGCGCTCTCGATCACGAGCTTTGGCGTCGATACGCGCGGGGAGCCGCTGATCGTCGCCGCGAACGCGCGCGCCAGCTTGCACCGCCTCGCGCCGCCCGCTACGCCCCCTCAGGAACGAGCGACGTTCCCCCAGCGGCTCAGTGAGACGGGCTGCTTTGATGACCTCGCCACACTGCGGCCTGCGACGGGCGTGGTGCCCTACGGGGTGCAGTCGCCCTTCTGGAGCGACGGCGCGACCAAGCGGCGCTTCTTCGCATTACCTGCCGGCGCGACGTTCGACTACCACGCATCCGACGCGTGGCAAGCGCCCGTCGGCGCGGTCTTTATCAAGAGCTTCGCGCTGCCGCTGCCGGACGGCGGAGAGCGGCGGCTGGAGACGCGCTTCTACGTTCGCCAGCCCACCGGCTGGCAGGGCTTCACGTATCGCTGGAACGCCGAGCAAAACGACGCGCTCCTGCTCGACGCCGCCCTCGACGAGCCCCTCGACCCTTCACTCCATGCCGAAGGACCCGAGCGCTGGCTCTACCCCTCGCGGGCGCAGTGCGACACCTGCCACACGCCCACTGCGGGGTTCGTGCTCGGCTTCACGACGGCGCAGCTCAATGGCGCGCTCGACTATCCCGCCGGTCGCGCGAACCAGCTCTCGGCGCTGGCCGCGGCGGGCTATGTCGCGCTCCCAGCCGCGCCCGACGCCCTGCCCCGCGCCCCCGCCCCCGACGACGAGTCAGCGCCGCTCGAGGCGCGCGTGCGCGCCGCGCTCGACATGAACTGCAGCCACTGTCACCGCGCAGACGCGAACGGCCCGACGCGCTTGGACTTGCGCGCCGAGGTCCCGCTCTCTGAGACCGGTGCGTGCGACGTGCCGCCGGGGCGCGGCGACCTGGGCATTGCGGGCGCGCAGCTCATCGCCCCAGGCGCCCCCGAGCGCAGCGTGCTGCTCGCCCGCATGAGCCGCCGAGACGCCGACGGCATGCCCCCGCTGGCGTCAACCCGCGTCGACACCGCGGGGGTCGAGCGGGTGACGCGCTACATTCAGAGCCTGCGGGGCTGCGCGCCCTCCCCCTGAGGCCGCAGATTGTCGCTCGCTGGGGTCGCGCGCGGGGCTTCTGGTGGTAAGGTGCGCGTCGTCATGCGCGCGAAGGACCTGACCGACCGCTACCGCATCGAGGACGAAATCGGGCGCGGCTCGATCGGCGTCGTGCATCGCGGTGTTGACCTCGCGCTCGGGCGGGCCGTCGCCATCAAGCGCATGCGCCCGGAGCTCGTTGCCCATGAGCGCCAGCACACCCGTTTTCTGCGCGAGGCCGAGCTGTGCGGACGCCTCGGGCACCCCAACATCGTGCCGTTATACGATGTCGGGGAGATCGACGGACGACCCGCCTTGGTGATGGCGCTGCTCGCGGGCCGCTCGCTCCGCACCATCGTGCGGTCGGCGCAGGTGCCGATCGGCCGTCTGCTCGGCTGGTTCGGGCAAGTCTGCAACGGTCTCGCGTTCGCGCACGCGCAGGGCGTCATCCACCGAGACGTCAAGCCCGCGCACATCTTCGTGGGGGACTTCGGTCAGGTGGTGCTCACGGACTGGGGCCTCGCCAAGGCGCTGCGCGCGCCGTCTGCGCCGGTCGTGCCCGATGCACCGGAGCTGAGCGCCTTCTCGCGCGAGTCCGTCACCCGCGTGGGCGACGTCGTCGGAACGCCCGCCTACATGGCGCCGGAGCAGGCCGAGGGCCGCCTGGAACAGATCGACCACCGCGCGGACATCTACGCGCTCGGCGCGATCTTGTACGAGCTCCTCACCGGTACGCGGCCCTACGAGGCGACGCGCTCCGCGGACGTCCTTGACCAAGTGCGCCGCGGGCCGCCTGACCCGCCGCGTGTTCGCGCGCCGCACCGCGACATCCCGCCGGCGCTCGAGGCCGTGTGCCTCAAGGCCATGGCTCACAACCCCGCGGACCGCTTCCAGAGCGCGCTCGACCTGGCCGCCAACATCGAGGCGCTCTTCGAGTCGCGCGGCCCGCGGACGTCTGCGCCGGCGGCTGTTTCCGCCGAGGTCGACGCAGGCGCCGGCCCGCACGAGGCGGGTGAAGCGGGCCAGCGTCAGAGCGAGCACACCCACTCGGACCCCGCGGCGGACTTGGCCGAGGGGCTCGCCGAGGCCGCGGCGTGGGCGCGCCACCTGCAGGACGCGCGCACGCTGAGGAGCGAGGGCCGCCGCATCTTCGCGAACCTGCCGCCCGAGCCACCGCGTCGCATGCTGCAGGACCTGTGGCGCCTTGAGACACGCGCGCGCGACGCCGAGGAGCGCGCTGCCTATCACTTTGTCCAGGCGGCCGAGCACTTGGAGCGAGGCGGCGCGCTGAACGCGGCGCTTGAGGGCAACGAGGGGCGCGCGGCGCTCGCGCGGCTGCACCGTGACGCGTGGCATGCGACCGAGCGCGAGGGCGATCCGCTCAACGCCCAATACCACCGGGCGCGCGCCGAGGCCCTCGACGACGGGCGCCTCGCGGGTGAGCTCGCGCGGCGCTCGGCGTTGAGCGTCGTCACGCGACCGCCCGGCGCGGTGGTGGACCTGTCGACCATCGACGACCGAGGTACGCTGTTCACGCAAGGGGCACGGCTCAGGCTCGGCAAGACGCCGCTCGGCAGCCGGACCGTGAGCGCGTCTCGGGCCGCCCTGCGCATCACCGCGCCAGACGGCCTGACGGCGCGCGTTCCGCTCAAGCTCGAGCCGGGGGAGTCGCACGTCGTCGAGGCCGCGCTGCCGCCGAGCGCGGCGGTCCCGCCGGGCTTCGTCTTCATCGCCGGCGGGCGATTCGTGATGGGCGCGGACGACCGGGCCCCCGGCGCCGGCGCCCCCCGCGAGGTCGAGGTCCAGGCCTTCTGCATCGCCCGCGCGCCGGTCACCTGGGAGGACTACTTCGAGTTCCTGAATGCCCGCCTCGCCGCCGGTCGCGATCCGTGGCGGCACGCGCCGCGGCGGGGCGACGAGCGGCTGTGTGTCGCGGCGGGGGGTGTGTTTGGGTGGCGGCATGACCTGTTCGCTCCCCCCGGCTCACCCGTGCGCTGGATCAGCCACGCGGACGCCGAGGCCTACGCCGACTGGCTCGGGCGGACGCTGGGGCTGCCGCTGCGCCTGCCGGACGAGCACGAGTGGGAGTACGCTGCGGGAGGCGCCGATGGCCGCGCGTATCCGTGGGGGGACCACTTCGCGCCCGGCCTCGCGGACAATAAGTGGCGGCGCGCGCGTGGACCGGCGCCGCTCGCAGGCTTCCCCGATGATGAGAGCCCGTTCGGAGTCCGGAATGTCGCCGGCGGCGTGAGCGAGTGGACGCGCACCCGCGCCGATGATGACCCAGAGCGCGTCTTGGTGCGGGGGGGCTCATGGCGCTCACGCCCCGACCAGTGCAGGATCGGCGCGCGCGCGACGCTGACGGCGCATGCCACCCACGAGGGCATCGGCGTCCGCTTGGCCGCCGACCTGCCCGCCTTTGAGACCGCCTGAGGGCCAAGCCATGGCAAACCCCGCCGCGAAGCACGATCCCCTCCTCGATAAGCAGCTCGAGGGGCGGCTCTTCGACCTGCTCGAGACGCGCGCGCGCATCCCGCTCGGCCAGCTCGTTCAGCTCCGGCGGCGGAGTCGGCACGCGCGGATCACACTGCTCGAGGCGGCGGTGCAGGCGGAGCGTGTCCCCCCCGACCTCGCGCGCGTGATCGCGGCCGAGGCCGGCGTCGCTTCACGGGCGCCGCAGCCGGAGCCGCCGCCGCTCGACCCCACCGCCGAGACGGGCGAGTTCTTGCCGGCGATGCAGCCCGCGCGCACATCGGCGCGTGCCGATGCGCCACGGCCCTTCGCCGCCCCGCGTGAAGAGGTCATCGACGCGCTCACGCTGTCGGAGATCGAGGAGCTCGACCTTGAGCCGCTCGAAGGTGGCCAGACGGGTACGCACGACGCCATCGACGACGACTCGGCCGAGGAGGACGCCTTCGACTTCTCCGATCTGGAGCGCGAGATTGAGACGCACCGCGGGCCCCCCGGGCGCTTCGATACGCTCGCATCATCCGGCTCGACCAGCCCGAAGACGCTGCTCGAGCGCGCGACCACCGCGACAGAGACGAGCGCGCGCGTGGACACGGACACGCCCTGGAAAGGCGACACCGGACCGACGGACGAGGGCAGCGCAGCCCCGAGCGAAGACGTCGGCCTGCCCATCGGCGCCGCCGCGAACCGGCGCTACTCGCTCGGTCGTGAATTGGGCCGCGGGGGCATGGGCTTGGTGCTCGAGGCCGAGGACCTGGTGCTGGGCCGCCCGGTCGCGCTGAAGATGCTCATCGACCAAGACGACGCCGCGCTCCGCCTGCGCTTCACAGACGAGGCGCGCGTGACGGGGCAGCTCCAGCACCCCAGTATTCCGCCCGTCTACGAGCTCGGTCGCTTGGGCGACGGCCGCATGTACTTCGCGATGCGTCGCATCGAGGGCCAGACGCTCCGCGACGTGATTGAAGAGCTGCGGGCGGGTGACGTCGAGACGGAGAAGCACTTTGGCCCGGTCCGCCTGCTCACGCTCTTCGGGCAGATTTGCCGCGCGATTGGCTATGCGCACGCGCGCGGCGTCATTCACCGGGACCTCAAGCCCGACAATGTCATGTTCGGCGCCTACGGCGAGGTCACCGTCATGGACTGGGGCCTCGCGAAGCCCATCGGCACCGCCGAGGGGCCGCAGCCCGCGGCCAAGCGCGTGGTGGACGGACAGAGCGGGCGCTACTCGACGCAGTACGGCGAGGTGACCGGCACGCCCCAGTATATGCCGCCGGAGCAAGCGGCGGGGCGCATCGACGAGCTCGGGCCTCACTCGGACGTCTACGCGCTCGGGGCGATGCTCTACGAGCTGCTCACGCTCGAGCCGCCGTTCGACGGACCGAGCGCCCGTGCGATCCGAGACGCCGTCGTGCACGCGCGACTCACCCCGCCGAGCGAGCGCGCGCCCGAGCGGGCCATCCCGCACGCGATGGAGCAGCTCTGCCTGCACTGCTTGGCCAAGGCGCCCAACCAGCGACCGCGGAGCGCGGCGTGGGTGGCCGACCAGATCGATGCGTACCTAGAAGGCGAGCAGGACCGCGCCCGCAAGGAGCAGGAGCGTCGGCGCCTGCACGAGCAGGGCCGCGCTGCAGCGGAGCGCTGGCTGGAGTCCACCCAGGAGCTGCAGCGCTTGCAGGCCCGCACCGTGCAGCTCCGCGCGCGGCTCGCGCCGTGGGCGCCTGCCGAGGAGCGCGAGAAAGTCTGGCGGCAGGAGGACATGGAGCAGCAGGCGCGGGTCGAGGCGGCCCGTGACCTCTCCGAGGCGCTGGTCCACTTTCACGGCGCGCTCGGCGCGGGGGGGGAGACGCGCACCACGCGAACAGCGCTCGCGGAGCTGTACTTTGCGGCGTTCGAGCAGGCGGAGCGAGACCGCGACCAGGCCGCCGCGGCGCAGTACGAGAGCCTGGTCCGCGCGTTTGACGACGACGGCGTGCTCGAGGCGCGCCTCAAGGGCGATGGGCGCCTTGAGATCGAGACCTTGCCACGGGGACTGAGCGGCACGCTCTTGGCGTATCGTGTCATCGACCGCGTCCTCACGCCGACCGCCCCGCAGGCGCTTGGCCCGCTGCCAACCCGGGTCGACGCGCTGCCCATGGGCAGCTACCTGCTCAAGCTCTCGGCACCCGGGCTCGCCGAGGCGTTCGCACCCGTCTTGATCACGCGCCAAGAGAGCGTTCGGCTGCGACTGCGCGTCTTTCCAGACGCGGCCGTGGGGCGCGGCTTCGTGCACGTGCACGGCGGCCCTGCGCGCGTCGGCGGAGATCCGCTCGCCCAGCTCGCGACGCCGCTGCGGACCGAGGAGGTCGCGGACTTCTTTATCTCGCGGCGCCCGGTGACCTGCGGCGAATACGCCGAGTTTCTGCAGGACCTCACCGAGCGTTTGGGCGCGCAGGCGGCGCGCGCGCGGGCGCCGAGGAACGCCCCGCAGGCGCCCTCGCTGTGGCCGCTGGGTCCGAGCGGCGGGCCCGCGCCGCCCGACCACGACAGCGCGGGCCAGCCGTGGCACCCCGACTGGCCCGTGGTGGGCATCAGCGCCGAGGACGCGGACGCCTACTGCGCGTGGCGCACGCAGCAGACCGGCCAACGCCATCGGCTGCCGAGCGATATTGAGTGGGAGAAGGCAGCGCGCGGCGCGGACGGCCGCCTGTTCCCGTGGGGCGACGCCTTCGAGCCGACGTTCTGCCATATGGGCCTGAGCCGCGCGGGGGCGCCTTCACGCGGCCCGTCGGGCATGTGCCCCACAGACCGCAGCGCCTATGGGGTCGAGGACCTCGCGGGGAGCGTAAGCGAGTGGACGTCGTCGTGGCTCGATGAGAGCGCCCGCCAGCGCGTCATCAAGGGCGGCCACTGGGCGAGCGGCCCGACCGAGTGCCGCGCGGCGAGCCGATTCGCGCATCCGGCGTCGGGCGTATTGCTCACGCTCGGCTTTCGGGTGGCGCGCGACGCGCCGGCCTAGTCAGCGACGCCCAGAACGGTCACGTCAGGCGAAAAGGTCGTCGAGCGTCTCGGCCGTGACGAAGCGCTCCAGCCAGCGCTCGAGATCGGCCGTCGTCGCGGCGTCGATGCGGGCGATGGTCTCTGCGGGAACCTCGCGAAAGCGCAGGCGCGCTTGCTTCGTCAAGACCGAGGCGAGCGCCGCGCGCTCCACTTCGGGACGCCCATTCTCGAGGCCCTCGAGCATCCACTCTTGCGCGGCGGTCATGAACGTCTCCTTTGTCGGCTCGGGCAGCGCGTTTGCAGCCGCCGCAAGATCAGGTTTGGGAATGGCGCTCACCTGCGCAAGGTAGCACAGCGCGGCGACCAGGGTCGACCAGCCGGCGGGCTCGTCGTGGAGCGGCCGCAGGCGAGACGCCCAGTCGTCAAGGAGCGCGTCGGCGTCCGCGCGGGTGGCGCCCTGCAGGATCTCAAGCAGGGTCTCGCTGACCGTGTCGGCGTCGTCGGCGCGCGTCCGCAGCACGGCGCGCGCCAGGTCGGGCGACGCGAGGTCCGCGAGCACGACCTCCATCGACGGCAGCAGCGCGCGGAGCGACGGATCGAGCGGCACGTCCGGCAGGTCGAGCAGCGCCGTCAGGCTCGTCGGTGAGCGCCACGGGGTGTCACCGTTGTAAATCACCACAGGGATTACCGGCGGCAAGTGGGTCGCCTCTGGGTGCTTACGCAGCCAGCGCTCCCAGATGCGGACCGTGTAGCCAAGCTGCCGCACGACGATGAATCGCTGGTCCTGCCGCTGGTGCTCGACCGCCAAGATGAAGATCGCGGGCGCGCGCTCGCCCTCGCCCGAAACGCCCCGACGCGGCACCTCAACAATCAAGTCCGAGACCGTGCCGCGTAGCTCCGCGTCGACATGCGTCGGGTCAAGCACCCGGATTCTCTCTGGATTCAAGTCAAGCACCGCCTGCAGGTGCTTGGGCAACACGAGCTTCAGCAGGCCCACCACATGCTTCGGGCTGCCAAACGCCTGCCGAAAGAAGGCGTCGTGCGGGTTCGGTCGGGTCACCATCAGGGCTCCGGCGCGTCGGAACTCGCGCTCTGGTCCCTTAATCGGTCAGACCCGCCGCGTGTCGCACACATCGTGTCGATTTTCGTCCCGGCGCGAAGCGCAGCCCCGCGTCCATCTCCGAATAGGTCGCCCGTAGATGCGATGAGCGTGAACGTTGCGCACCGGCCGGGTAGGCGAAGGTGATCCGATTGCGAAAGGCGGGGGAGCGCAGCAGAATCGCGCTCATGCAGACGTCCCTCCAATGCGTGACCTACGCCGCCTTGCACGCCATGACGGTGGCACCCGCTTGAGCGCCGGAAGGCCCAGAGTCGGGGCGGCCGCGACAGCCCTTTTCCTCGGCTTGGCTCTGGCACCGGCCGCCACTGCGCAGACGTGTTACGTGCGGCCCTTCGACCGCGTGGGGGACCCTTGGCACTGCTTGGAGGCCTGCGACCGCAGCATCCCCCATGCGGGCGTAGACTTTCCCGTACCCAGCGGCAGCGCCGTGCCGGCCATCGCGGACGGCGTCGCCTCGGTGCCGCCCTACAGTGACTGTCTGGGGAACGTGCTGGTCATCGCGCACCCGGATGGCATGTTCTCGGGATACGGGCACCTGCAGACCATCCACGTCGCGGACGGCGAGGCCGTGACGCGCGGGCAGCACGTGGCCGACTCAGGCGATAGTGGGCGCTATCCAGACTGCGTCACAGGCCCGCACCTGCACCTGACGATGGGCGACCACGCCGAGAGCTACCGTGATCGCCAGACCATCGACCCGCTGGCCTACATCGACAGTCACGCCGACTGCTCCTGCCATCACACCGCCGGACTGCTCTCGTTCAGTTGCAACGGTGCGCTCGAGGGTCAGACCTGTGTCTCGCTGAACGAGCCGGCAGACCCGGACACATGGATGGACAACTTCATCTGCACGGCGGCGCCCGAAGGCCTGGTGTTCAGCGCATCCGGTCCCATCGAGGGCCTAGAGTGCGTGGCGCTGACCGAGCCTTCGGACTCGCAGTCGGCGGCGTGGGACGACAATTTTGTGTGCCTGCCCCCGGATGCGCCCTTTGAGCTCGCCTGGAGTTTTGCTGGACGCCTCGATGGGTGGTCATGCGTGAAGTTCGACGAGCCCTCCGAGGAGCGGACTTGGCGGGACAACTTCTTGTGCGAACGGAAGCGCCCGTGTTTCGAAGGCGGAGGCCTGACCTTCTGCCAGCGGGGCAAGGTCGACGGGGAGCACTGCCTGCCGGTGAACGAACCCGGGGATGACCAGGCCATCTGGGTGGACAACACCCTGTGTGTCTCCGAGCAGCTGGGCGGAGCCGCGCTCGGCCTGCAGTGGAGCGCGGCGGGGCCGATCGCGGGCATGGACTGCACGGCTGTCGCCGAGCCCGCCGAGAGCGAGGCGGCGGCGTGGTCGGACAACTTCGTGTGTCTTCCACCGGGCGCGCCGATCCGCCTCGAGTGGAGCGCGCAGGGGCCCCTGGCCGACGCTGTCGGCTGTGCGCGTTGGTACGAAGCCGCGGACCTGGACGACGGCTGGGCAGACGACTACCTCTGCGTCTATCCTCGGTCTCCGTCGCCCCCGCCAGACGCCGCGCCGGACGGCCGCCCGGAGGCGCCGCCCGACCCAGCATCGAGGGACGCCGGCGCGACCGATGACGCCGCGGTCGGACCCGCCCTGCGGAACAACGGTGCCCGCGGCGTTGTGGGCGGGTCCGCAGGTTGCGCCTGCGCGACCACCGGCGACGCCCGCCCTGCGGCTTGGCCGTGGGCGGCGCTGGTCGTCGGCCTGTGGTCTCGGCGCCGCCGCGGCGTCCCCGCCGAGCGCTGAGCGCGTCTCAGTCGCCGACGGCGGCTCAGTCGCCGAGCGCGTCGGCGATCGATGAACCACCTGAGCTGCTCTGCTGGACAGGTCGGAAGGGGTCGAGGAACCGGGCGAGGCTCCGGGGGCTGCGGGTCTGGAGCCAGAGCTTGCCCTGACCGCTGAAGTGGCACACGAAGCCCTCGCCCGAGGCGAACAAGCCCTTTGTGCCGTTGAAGCGCCGCAGCTCGTAGCGCAGGCTGTCCGAGAAGCCGACGATGTGGTCCGTGTCGACCACGTAGCCCTCGGGCCCGACGTCGACCTCGTGCAGCGCGCCGTAGGCGTTGAAGAAGACCGTGCCTGGGCCGGACAGGCGGAGCAGGAACAGGCCCGTGCCGCTGAAGAGGCCCTTGACCCCGCCGAACTGGGTATCGACCGTGAACCGCTCGCCGACGTGCGCGAGGTAGTTGCCGCCGGTCAGAAAGAGCGTCTGCCCGACGTCGAGCGCGTGCTCGCGCAGGTCGCCCTCCATGCCCGACGCGAGGATGATCTCCTGTCCGGCGCCCGTGGACGTGTAGCTGTTCTGAAAGAAGCTCTCGCCGCCGAGCACCGAGCGCTTGGCCGCTGCGAGCAAGCCGCCGCGTGCCTTGGTCTCGAGCTTGAGCCCCGAGGACATGGACACCATCGCCCCGGCCTCGGCGACGAGCTGCTCGCCGGCGCCGTCGAAGCGCACACGCAGGCACCCGAAGTCGGGGGCGTCGAGAATCTCGAACTTCATGTTGACCTCACTGCTGCTTGGCCGGCAGCGCGCTGCCGACCTCGCGTCCGAACGCCTCGCGGTTGCGGGTCTGCACGTAGACGCGGCCGCGGCCCCGCACGCGCAGGACGAAGCCCTCGCCGGAGAAGTAGCTCGCGATCAGGCCGGACTTGACCGTCGTGACCTCGTAGTCGAGGCCCTCGGTCAGCGCGACCAAGTGACCGGTGTCGAGCACGAGCTCCGCCGTGTCGATGAGCCGACCGCGACCGTCGGGGTAGGGCTCACCGATGTCGAGCGCCTCAATCGCGCCGAAGCCGTTGAGCAGCACCTGGCCGCGGCCAGCGGCGGTCAAGAAGAACAGGCTCTGACCGCTGAAGAACCGCCGAAAGCCCTGGAACTGAGTGTCGACGTCGATGGTGTCCGGCGAAGCGACATAGTTCGAGCCCTGGATGACGAGGCGCTCGCCTGGGCGGACGTCGTGCACGCACATGTCGCCGCACAGCGGCGGGGCGAGGAGCACCTCGCCGGGGGCGCGCGTCGCCGTAAAGGTGTTCGTAAAGAAGGTCTCGCCGCTCAGGACCGCGCGCTTGAGCTTCTTGAAGAAGCCGCCGCCCGCCATGGGGCCATCCGTCGAGAGCGCGAGCGATGGGCTCATGCCCACCATGGCGCCGGACTCCGCGCGGACCCCTTCGCCCGGCTGGAGAACGACGCGCGCGAGTGTGTGGCTCGGCTTGTAGAGGAGGTCGATCTGCATGCGTGCGTCCCTTACCAGAGGTAGCGGCTGACCCAGCCGACCAGGGCCTTAAAGTTACGGGACTGGACGTAGACCTTGCCGCGCCCGTTGAACTCGCAGACGAGGCCCTCGCCTGAGAAGAGCGTGGCCTTGATGCCGCCGATGGCCCGTACCTTGAAGTCCAACGCGCCGTCGAACGCGACGATGTGCCCCGTGTCCACGATGTAGCTGCCCTCGACGTCGACGGCGGTGATGCCGCCGTAGCTGTTGATGAAGAGCTCGCCGTTGCCGGCGCACTCGAGCAGGATGAGGCCCTCGCCCCCGAACAAGGCCCGCAGGCCACCCCACCGGAGCTGCGTGTCGATGTCGCCCGTGCTCGCGAGGTAGCTGCCGGTCTGCACGAAGAGGCGCTCACCCTCTCGCAGGGTCCGCCTCTGGATCGTGCCCGACATGACCGGCGCGAGCACCACCTCGCCGCCGCTCGGTGCGGTGAACTCGTTGATGAACATCGTCTCGCCGCCGAAGAGCTTGCGGAGCAGGGCGGTCAAGAAGACCAACACCTTGCGAAAGAACCCCGCGCGCCGGCCGGAGTTGAGGCGCGTGTCGATCTCCACGCCCGGCGAGTGCCTAACCATCGCGCCCGCCTCGGCCTGAATGGCGTCTCCGGGCTTGAGCCCGACGCGCATCCAGCTCTGGGCGGGCCCGTACTCGATCTCTACGTTCAAGCGGCGTGTCCTTTGGTGGAGTTACTCGGGGGGTCTGCCTGTGCGGCGCCTTGCCGTCCCGCAGCCCGCGCGGCAAAGTCAGCCCACATGCAAACCGGATTTCATCACTCACGCAAGCGGATCGTCCTCGAGGTCGGGGCGATCATCGCGTTTCTCGCCGCGGTCGTCTGGGGGGTCCTCGCGCTCGCGGGCACGCTGGCGGCTGCGGCCCTGCCCATCATCCCCACCTCCGCGGATAGCAAGCTCGGGGAGGCGCTCTATCCCCTGCTCGCCCCGGAGGCGAACCGCTGCAAGAACCCCGAGCCCGCCGCGTTCGTGAACGCGCTGGCGAAGCCGCTCGTCGACGCGCTCGGCGAGACGCCCTACGCGTTCGAGTTCGTCGTCGTCGCCGACGAGACCCCCAACGCCTTCGCGCTGCCCGGTGGCAAGGTCGCCGTGCACATGGGCCTGCTCTCCTTCGCGCAGACCCCTGACGAGGTCGCCGGCGTCTTGGCGCACGAGATCAGCCACGCCACAGGGCGACACACAATGCGGAACATCGCCGAGGGTCTCGGCGGCACCGCCGCGCTCGGCATGCTGCTCGGGTGGGTCGACCTGTCGACCATCGCGGCGCCCGCGCTCGCCCTCTCACAGAAGGCCTATAGCCGAGACCTCGAGCGCGACGCGGACGCCGAGGGCCGCGCGCTGCTGCTGCGGGCGCGCATGGATCCGTGGGGCATGAGCGAGTTCTTTCAACGCCTCAAGGACCAGCACGGTGACGCCCTGCCGCCCGCGATCTTGTCGACCCACCCCGACCCCGGCGACCGGGCGCAGGCGGCGGCGAGCGGGCCGGAGCCAGACGGCCCCCTGCGGGCGCTGCCGGCGCTGCCCCGGGGTCTGAAGTGCGAGACCGACGCCGCTGAGGCTGCCGCCACCGAGTGACCGCCTCAGGCGTCGCGCCGGTAGGTCACCCACGTGCGATAGGTCCAGAAGCCCAGCCCTCCCGACCAAGACGCGGCCGCGTCATTCGACTGTCCCACACGCAGCTGGACCCCGAGTCGGCTCGCCGCCGCCCGGCGCATCAGGTCCGTCAGCAGGCAGCGGCCGACCCCCAGCCGACGCGCCTCGGGCAGGACGGCGAGGGCGTCCACCTCCCAGGCGTCCCCCTGCCGATGCGCGGCGACGACCCCGACCGCGCCATCCCCGCGCTGCGCCACGCGCAGGTGAACGGCGTCCTCGGGCAGCGCGCCCAGCGCCCCGAGGCGGGCCCAGGACGGCCGGGGGTGCGCCCCGCCGCCCGCCGCGCGGACCAGCGTGAGGACCTCGTCGATGTCGACGGCGGGCCGCAGCTTCGCGCTCACGAAGCCGCCGGCGACCTCATCGGG
>Ga0114972_10001573_pt1 | contig 17124 bp, 11 predicted proteins | sample M_140807_EF_Meta_FD_87354 | JGI IMG/M metagenome (GOLD analysis project Ga0114972, IMG submission 87354) | Freshwater microbial communities from Lake Montjoie, Canada to study carbon cycling - M_140807_EF_MetaG | ecosystem: Environmental > Aquatic > Freshwater > Lake | place: Lake Montjoie... | reverse complement strand
CGAAGCCATCATTCAGGGCATCAACGGGGTCGAGCATGTCTATTCGCAAACCGTCGATGATCGGGTGGTGGTCACCGCGCGCTTTTTGGTCGGGACCGACGAGGACAATGCGATTTTGCGGGTCCACGAGAAAATACGTGCCAATATCGGCGGCTTGCCGAAAGGCATTCCCGAGCCGGTGATTGTCGGACGCGGCATCAATGATGTCGCCATCATGGTGCTGACACTGGCTGCCGCACCTGATCAAGCCGCCCGATGGGATGATCACGCCCTCTATCAGGTGGCCGATGAATTGCGCCACGATCTGCACAAGGTCAAAGAGATCGGTTCGAGCTATCTGGTCGGCGGCCATCTCAACCAGATCCGCGTCGAGCCCGATCCGGAAAAGCTCTCGCTGTATGGGGTGACGCTGAACCAGCTGATCGACAAGCTCGGCAATGCCAATCGCAGTTTTCAGGTCGGCGCGTTCCGGCACGAAAATCAAGTGCTGCCCGTGCTGGCAGGCCAGACCCTGCAAGGTGTGCCCGATATCGGCCTGTTGTTGCTGACCACGCGCGAGGGGCATCCGGTCTATGTCAAGGATGTCGCGCAAGTGGTGGTGGGTGCGGCGCAAAGCGACAAGCGAGCCTGGACCATGACGCCCGATGGCAAAGGCGGGTTTGATACGCGCCCCGCCGTCAGCATTGCCTTTGCCAAGCGCAAAGGGGCCAATGCTGTCACGGTCTCGCATGATCTGGCCGAACGGCTCGCTGCGGCCAAAGGCACGATTGTGCCCGACGGGCTCGCTGTCACCATCACGCGCGATTATGGCGAAACAGCCACCGAGAAGGCCGATGAACTGCTGTTCCATCTGGCGCTGGCCACGCTGTCGATTGTCGTTCTGATCACGCTGGCTATCGGCTGGCGCGAGGGCATGGTGGTGTTGGTGATCATCCCCACCACGATTTTACTGACCCTGTTTGCCTCGTGGCTGATGGGTTTCACCATCAACCGCGTCAGCCTTTTTGCGCTGATCTTTTCGATCGGCATTCTGGTGGATGATGCGATTGTGGTTGTGGAAAATATCATCCGCCATTGGGAGATGCGCGGCAAGCGCGGGTTGGTCGAAACCGCGATCGAGGCGGTGGCCGAGGTCGGCAATCCCACTATCGTCGCCACATTGACCATCATTGCTGCCCTGCTGCCGATGATGTTTGTCAGCGGCATGATGGGCCCCTATATGAGCCCGATACCGGCCAATGCGTCGATGGCGATGGTGTTTTCATTCTTTGTGGCTGTCACCATCACACCATGGCTGTTGCTGAAAATCGCAGGGCCCAAATTCCAGGCTCTGTCGCCGGATCAAACCGCCCGTGACAGCGTGGCCCATCAGGATGGTGGCGGCATGGGGCGGTTTTATCGCCGCATCGCAGGACCGATCATCACGGATCGGGTGGCTGCAAAAAGGTTCGTCTTGGTTGTGGCTTTGGCCACCTGTGCCGTGCTGGTGCTGTTTGCCACGCGCTCGGTGCGGGTGAAATTGCTGCCTTTCGACAACAAGTCCGAAATCCAGTTGATGGTCGATCTGCCGCGCGGCACCAGTGTCGAGCAGACCCAGCGCAGCTTGTTCGCGCTGGCAGCGCGGCTGCAATCCTTGCCGGAACTGTCCTCGGTGCAAGCCTATGCGGGGACCAGCGCTCCGTTCAATTTCAACGGTCTGGTGCGGCACTCCTTTTTCAGGGACAGCGCGGAACTGGGCGATCTGATGATCAATCTATTGCCCAAAGCCGACCGCCAGCGCGCCAGCCATGCCATTGCGCTGGATATCCGTTCGCGGATCAAAGATCTCGATCTGCCCGACCAGACGCGGATCAAGCTGGTGGAAGTGCCACCCGGACCGCCGGTGCTGGCCACCTTGATGGTGGAAATTTACGGCCCCGATGCCCGCCAGCGGCGCGAGACGGCGGCCAGAATGCGCGAGGCTTTCGCCAAGGTCGATTTCATCGTCGATCCCGACGACAGTCTCGGCACGCGCGGCGAACGCATCCGCTTTGCGCTGGACCAGGAGGCCCTCGAATTCCACGGCGTCGAGGAACGCGCCGTCTATGACACGATTGCCGCGCTGGTTGGCGGCGTCAGTATCGGCTATTCCGAGCGCGGCGCAGGCCAGAAGCCGATTGATATCACGGTGGCTTTGCCGCAATCGGGTTTGCGCTGGGATGAGCGGATGCTGTCCACTCCGGTTCCCGCCGGAGGCACGGTGCGGCAGGGCGCCAATGTCGAATTGGGCGATGTGGTGCGGGTGACGCGCGAGCCGTCCTCTTTCCCGATTTTCCGGCATGACGGCTATTTCGCCGAAATGGTCACAGCCGAATTGGCAGGTCGTTTTGAAGCACCGGTCTACGGGATGCTGGCGGTCGAAGATGCCATGAAAACCATGGATTGGGGCGCGGGCGGTCCGCCCCTGATCAAATATCACGGCAAGCCGGTCAGCGAGGCAAAGCCGGTGGTGCTGTGGGACGGCGAATGGGAGGTCACCTATGTCACCTTCCGCGACATGGGTGCGGCCTTCGGCGTCGCCTTGCTGGCCATCTATCTGTTGGTGGTGGCCCAATTCGGCTCCTTCCTGCTGCCTCTGGTCATTCTGGTTCCGGTGCCGCTGACCCTGATCGGCATCGTGCTCGGCCATTGGCTGTTTCAGGCTGCCTTTACCGCCACCTCGATGATCGGTTTTATTGCTTTGGCGGGCATCATCGTGCGCAATTCGATTTTGCTGGTGGATTTTATCCGCCATGCGCGGATGCAGGGGATGGCCTTGCGGCAAGCATTGCTGGCCGCAGGCTCGGCCCGCAGCAAGCCCATCGTGCTGACAGCCGCCGCCGCGATGATCGGCGCGGCCTTCATTCTGACCGATCCGATTTTTCAGGGTCTGGCGATTTCGATGGTGTTCGGGCTGGCGTCTTCCACCGCGCTGACGCTGATTATCATTCCGGCTCTTTATGTCTGGTTGCGCGATGATCTGCCCGCGTCGTGAGAAGGTGCTCTGGCCGTGATTGTCGAACAGTGTTGATGGTGCTACCAGATTCGGCAGGAGCAGCGGCGACGGCAAGCCTGCCGTTGCGCCGCTGACCGGGGCTGGCCGAAAGCACGACTGTTCACAATGATCCTTCCTTCCAATGCCCGCACAGTCTTGAAAGCCGTGTTCGGCTATGATGATTTCCGCCCCGGACAGGCCGAGGTCATTGCGGCCATTCTCGACAAAGCTCCCGTGCTCGCCGTGATGCCGACCGGCAGCGGCAAAAGCATGTGCTATCAATTGCCTGCTTTGCTTGATGGCGGCTTGACGGTGGTAATTTCGCCGCTGATCGCCCTGATGCGTGATCATGCCCAGCAGATGCGCGCCGTCGGTGTGGCGGCTGCCACGCTCAATTCCAACAACACGCCCGAGGACAACGACCGCGCTTGGGAGCTGCTGCGCTCGGGCGAGTTGAGGTTGTTGTTCGTCTCGCCCGAACGCATCGCCATGGAAGGGCTGACCGCCTCGCTGGCCCGCTTGGGCGTGCAGCGGGTGGCTGTCGACGAGGCCCATTGCGTCTCCGAATGGGGGCATGATTTCCGGCCCGAATACCGGCAAATCCGCAAAGCCATCGACGAGATGGGGGCCCCGCAGGCCATCGCCTTCACGGCGACTGCCGACCGCGCTACCCGCAATGATATTGTCGAACGGTTGTTCTCGACCAAGCCGCAGATTTTTGTCCATTCGTTCGACCGCCCCAATATCGATTTGCGCTTCGAACCGAAAGACAATCCGCGCCGGCAGCTGATTGATTTTCTGGCGCAGCACCGCGGGGACAGCGGCATCGTCTATTGCGCCTCGCGCAAAAAGACCGAGGCACTGGCGGGCTATTTGCAAGAGCAAGGCTATCAGGCGGTGGCCTATCATGCCGGACTGGATTTGATGACCCGCAACGCCAACCAGGACCGTTTCCTGCGCGAAGACGGCATGATCGCGGTGGCCACCGTCGCTTTCGGCATGGGGATCAACAAGCCCGATGTGCGCTTTGTCGTGCATGCCGATATGCCTGCAACCGTCGAGGCTTATTATCAGGAGATCGGCCGGGCGGGGCGCGATGGTCTGGATGCCAGAACCCTGACGCTTTACGGGGTCGAGGATATTGCTTTCCGGCGGCGGCAGATTGATGAAAAGGACATCGATCAGGACCGCCGCGCCTTCGAGCGGAAGCGGTTGGGCGCGCTGACGCGCTTGTGCGAAGCGGTGCTGTGCCGAAGGCAAATGCTGCTTGGCTATTTCGAGGAAGTCGCTCCGCCATGCGGAAGTTGTGACATCTGCCGTGGTCAGGTTGCTTTGTATGATGCCAGCATCGATGCGCAAAAGGCGCTGTCGGCGGTGGTGCGTACCGGCCAGCGGTTCGGCGCGGTCTATCTGGCCAATCTGCTGGTGGGCGAAGCCACCGATGTGATGCAGCGCAACGGCCATGCCGATCTGAAAACCTTCGGGGTCGGCAAGGACAAGCCCAAACAGGCATGGCTGGCCGTTTACCGCCAGTTGTTTGCGCTTGATGCCCTGGAAGCAGCCAGCGAAGAGCATGGCGGCTTTCGTCTCACCCCATTCGGAGACGCGGTTTTGCGCGGGCAGGAGACCGTCCAACTGCGTGTCTTTGTCGCCCGCAAAGGGGGCGGCAAGGGCGCAACAATTGGCAGGCCGCCGGTCGGGAAGCCGCTGGGGGATACCGAAGCCGGTATTCTGGACAAGCTGAAAGCCCTGCGGCGCGAGCTGTCGCGCGAGGAGGGCGTGCCGGCTTTCATGATCTTCCCCGACAAGACCTTGTTGCAGATGGCCGAAGAGCGGCCGATGACCCTCTCTGAGCTTGGCCGGATCCACGGCGTCGGCCAGCGCAAGCTGACGCTGTATGGCGAAGCCTTTCTGGAGATTTTGCTCGGAGGTTGACGGTTTGTCTTGCCGGCAGATCGGGTTATATTGGCAATCTGGCAGGCATGGATTTGCACCTCGTTTCTATCCCTCCCCTCTCCCCTTTTTTCTATCCTTCGCGGCACCCTCGGGAATGATCCATGAAACAAATTGCCAGTCGGACCGCGCATTGGCTGTATCAGAAGCCGCTTCTTCTCGTGACCCTCACGACCTTGATGTGGAGCGGGAACGCGCTGGCGGGCAAACTGGCGGTGGGGCAGGTGTCGCCGATGATTGTGGTGATGCTGCGTTGGGTTCTGGTCAGCATCGTGCTGGTCGTATTCTTCCGTAAAATGATCGTGGCCGAATGGCCCTTGCTGAAAGGCCGCTGGCTTTATGTTTTCTGTATGGGCGGGATCGGTTTTACCTTTTTCAACGTTGTGTTCTATATCGCCGCCCATCTGACCACGGGTGTCAATATGACGCTGCTGCAAGGGGCGGTTCCGGTGTTTGTGCTGGTGGGCGGCTATCTCGTATACCGGACCCCGATCAATGCCGCGCAATGGTGCGGTTTTTTAGTGACCATTGCGGGGGTGGTCACCATTTCGGCGCGCGGTGATCTAGAGATCCTGCGGCATCTGACCTTCAATCTCGGGGATATCGGACTGCTGGTATCCTGTTTTTTTCTGGCTGGCTATGTGCTGGCCCTGCGGCAAAAACCGCAGATTTCAGGCATGGCTCTGTTTGCCGCCTTTGCAATGTGTGCCTTTATGTCCTCGATCCCATTTGTGCTGATCGAAAACGCGATGGGGCTGACCCAATGGCCGACACCGTTGGGCTGGGGCATCATCGCCTATGTCAGCCTGTTTCCCTCGCTTGCCGCGCAGATTTTCTTCATCCGAGCCATCGAGTTGATCGGCGCCAGCCGCGCCTCGCTGTTTACCAATCTGTTGCCGGTATTCGGCGCATTCCTGTCAGTGCTTGTGCTGGGTGAGCCGTTCGGACTCTATCACGCCGTTTCGTTGCTGCTGGTCGTCGGCGGCATCATGATTGCCGAACAGGTGACATGGAGCAAACTCACAGGCGCGTGATGATGCGGCCTTGAAGCATGGCAGAGATCAAAGCGCCTTCTCTTTGATCTTGATCGTGTAATTGACATAACCGGTCTGAACGCGGCCCTTGCGCTTGTTGTACAGAATTTTGACCGTCATCGTATCGGTCCCGACTTTTTCGGGCACAATCACGATCGTATTATCGTTTTCGATCACGGGTTTCAGGAATTTCGGCTTGATGAGAATTTCGATCGGCCGGCTCAAGCCGTTCTGGAAGAGATATTCTTTCGAGCAACCGGCTTCATCGCTGCCGACGCGCGCAGATTGCACGGTCATTTCCCATGTGATGCTTTTGGTGTCGCCTTCATTGCCGAACAATCCGGTAGGCGGATGGTTGCAGTATTTTTCTGCATAGGCCGCCGTGCCGAACAAACAAAAGAAAACAATCAGAAATTTGCGCATTTGAATGCCTCACAACAATTCCAGCGCAGTGCGGAAGCAAACCGGCCCCGCTCTGCTCGGCCTGCGTTGTTCAGATGGCACGATAGAGATGCCTTGAGTGATACTCTAACATCAACCCGATGCCGCGCCAAGACGAACTTGCCGAAACAGCCCCGATGGAGCTTCATCCAATCGGCACAAAGTCGGATTTTGTGTGGAAAGGTTTGATTCATCTCGAAAAGGGAATTTGCTTCGCCCGCACCCGTCTTCGACCTAGATTGTCACCACTGTACACCTCTTAGTCAGTGAGTGACCGTGGACGAATATTCCCTGTATCGCAAGCCAAAGCCCAGTCTCTATGAAATCAGTCCTGCCCGGACAAGCCGGCATTTTACATGGATAATCATTGCTTTCATTCTTGCCTTTGGCACCATTGCCGGCAAATTGGTGCTTTATGGCTCGGGAGTTTTCAAATCCGAGGCCAGAGTCAGGATCCAGCTGCTCAAGCCGACCAAGGGCAGGCCGGATATCGTGGACCGCAATGGGGAAGTGCTGGCCACCGACATCAAAAAATACTCGGTCTATGTCGAAGTCAACAAGCTGATCGAGCGCGACAGAGCAGCCCGCCTGTTGGCGCAGGTTTTGCCCGGCCATACCAACCAGATGAAATTGCTGGTGGAATTCGAAAGCGGACGCAACTTCTTCTGGGTTGCCCGCAATATCAGCGAGGAGGAGCGCGAACGCGTGTTCCGTCTAGGCTTGCCAGGCGTGGTGCTGGAGAAAGAAAACCGCCGTTTCTATCCCAATGGCAGACTGGCCGCCCATATTCTCGGCAGCACCGATATCGACAATCGCGGCACGGCAGGATTTGAAAAATATATCGACAGCACCGGCATCAGGGATGTCGAGCAATTCGGTTTGGCGGTCGATGCCGAAAGCCTGACACCGTTCCAGCTCTCCATTGACATGCGGGTGCAGCATGCCTTGCGTGACGAGCTGGTCAAAGGCATCGCCAAATACAAGGCCATTGCCGGATCGGGCATCATCTATGATGTCACCACAGGCGAGATCATCGCTCTGGCGTCTTATCCGGATTTTGATCCCAATATTACGGGGGAGGCGCAAAAGGGCGAGAACATCAACCGCGCGATGGTCGGCGTGTACGAGATGGGCTCGACCTTCAAGGCGCTCAACACCGCCATGGCGCTGGAGTCGGGCAAGATGACGATCAATTCGGCCTTCGATACCAAAGAGGGCCAGATGACCTTCGGCAAGCATACGATCCATGAGTATCACGGCACCGGCCGTCGTCTCACCATTCCCGAAATTTTCCTTCATTCTTCCAATTTAGGCTCGGCCAAAATGGCACTGTTGGCAGGCACCAAGGCCCAGCAGGATTTTCTGCGCAAGATGGGTATTCTGGACAAAGTGCAAACCGAATTGCCGGAAACACAGGCTCCGCTGACACCCAGACATTGGGGTGATGTTGCAACGGTCACGATCTCGTTCGGGCATGGTATTTCGGTCTCGGCACTGTCCTGCGTCAAAGCCATCGGTGCGCTGGTCAATGGCGGTCGTTTGATCGAGCCGACATTTTTGAAGCGCAGCGCGCAAGAGGCGCAGGACAAAGCCCCGATCGTGATCAAGCCGGAAACCAGCGAGGCCTTGCGTTTTGTCATGCGGCTCAATGCCGAACAGGGCACGGCGAAAGGAGCGTCGGTACCGGGTTATTTCATCGGCGGCAAAACCGGGACGGCTGAAAAGGTGGTCCGCGGCACCTATCGCAAGGACCAGAGGCTGACGACCTTTATGGCGATCACGCCTGCCGACAAGCCACGCTATCTTTATTTCGTGATTTTGGATGAACCCAAAGGTATCCCCGAAACCCATAATCTCGCAACATCCTCATGGAATGCCGGAGCCGTGACGGGGAAACTGCTGGAACGCACGGCACCGATGTTGCTGCCACCGATGCTGGCCGCCCCCGAGGATCCGTTTCCGACCATGGTCAAATGGAATGCATGGGGTGCAAAAAAATCGTGATCAACAGGGCCATTGCCCGGGGGCAATCGATTGCTGATGGCATGCTTTGTGCAAACGCCCACGACATAGCTGCCCTGATCAGGTCGACTATCTTTGTCCGGTTTGCTGCGTCACTATATGAGCCAAGACTTGATGCAAGCCCGAACGGGCGTGAAGACATGATATGGGGATGGAAGATGCCGGATTGTGTTGCCGCCCGCTACTCCTTTGCCTGTGCCGGTCAGGCGTAAGCGAAGCCCATGCCGATGACCCGCGCTGCCCAACCGCTTTTGCCCGTGGTCCTCTGGATGAGCGGCGCGCTTGTGTCGTTTTCCGTGATGGCGATTTCGGTGCGGCAATTGGCCAATCATCTGGTGCTGATGGAAATCATGGCGCTGCGCAACCTGTCGGGTGTCGTGATCCTGTCGGTTCTGGCCCTAATCCACCCGCCATTGCGGCGTCAGATCAAATCCGAAAAGATGAGCCTGCATGCGCTGCGCAACGGCGTGCATTTTCTGGCCACCTATCTCTGGGTCCTGTCGCTGACCCTGTTGCCACTGGCCACCGTTTTCGCGCTGGAATTTACCGCACCTGCCTGGGTATGCTTGCTGGCGGTGGTGTTTCTGGGCGAGCGTTTGACGGCATCGCGGGTGCTGGCGGTCGTGCTGGGCTTTTTGGGCGTCCTGACGATCATCCGGCCCGGGGTTGAAACCTTTCAAGCCAGCACGCTGGTGATCCTGTCGGCCGCGCTGTGTTTCAGCATTTCAATCGTCACCCAGAAATTGCTGACCAAGAGCGATGCCACCTATGGCATTTTGTTCATCATGAACGCATCGCAATTGCCGATGGCGCTGATCGGTGTCTATCTGACCGGAAGTTTCGACTTTTACCAGAAATTGGGCATGCAGGATCTGTTGCCGGTGGTGTGTGTCTGCGTGATCGGCATCACGGGGCATCTGTGCCTGACCAATGCCTTTCGGGCCGGAGATGCGATTGTGGTGGTGCCGCTCGATTTCCTGCGGATTCCGTTGATCGCATTTGTCGGATATTTTCTCTATGGCGAGACGCTTGATCCCTATGTGTTTGTCGGTTCGGGTTTTATCGTGACCGGCATTGTGTGGAATATCATTGCCGAAAAGCGGCAGCAGTCGATTTTGCTGCGTCAACAGCTGCCGCAGCAACAGGATTGAGCCACAGGCTCAGGCATGACCGCGCGCCAGCGCCAGTTTGACGCGATCCGGCGTAAACGGCACATTGCGCAACCGCGCACCGCAGGCATCATACACCGCATTGGCCAAAGCCGCAGGCACGGCAGCGCAGGCCGCTTCGCCCGCGCCCAATGGCGGTAGATGCGGCTGGTCGAGCAAGGCAATCTCCAGCTCGGGCACATCGGGGAAGGTCAGCAAAGGATAGCTTTGCCAATCGACGCTGGTCACTTTTGAAGTGTCGAATTGCGTTTCCTCGAACAGAGTACGGCTGAGTGTTTGCAGGATATTGCCTTCGACCTGCTGGCGCGTCGCATCGGGATTGATGATCAATCCGCAATCATGGGCACAGACAATCCGTTTGACCACAATCGCCCCGGCCCGCCGCTTGATCTCGACCTCCATGCCGATGGCCACATAGGTCTCGTTGAATTTATAATGCACATAGGAGAAGCCGCGCCCGACCGAGCCGGATTTGGCAGGCGAGGGACGCGCCTGCCAGCGCATCAATTCCGCCACCTTTTTGCAAACAGCCAGACCGCGTGGATCACTCAATCCTTCAAGCCGGAATTCGAGCGAGTCACGCTGTGCGCTGGCGGCCAGTTCATCGACAAAACTTTCCACCGCAAAACTGTTGGCGATCTTGCCCGGCGCCCTGATATTGCTGGGCCTGAGCGGCGAATCCTTCAGCCAGTTCACCCTGACGGCAAGATGCGGATGCGCATAAGGCGGATGCGCGTTTTGCGAGATCAATCCGGTCGACAGGCCCTGCGGTTGGTTGATGCCTGCGTCTTGCGGACCGAGCATCGGAATATTGGGCAGGCTGGCAGTGGCTTTGGGTAACCACATCTCGGTTTCCCACGCCGCAAGTCTGCCCTCGCCGTTGACAGCACCACGCATGGCAAGCAATTGCGGCGGGCCTTTCGGATCCCAGCCCAACTCATCCTCGCGCGACCATTGCACCCGCACCGGTTGGCCGATCGCTTTGGAAATCAGCGCCGCATCGGCACAGACATCGTCATGTCCATTGGTGCCGTAGCAGCCCGCACCATCCCTATAGATGACGCGCACCTGCTCCAGCGGACGCTCGAGAATCCGCGCACAAATGCCGCGCAAACGATGGGTGGCCTGTGACGCGCTCCAGATTGTCACCCCATCGGGGCGCACATCGGCAATGCCGCAAGACGGACCCATCGAGGCATGGCTTTGCAGCGGCCAGTAATAGCTGGCCGAAAGTACCTGCTTGCTCTCGGCAAGGGCTTTGGCGCTGTCGCCCTTTTGGGTCAGCACCTCTTTGCCCGCCGATTGACCGGCATCATTGCCCGCCGCAACCATCCAGCTTTTGACCTTGTCATGGCCGACCAGGCTGGCCGGATTGGACCAGCTGACTTTCAATGCTTTGGCGGCACGAATGACCGTCCATTCATTGCGCGAGACCACAGCCAGAAAATTGTTGATCCTGACGATTTTGACGTCAGAGAGGGTTTTGATCGAACTCTCGTCAATCCCCGTAATGCTGGCCCCCACCGCTTGCGGCCTGATGACACGGGCATGCAGCATCCCGTCGATTGTGACATCGTGCATATAGGGGTGCTGGCCGGTGACCTTGGCAGCGATATCGGGGCGGGGCAGAGGCTTGCCGACGATCTCATAATCAGCCGGTTTTTTCAGAGGGGCTTTCTCGTCCAGTTTCAAGGCAAAAGGCTTTCCGTTGAGCAGAGCCGAGAAGGCCAGACGCTCCTGCGTGCCGCCGTCCACCACATGGCCATCGGACACCGACAAGTCATTGCGCGGTTTGCCCCAGTGTTGCGCCGCCATGCCGATCAGCGCTTCGCGGGCCGTGGCGGCGGCCTGACGGATTTGCACCCCGCCGCGCATGATCCCCGAACTGCCTGCGGTCGGACCCTGATCGGGTGTCAAAGCGGTGTCGCCTTCGATCAGGGTAATGGCTTCGAGCGGCAGGCCCAGTTCCTCTGCTGCCATTTGCGGTATCGCAATGCGCAAGCCTGTGCCGAGATCGACCTTACCGCAATAGAGGGTGGCCGAGCCATCGGGGGCCAGCGCGATGAAGCCGTCAACCTCGTCGGTTTTCAATGTCTTGCCCGCTTTCAACTGCGGGGTGTTGCGCTGTTGGGCTTGGGCCAAACCGGAGGCAAAGGTAACGACCAAAGCGCTTCCGGCGCGCAACAGATCGCGGCGGTTGAGGGCGGGTGTGCAAGGGACGGTTTGATCGGTCATGGCATCACCTGTCCGCTGGCGCGCATCACGGCGCGCAGGATCCTGTCATGTGTGCCGCAGCGGCACAGATTGTTGGCCAGAGCCTGTTTGATGTCGTCCAGATTGGGTTTGGGATTGCGCCCCAACAGGGCTACCGCATTGATCACCATGCCATTGGCGCAATAGCCGCATTGGGCGGCCTGTTCGGTCACAAAGGCGGCTTGCACGGGATGGGGGTTCTCGATCGTGCCCAGTCCCTCAAGTGTGGTGATGGTTTTGCCGACAGCCTGAGAGACACTGAGCTGGCACGACCGCACCACCTCGCCATCTGCCAGCACGCAGCAAGTGCCGCATTGCCCGAGCCCGCATCCGAATTTAGCGCCGGTCAGCGACAGGTCATTGCGCAGGGCATAGAGCAAAGGCTGGTCGGGATCGTCCGCCTCGATGGGCCTGATCCGGCCATTGATGGAGCATTGATAGACCGCCATCGTCTCTCCCCTCACGTACATATGCGGATTGCCAGCCAATAAAGGCAGTCCGCTCGTCTTGGTTGCTGAGAGTAAACCAGATAAATTTTATTTTCGCCAGACTATTTCTCTGGCACGAAACCGTATCAATTGACGGGCAGATCAGGACAGCAGCCAGCGCGGCGGTGACGGCTCGAGCTGCATTCCGCTTGCCGCTTTGATGCAATCCTCCAGACTGCCGAACCGCATGCTGCGTCCGACAAGACCGGGGGCATAATGGGCGTATTTGCCGGAATTGGTCATGATGACGCGGGCCGTCGGCGGTATCACCGGCTCGGTCAGCATGCACCAGCAGGTGTCATTGACGAATTGGACGCCGAAGCGTTCAAGCGTGCCGATATATCCCGCCTCGTGGGCTTTCCGGTATTCTCCGCGTCCGCAGGTAATGACCACGGGAATGCTGCATGACCCGCCATGCAGGGCGGACAATTGCGCTATCGTACCGAGCTCCTCGCACGAGGCATGCGGATTGCCGATGGCGATCAAATCAATGCGCGCTGATTGCGCGCTGTTGAGTTCGTGCCAGCTCCGGCATAAATCCTCTGCGCTTACTGTGAGCTGCGGCAATTGCATGCCATGGTCGCGGTGCTGTCCGGCTTCCGGTGTGATCCCGAGAATATGGAACATCGGCGCGGCGGAGGTGGTGGCAAAGGCCGCACCGAAGGCTTTCAAATCATCCTTGTCGGGGGTGAGGTGTTCAAGCCCCGTGATCAATGGAATCGCCGTCGGGGCCATCATGCCGATATGATGCCCCAGCAACGGGTAAAATGACTCGTCGATGCCCTTGAGGCTTGCGACATCAATCGCCAGTTCCGGCTTTCGCTCCTCGTCGCGGTAGCATCCTGTCAGGGGCGCACGGCCGGTAATGGCCACGCAGATATCCAGATAGTCGGGATATTTCAGCGTCCGTGCCCCGATCACCGAATTGGCATAGACCACAGCATTCGATTCCGCCCAGACAATGGCCTCGCCATACACAGGCGGGTTTTGCAGCAGATAAGGCGCGCAGGTAAAAGACGCGGCGGCCCCCATGCCCGTATAGGCTGCGGCCAGCCGCTCGGAGGGTTCGCCCAATTCGGATGGTATCCCTTGTGCCCGCCAATGCCGCCGGTCAATCGAAATGGCATTGAGCGTGGTCGGCACGGCCACCTTCGCTCCCATGGCGCACAGGCGCTGGGCAAAATCCAGCCCGCCCGGCCCGATATAGATGCAACCGTCAATATGGGCCTTGGTGACATCGATCAGCTGCTCTGCCCCCATCAGCCCCGCCATGCGGGTGACAATGCCCATCGCCAGTTTGGCGCCTTCGCCGTGATCGCCCCGCAGCATGGCAATGTCATGATCACTCAGCGCAATCGGGTTGACCGCCATCGGCGGAACCGTGGCAATCAGAGTTTCTGAGGTGGTTTGGTCAGCCTGATGGGTGGTCAAACGCCCATCCGACAGGCTGGCCTGTTGCGCATCGGCCAAAGCGGCGAAGCGTTCTTTTGCCAGATGCAGCACGGGCAGGGACTGTCCGTAAATTTCTTGCGCAATGATAACGCCGAGTGGCAGAATGGTTTCGTCCTGTTCAAAAATCAGAGCAGCCGGCGCAACCTTGTTCAAGATCAGCTCGAGCATCACACAGCTGCCTGTGCAAGACCCGCGTCCGCTCGGGATGGCCAGCATCGTCCCGCTGATGCATTGTCCGAACAATGGATGGTGATGGTCAATCACCATGCCGGTCAGCGGGTCGACCCCGCCCCAAAAGCTCAAACCCACATCGGAGAACAACACCTTGCCCGCCGCTTGCCCTTCGATCAGGCTATGGCCTTGCCAGATGGAGCTTTCGCCAGCGCTGTCGATGCCGCAGTCAGTACCCGCCATGTCCCGTCCCCTGCTTCAAACCCATGCCAGTCAACGCCAATTTATGCTTCGGAGCAATGGCGAAGGCAGGAACCCTCAAGGCGTGTGAAGACTGCCGTCGCGCAGGCGGGTTTGGGTCCATGTCGTGATGCCATGCTCGCAGGGGAATTTGGCAGCGAGCTTTTCATCGAGATCGACACCCAGACCCGGCCTGTCATTGGGATAGACAAAACCTTTTCTGAATTCAGGCAGACCGGGGAACACGTCCAGCAGCGCATTGTGCGGGCCCTTGATGTCCTGAATCACCACATTGGGCGGCTCGGTGCCCGACCATTCCTGCACCCCGAAATTGCGCGCCGACAGATCGAGATGGATATTGGCGGCATGCGCCAGAGGCGACATATCGCCCGGCCCGTGCCAAGCGGTGCGTACGCCGTATTGCTCGGCGAAAATCTGCAATTTGCGCGCCGGCGTGAGGCCGCCGATCTGGCTGACATGCACGCGGATGAAATCGATCAGCCGCTCGGCAATCAGCTGTCGCCATTCCAGCGGATGGTTGAACAATTCGCCCTGCGCCAGCGGGATCGTGGTCTTGGCGCGTAATTCCCTCAACCACTCGCCCTGTTCCAGCGGGATCGCGTCTTCCAGAAAGAACAGGTCGAACGGCTCCAGCGCCTTCGCCAGCTTGATCGCATCGACCGGATGCAACCGCTCGTGGACATCATGGATCAACTCGACATCAAAGCCGAACCTGTCCCTGATTTTCTCGAACATCGAAATCGTGGCGCGCATATAGCCGCGCGGATCGAGATAGATCCCATCGGGTGTTCCTTCGGGGCTGTCCGATGGCGCAGGGCCATAACCGCCGCCGCCATAGCCGCCCGCCTGACAGCGGATATGGGTAATGCCTTTCGCCTGAAACTCTTCTATTTTGTCACACAGGGCTTCAAAGCTGCTGCCATCGGCATGGCGGTAGACCGGCACGGCCTCGCGCACCTTGCCGCCGAACAATTGATAAAGCGGCAGATTGGCCAGCTTGCCCTTGATGTCCCACAGGGCCATGTCCACGCCGGACATGGCGTTGTTCTCGATAGGGCCATTCCGCCAATAGGCGTTCTGGTGCATCAGCTGCCAGATCTCCTCGATCGCCTGCGCATCGCGCCCGATCAGCAGCGGTCCGATATAGTCATCGATCAGGCTTTTGACGGTCAGCGCCCGATAGGCAAAGGTCGCGCACCCCAAACCATACAGCCCCGGCTGGTTGGTATCGATCCGCACAACCACAAGATTGATCCCCTCGGGGGCGGTCAGAATGGTTGTTACACGGGTGATTTTTACGGACATATGCGTTGCTCGTCGTGAAGGGGTGCTCCGAGGTCATTCTTTGGAATACCCGAAGGTAGAGTTTTCGCACTATAATCACGGATGCGACCTGGTTGCGCCACCGGGATTTTGTAACAGGATCGGCGGCTAGTTGCCTATCGCACCATGCGGCCATTCCGTATTGTATGCATTGATCCAAGTCTCCGATTTCTGGCTTGCATCGTCAAGCGTCTTGGCAATAGCGCTATCAGCGACGCATCAATGCTGCCATGTACGGAGCGTCACTTGCAAAATAAGGCACTTCTCATTCCAGGATGCCGGCAAAGCCCAGACGCCGGGAGTCCACCCTCAGCCTGCTTCAAAATCTCCGATATTTGTGGCTCGCCAAATCGACGGGTATTCATTTTGAATCCCAGCGTTCATTTTGCCGGTAAATTTTTTACTTTTGAACCCCATTAATGCAGGGGGATTACCAATCCATTCTCAATTTTTATTGTTCTGGAATTTTATAACTCTTAATTCCTAAAGAATGATCCACCCCATAAATGCAACAACGGAATTAGTACAATATAAGCACTCGATTTGTTAAATGACAATCTGAAAGCAAAAATGGCATAGAAGCGCGACTTTTTTATCCCGCCTCTATGCCGATAATATCCAAAATCAATCAATCGTGATGGCTGTGATCAACAGCGCCATAGTCAACATCGTCATGATCGACCGACTCATCTTCGATTGCTGCCATTTCAGCAAAATGGACGGCCTGCAACTGATGGCCATAGGCCAGATAGGCATGGTGAGCGGTGACAACTTCATCGTCATGGTCATCGGCTTCTGCTGCCAGGATCTGATGCTTGGCAGCAGCTTCAAAATGATGGGCAGCCTTGCGGTGATGCTCGGCAGCTGAGCGATGAACTTTATGCTCGTGCTTTGCAATTTTTGCATTCGACATGTTCAGATTCCTTTTTCCATGGCATCCATGATTAATGGCGCAATGCAACATCGTGGTTTTACGTGTCGACTTCATGAATATTTCGTAAGCATCACATGAAATTGATTTTAAAAATCGGCATGATCTAATCTGTGACACATGATTTTTGTGCTATTAAAGTATACAAATACTACTCAGAACATGATGAGAAAAATGATGACATACCGTCTGGCACTGATCGCGCATGACATGAAAAAAGATCTGATGGTGTCATGGGCAAAAACACACCTTGATGAACTCAAACTTTGCAGCATCACGGCTACCGGTACGACCGGTACGAAGATCATGGCGGCTTGTCCGGAGCTTGATATTCATCTGGTCAAAAGCGGACCTCTGGGTGGGGACCAGCAAATCGGAGCCATGATTGCCAATGGAGAGATTGACGGGCTGGTCTTTTTTGTCGACCCTCTTTCGCCCCATCCCCATGATGTCGATGTCAAAGCCCTGACCAGGCTGGCTCTGGTCTATGACATCCCCATGGCCTGCAATAAATCGACGGCTGATCTGGTTGTGGCTGGCTATCGGAGCTTCAAAGACGCGTAATGATTTGTCACATAACGTTCACTCTGTATCGATAGGAGAATGGTATATT
>Ga0114972_10001571_pt1 | contig 17125 bp, 15 predicted proteins | sample M_140807_EF_Meta_FD_87354 | JGI IMG/M metagenome (GOLD analysis project Ga0114972, IMG submission 87354) | Freshwater microbial communities from Lake Montjoie, Canada to study carbon cycling - M_140807_EF_MetaG | ecosystem: Environmental > Aquatic > Freshwater > Lake | place: Lake Montjoie... | reverse complement strand
TGACCGGTGGAATCACGGCGCCAAGCGGCGCGTTGCCCTGCGGGATCGGCACGCCCGCACCCGGCATGCCGGGCGGTGGCGGCGGCTCGGGGGGTGCTGCGGCGGCGCCTGCCGGCGGCAAGGGGCGATTGGAGGCATCCGGCTGGCCTTGCGGGATCGGTGCCATCGGAGCGCCGCTGCCGGGCAGGGTCTGCATGCCCGCGCCGTTGGGCGCAGGGGTGGGCGGTGCGCTGTTGAGCACGGCGAGCGAGGATCGAGCGGGCGTCGGCAGTTTGACCGCCTCGCCGCGCCGATCGAGGGTGACGCTGTCGGCGCTGATGGCGGTCACTTTGAGGCCGTCGGCGACGGTTTCGCCGATGCCGAAGGGTTTGGCCGGCTTGCCGTCGACCGCCAGGAGCGCGACCGCATTCGGGCCGCCGGCAAGGACGCCGGCCACCTGGACATTGGAGGGTGCCTGGGTCACGGTGGCGGTCGTCGCCTGCGGGGTGGCACCAAACAGACTGCCGGCCGGACCGAGATTGGTCGGGGGTTGTGACTGACCGATGGCACTGGCCGGCGCGATCGGCGCTTTCGGGCTGAACAGTTCGAGCGCCCAGGACGCAATGACGCCGCACAGCGCGGCAAAGAGCCCTACCGACACAAGCCTGGCAACAGGAAGACGGATACGCATGGTCGAAATCGGCCGATCATTGACGGGCTGCTCGGGGAGGCGGCGCAGGACCCGCTGCTATCATAGACGACCGGCAAGGAGAGCCTTTTCCGTCAGGCTGCTGAGGCCTTGTCGCCTCGGCGCTCGGCACAATGAATCTTCCGGCAAACGGTCAGTCATCACTCAGTTTATGGGCAGGAAACCGATGATCATGCAAAAACCCTTCGAGCACGGTCGTCGCGCACTGCGACAGGCGGGCTTCACGCTCATCGAACTGATGGTCGTGATCATGATTCTCGGTGTGCTCGCGGCGCTGGTCGTGCCCCGCGTCATGAACCGTCCGGATGAGGCCCGTGTGGTGGCTGCGCGTCAGGACATCGCTCAGGTCATGCAGGCGCTCAAGCTCTATCGCCTCGACAATTCGCGTTATCCCACCACCGAGCAGGGCCTGCAGGCGCTGGTGGTACGACCCACCGGTGGTCCGTTGCCGACCAACTGGAAGTCGTATCTCGAAAAGCTGCCGAACGATCCGTGGGGACGTCCCTACCAATATCTGAGCCCCGGCGTGCGCGGCGAAATCGACGTCTTCAGTCTCGGTGCCGACGGTCAGGCTGGTGGCACCGGTGTCGAAGCCGACATCGGTTCGTGGGACCTCTGATCCGGCAAGCGGAATCAATTGAGCGACTGCGGCGTCATTGGGCGCTGCGGTCGTCATTCTCCGAGCGCCTCCCTGGCGGGCTGACCGTCGCTCACCCGAGCCTGTGCGCATCGAACGCTCGGCGCAGCGTCATCGGGCAGCGCGGCTTTACCCTGATCGAACTGCTGGTCGTGATCATCGTGGCGGCGGTCATCACCGGCATGGTCACCCTGTCGGGATCGCCGAGCCCCGATCGGGTGCTGCGTCAGGATGCCGAGCGGCTGGCGCTGCTGCTGTCGCTGGCCCGCGAGGAGGCACAGGTGCGTGGCGCGCCGATCCGCTTCGAGAGCGATTCGAGCGGCTATCGCTTCGTGATCTTTCGCGACCGGCAATGGCGCACGGTGGCCGACGACGGCGATCTGCGCCCGCGCCCCTGGAGCACCGAGACCCGACTGCTGATCGAGCGGGCCGACGGCACAGCCTCGCTTGAGTTCGGACGCGACATGGTCGAGGCGCCGTATCGGGTCCGTATGCAGCGCCCGGGCGCAAGCGTCACGATCGTCGCCAACGGACTGGGCAGCTTCGATGTCGTCGACTGAGCGCGTCATCAGCGCCGGGGCGCGCAGGCCGATCGGCGGCTTCACGCTGGTCGAAGTGCTGGTGGCTCTGACCATTGTTGCGGTGGCGCTGATGGCCTCGTTGCGGGCGACCGGTTCGCTGGCGACCAGCGCCGGCGAGTTGCGCCAGCGCACGCTTGCACAGTGGAGTGCCGAAAACCGGCTCGGTCGAATCCGGATCCAGGGTGAGTGGCCCGAGCAGGGCAAGCGCAGCTACGACTGCACGCAGTCCGATGTGGCGATGACCTGCGAGGAGGAGGTGTTCGTGACGCCCAATCCGCAGTTCAGGCGGGTTGAGGTGAGCGTGTTCCCGGCCGAGGGGCAGCGCGTTCGGCTGGCGCGACTGGTCGGCTTTGCGACGAATCTGCCATGAGCCGATTCTTCGCGGACCGTGAAGCAAGGCGAGTGCGCACGAGTCAGCGCACGAGTCGGCGCACGAGTCGGCGCACGGGGCAGGGCCTGCGCGGCTTCACGCTGATCGAGCTGCTGATTGCGGCAACGCTGCTGGCGGTGCTGGCACTGCTGTCGTGGCGAGGTCTCGATACCGTGCTGACTTCGCGCGATCGGATCGCCAAGGCTTCCGATGAGCTGCGCTTTCTGACGGTCGCTTTCGCGCAGATGGATGAAGACCTGCGCAAGTCCTGGCCGGTGCGACTGCTCAAGTTGCCGGCGCCATCGATTGCCTTTTCGGTCTCGGGCGAGCAGGCAGCCACGACGCTCGAGCTGCTGCGCGAGTCGACCGGGGCCCTGGAGCCGACCAAAATCCAGCGGGTGGCCTGGCGCCTGCGCGGGGATGTGCTTGAGCGCGGCTTCGGTCCGCTGGTGGTCTCGTCGGCAGCGCCATCAATGAAGCCTGCCGGCGGCGATGCCGAGGCGGCGGGTGGGCTGGTCTGGCAGCCGGTGCTGGGGGGCGTGTCGGCGCTCAGGATGCAGGGCTGGGTGCAGGGGCAGGGTTGGGTGGTGGCCGAGGCGCTCGCGGGGCAGCTCAGGGCGGCGGCGGCCGCGGCCGCGCCACCGGCAGGCGCCTCCGGCGGCACACCTCCCGCGTCTGGTGGCGCGCCGCCCGCCGCGCCGCCACCGGCCGCGCCGGTGGCGATGGTCACCGGCTTGCTGGTTGTGGTGGTACGCAGCGATGGCAAGGTGCTGGAACGTGTTTTCCCGGTGAAGGACTGAGCATGCGCCGGCATCCGAAGCGCCAGGGCGGCGCGGCGATCATCACCGCGATGCTGGTGGTGACGCTGGCGGCGGTCGTGGTGTCGGGCCTGTTCTGGCGCGAGCATGTCGCGGTCAGATCGATCGAGAATCGACTGGCGCTGTCGCAAAGCCGATGGATCGAACGGGCTGCGGTGGATTGGGCCAAGGTGATTTTGCGGGCCGATCAGCGTGCCGGTGCGGTGGATCACCTGGGCGAGCCCTGGGCGGTGCCGGTGGTCGACACCCGCCTCGATGAAACCGTGACCGCCGGCGCCAAGCTTGATGAGGGTGCCCGCAAGGCGATGCTGGCCGGACAGATCGCCGATGCCCAGGCGCTGTTCAACCTGAACTCACTCGTCGGTGGCAATGGCGCGGCATCGGCGCCGCATGTGGCCGCGCTGCGAAAGCTGCTGTCGCTGGTCGGGCGCCCGGAGTCGGCGGCTGATCTGGTGGTCGACCGGGTATTGCAGTCGGCGCCTCGGGTGCTCGAGGGCCGGGTCGTGCCGCCGCAGCGCGAGCCGGTGCTGCGGCTGGCCGACCTGCTCGATATCCCGGGCGTCGACCTGGTGACGGTCAAGGCGCTCGAGCCCTTCGTGACCGTGCTGCCGCGCTCGACCACGGTCAACATCAATACCGCGCCGCCCGAGGTGATTGCGGCGGTGATTCCGACGATGGAGTTGTCCGGGGCGCGCCGATTCGTCGCGCGTCGTGAACGCACCTTCTACCGGACGCTGGGCGATGTGTCGGCCGATATCGAGGGGCAACCGGTGCTGAGCCCCGAAATGCTGGCCGTCGGCTCGGCCTATTTCATTGTGACCGGGGTGATACGCTACGACCGAGTCGAATCGCAGAGCGAGACCCTGTTGGAGCGTGGAAGCGACCGTGTTGAGGTGGTATGGCAGTTGCGCCGATGAAGCGGGGTAGGGCAGTCGTCTGGCTGCCGCCGCGCAGTGACGGCGAACGCGCCTTCGGCACCGAGGCGCACCTGCTCGCGTTTCGGGGAGGCCAGGTCGCCGGCAGTGCGATCGAGAAGGTCTCGCTCGACGGGCTTGCCGGCACGACGCAGGTGCAGCTGATCTTCGATGCCCGCGACGTCACCCTGCTGATGCCCGAGGTGCCGATGCTCTCCGGAGCGCGCCTGGCGCAGGCGGTTCCGAATATCGTTGAGGATTCGCTGCTGCAGGATGCCGCCGCTTGCGCCTTCGTGATCGGCCCGCCGCTCGATTCGGGGCGACGCCTGATTGCGGTCATCGATCGGGCCTGGCTTGAGTTTACGGTCGGCGCCTTCGAGCGCCGCGGCATGAAGGTACGCGCCGCCTGGCCGGCCCAGCTGGCGCTGCCCTGGCGCCCGGGTGTCTGGTCGATCGGCTGTATGCGCGGTGGCATTGCCTTGCGAACCGGGCCCTTGCAGGGGCTCGGCTGGGGCGCCTCGGACGATGTCGATCTGCGGACCGAGTCAGTGGTGGCGCTGCTCGAGGCGGCGATGGCCGGGGGCGATCGACCTGAGAGCGTATCGGCCTGGGTTGACAGTACTGCCTGGCATGCGCCGATCGAGCGCGCCGCAGCCCGCCTGGCCTTACCGCTTGATATGGCGCCGATCCTGCCGCCCGAGGAGGGCGGCATCGACCTGCTGTCGGGTCGGGTGGCGGCCTCGCGGCGGATGCTGGCCGCCTTCGATGTTCGCGCCTGGCGACTGCCGATGGCGATTGCCGCAGCCTGCGCAGCGGCCTGGCTGATCGGTCTGAATCTGCACTGGATCCAGATGGGTCGCGAAAAGGATGCGCTGCGGCGCAGTCTCGAATCGACGTTTCGCAGCGCATTTCCGACCGCTCAGGTGGTGGTCGACCCGCTGCTGCAAATGAACCGGCAGATCGCTGACCTGCGGGCACGCAGCGGCCAGAGCGGGCCGGACGACTTCGTGCCGCTGATGGCGCAGCTCGGCCAGGCGCTGGGGCCGGCCGGCGTTGATGCGATTGCGGGCGCCGAGTATCGCGAGGGGCGTCTGAAGGTGCGTTTTCAGACGCAACGGGTTGATGGCCGTGCGGCCCGCGAAGCGCTGCGCGATGCCTGTGCCAAGGCCGGACTGAAGCTGCAGTTCGACAATGAACGCGATCCGACCGCGGTGGTCGGGGTGCAGCGGTGAGCGGCGGTCGTCATGATTGAAAAGCTGCTGCGCTGGTGGTCGTCGCTGCAGACTCGCGAGCGGCGGATGCTCGGCTTTGGCGGTGCCGGCGTCCTCATGGTGCTGGCCTATCTGCTGGCCTTTGAGCCGGCCTGGGTCGGGCGCCAGCGCCTGCAGGCCGAATTGCCCCAGTTGCGCGGGCAGCTTGCCCAGATGGAAGGCCTGGCCGGCGAGGCGCAGCGACTGGCCGGCCAGACCAGCCAGACCGCCGAGACGCCGCAGCAGCTCAAGCTGGCGCTTGAGCAGTCGATTGCCGCAGCCGGGCTCAAGGGATCGATGACCCAGCTGACGGTTGCCGGTGAGCTGATCGACCTGCGTTTCAAGGGCGTGCCCTTTGCCGGCTGGCTCGGCTGGTTCGACTCGGCCTTGCGTGAGACTCGGCTGCGAGCGGTCGACGTCGCGCTCGAACGCGAGTCGGCCCCCGGTCTGGTCAGCGTTCGGGTCACGCTTGAAGTGCCGAAGCGCGGGCCGTGAGTCGGCCCGGCGCGAGGCTTTCCGGCAAGCCCTCCTGGCGAGCCCGCAGGCTGGGGGGGCTCGGGTCCGGGATGGGCACCGGCTGGCTGATCGCCATGGCGCTGACCGGACTGCTCACGGTTGCCGGTGTGGTGCTGTGGCGGGCGCCGGCCAGCTTTGCCGATCTGGCTCTCGAGCGGTTCACCGCCGGACGAATCCGGCTGGCCGACGCCAGTGGCTCGATCTGGCAGGGCAGGGGCCGACTGGTGCTGGCCGATGTCCGGGAGGCGAGCGCGGATGCGCCGGCGGATATGGCGGCGAGCGTGCCCGGGGTGGTCATTCCGGGGTTGTTTGACTGGCAGATCTCGCCCTGGTCGCTGCTGGTGGGCGTGCTCGATGCCCGCATCGAACACGACAGCATGCGTGAACCGGTGATCCTCACCGGACGCGCGGGTGAGTTGCGAGCCACACCCGGCGAGTTGCGTTTGCCGCAGGTTGCGCTCGACCGGTTGGGGTCGCCGTGGAATACAATCCGCCCGACGGGCTCGCTGACGGTGTCCTGGGACAACATGACACTTCGCAGTGGACGTTTTGAAGGGCGCGCCGCGATCGAGTTGTCGCAGGTGGCCTCTGCGCTCACCCCGGTTCGTCCGTTGGGCGCCTACCGGATTGAGGCGGTCGGATCCGGCGAGCAAGCCAAGGTGACTATGTCTACACTGTCAGGTCCGTTGCGCCTTGATGGCAGCGGGGTCTGGAATGCGCGTTCGGGTTTGCGTTTTACCGCGCAGGCGATGGCTGATGAACCCGAGCGGGCTCGACTTTCGCCGCTGCTTGGTTTGTTGGGTCGCCGCGAGGGTGAACTGACCATCATCAAGATTGGAGCCTGATTGATTTCTGTCGAGCAGCAGCGTCCGGCATTGAGCCGCCTGGCGCACCTCATGGTGCGGCTGCTGGTGTTCGTCGTCGTGTGTGTCGGGCCGATCGCCGCAGGCCCTGGCATGGTGTCGGCGGCCGATATCAAGGCCGGCGGCTCGCAGCCGATCACCCTCAATTTCAAGGACGCCGATATCGACTCGGTGGTCGGTGCCTTCGGCCATCTGCTGAACCGGACCTTCATTATTGATCCGCGCGTTCGCGGCAAGATCACCGTCGAGACCGCGCGTGCGGTGACCCCGCAGGCGGCCTACGAGTTGCTGCAATCGTCGCTGCGCCTGCAGGGTTTTGCCATCGTTGAGACCGGGTCGATCTCCCGGGTGGTCCCCGAGGCTGATGCCAAGCTGCAGTCGGGGCCGGTCAATGCCGGTCGCAGCCCACAGGCGAGCGGCGAGCAGATCGTCACCCAGGTCTTCCGGCTGGTGTATGAGTCGGCGAGCAATCTGGTGCCGGTGCTGCGTCCGCTGATTGCGCCGAACAACACCATCGTCGCCTATCCGAACAACAACTCGCTGGTCATTACCGATTACGCCTCGAATCTGCAGCGGCTCGCCCGCATCATCGCCACCCTCGACAGCCCGGTGGCCGGCGAGGTCGAAGTGGTGGCCATGCGCCATGCGCTGGCCAGCGACGTGGCCCTGCAGGTCTCACGGCTGCTCGACGACCCGAATCGGGCCGGTGGCACGCCCGGTGCGGTGGTCGATCCCGGGCAACGGGTGACCTTGCTGGCCGATACTCGCATCAACGCGATTTTGTTGCGATCGGGCAGTGCCGCTCGCATGAATCTGGCCAAGGGACTGATCGCCCGCCTCGATCAACCCTCGAGTGAATCCGGCAACATCCGGGTCGTCTATCTTCGTAATGCCGAGGCAGTGCGGCTGGTGGGTGTTCTGCGCTCGGTGCTGGCCGGCGACGGCGGCACCGGCGGGACCGGGTCGAGTGGATTCGGCACCAATGTTCAGCAGGGTGCGGGTGCTCAAGGCATGCAGCAGGGCGGCATGCTCGGTCAGCAGCAACTCGGTGCGTCACCGGCGACTTCCGCACTGGCGCAAACCGGCCTGGGCGTTGCGGTGACTGCGGTGTCGGCCGGCGGCGCAGTGATTGCGGCAGATCCGGCCACCAACTCCCTCATCATCACCGCGCCCGAGCCGGTCTACCGCAATCTGCGCGCGGTGATCGAAAAACTCGATGCCCGTCGCGTCCAGGTCTATATCGAGTCGCTGATCGTTGAGGTCAGCGCCGACCGCGCGCTTGAGCTCGGTGTGCAGTGGCAGTTCCTGTCGCAGCCCACCAATGGAGCGAATCAGGCGATTGGCGGCACCAATCTGCCGCCGCGTGGCTCGGGCTCCAACATCATTGATGCCGCCCAGAACATCGGCAGCCTGGGCCGGGGCCTGAACGTCGGCATCGTGCGGGCAGCGCCCCTGATTGGCGGCACATCGGCCAATGGCACCGCGACCATCGGGCCGATCAACCTCGGCTTTCTGGCGCGGGCACTCGAGACCGAAGCCGGGGCCAACATTCTTGCGACCCCGAACCTGGTGACGCTCGACAACGAGGAGGCCCGAATCATCATCGGCCAGAACGTGCCCTTCATCACCGGCTCATTTACCGCCACCGGCGGCGCAGGCGCGATCAATCCCTTCCAGACCATCGAGCGCAAGGACGTCGGTACCACGCTGCGCGTGCGGCCGCAGGTGGCCGAGGGCGGCACGGTGCGCATGCAGATCTTCCAGGAGGTCTCGAGCGTGCAGGACGCCACGCTCGCCGCCGGTCTGATCACCAACAAGCGGGCCATCGAATCGAATGTGCTGGTCGACGACGGCCAGCTGGTGGTGCTCGGCGGCCTGATTGAAGAGCGGGTCGAGGGCAGCGTCAGCATGGTCCCGGGTCTGGGGCGTCTGCCGATCATCGGCAACCTGTTTCGCTATGACACCCGCAAGCGGGTCAAGACGAATCTGCTGGTGTTTCTGCGCCCGGTGGTGCTGCGTACAGCCGATTCCTCCTACAGCCTCACCGCCGATCGCTACGACTACATCCGCATGCTGCAAGGCGATTCGCGGGTCACGCCAAGCGAACTCATGCCGGAGTCGCAGCTGCGTCAGCCGGTGCTCTCCCCGATGCCACCGCGTCCCGGTACGGCAGGCACTGCACCGCCCGGCGTCTCGCCGACCTTCAACGATACGATGGTCGATCGCTGGAAGGCGGTGATCCCCCCTGCGCCGGGGCAGCCTGCGCCGACCTCGGCAGCGCCGGGCCTGGCGCCGACTCAAACCGCTGCGCCACCCGGTACCCCGCCCGGGATGCAGCTTGCGCCATCCGGTTCGCCAGGCGTCGCCGATGGCGGGGCCGACGGGCGGGTGATGCAAACTGCGCCGAATGAGGTGATCATCCAGCGCAATCTGAGTGCGCCGGCCTCCGGCAGTCCGTCTCAGTGAGCGAGCAGCCCTTGCCGCCCGCGCTGTCGTTTCAGCTTGCTTCGCCGTCCTCTGACATTGCGCCGCGCCTATGAGTCAGGTCTCGCCCGCCCGCTACGTCCCCTACGGTTTCGCCCGCCAGAATCAGATGCTGGTCTCGGGCGTGTCGGGTGACTCGATCGAGGTCTGGGTCGGTGACGCCACCCCCTCGCATGCGCTGGCCGAACTCGCGCGCACGCTGCCCCTGCGGGTAGTGCCGGTTCGCAAGGACGGCCCCGAGCTGTCGGCGGCCATTGCGCGGGCCTATTCGCAGCAGGAAGGCTCGGCCGCCTCGGTGGTCGATGAGGTCGAAAGCGACCTCGATCTGTCGCGGCTGCTGCAGGACATCCCCAAGATCGAGGATCTGCTCGAGACCGAGGACGATGCGCCGATCATCCGCATGATCAATGCGCTGCTCACCCAGGCGGCGCGTGACGGCGCCTCCGACATCCATATCGAGCCCTTCGAGTCCTATTCGATGGTGCGGTTTCGGGTCGACGGCGCGCTGCGCGATGTGGTGCGACCCAAGCGCGAACTGCACGCCGCCCTGGTCTCGCGCATCAAGATCATGGCGAGCCTCGACATTGCCGAAAAGCGCCTGCCGCAGGACGGCCGCATCACGCTGCGCATCGGCGGGCGGGCGGTCGACGTCCGGGTCTCGACCCTGCCCACCGGGCATGGCGAGCGCGCGGTGCTGCGTCTGCTCGAAAAGGAAGCCGGTCGGCTCGACCTGGCCAAGCTTGGCATGGCCGATGCGACCCTGGTCAGCTTTGACCGCCTGGTCCATCAGCCCCACGGCATCGTGCTGGTGACCGGGCCGACCGGCTCGGGCAAGACCACCACACTCTATTCGGCGCTCAACCGCATCGATGCGACCACGGTCAATGTCATGACTGTCGAGGATCCGATCGAATACGACCTGGAAGGCATCGGTCAGACCCAGGTTAACGCCCGGATCGACATGACCTTCGCCAAGGCCCTGCGATCGATCCTGCGTCAGGACCCGGACGTCATCATGATCGGTGAGATCCGCGATCTCGAGACCGCGCAGATCGCGGTGCAGGCCTCGCTCACCGGCCACCTGGTGCTCGCCACCCTGCACACCAACGATGCGGTCTCGGCGGTCACCCGCCTGATCGACATGGGGGTCGAGCCCTTTTTGCTGTCGTCGAGTCTGCTGGGGGTTGGCGCGCAGCGGCTGGTGCGCCGGCTGTGTGTGCAATGCCGTCAGCCCGATCCGGTGGCCAAGGGCTGGCGGGCGGTCGGCTGCGTGGCCTGCAATCGCACCGGCTACTCGGGGCGCACCGGCATCTACGAGCTGCTGCAGGTCGATGAAGACATTCGCGCCATGATCCATCGCAATGCCAGCGAGGGCGAAATCCGCGCGAGTGCGCAAAAGAGCGGCATGCAGACCATGCGCGACGACGGTTTTCGCTGGGTGCACGACGGCACGACCTCCTTTGACGAGGTGGTGCGCGTGACGCGCGACTGATGCCGGCGTATCGCTTCGAGGCCGCCTCGGCCGCCGGGCGCATCGAACGCGGCATCGTCGATGCCGACAGCCCGCGCCAGGCGCGGGGCGTGCTTCGAGAACGGGGTCTGACCCCGATTTCGGTGGCGACCGTCGAGGACCGGGCGGCGGGCGGCGCCGGGTCGATGGTGATCGGCGGCCGTCTGAAGGATGCCGATCTGGCGATGGCAACCCGCCAGCTGGCCAGTTTGCTGTCGGCGCGATTGCCGCTCGAACGCGCGCTCGCCGCAATCGTCGAGCAGGCCGAGCGCCCGGTGGTGCGCGACCGCTTTGCGGCGGTGCGAAGCGAGGTGGTGGCCGGCCAGACGCTGGCGGCGGCGATGGGCAAATATCCGCGCGACTTTCCGGATGTGTATCGCGCGCTGGTGGCTGCAGGCGAGCAATCGGGTGATCTCGGGCTGGTGATGTCGCGGCTGGCCGACTATGTCGAGTCGCGCACAGCGCTGGCCCAGCGGGTCACGATGGCCTTCACCTATCCGGTGATCGTCACCATCGTGGCCGCCGGCGTGATCATCGCCCTGCTGACTTATGTGGTGCCGCAAGTGGTCGGCGTCTTTACCCAAACAAAGCAGAAGTTGCCGCTATTGACCGTCATCCTCATCGAACTGTCGGCGTTCGTGCGGCATTGGGGATGGCTGGTGGCCCTGATGCTGGTGGGCGCGGCGGTCGGCGCGAAGTCGCTGCTCAAGACACCGAGCCTGCGTCTGGCCTGGCACAAGCGGCTGCTCAATCTGCCGCTTTTCGGGCGCCTGATCCGGGGCGTGAACACCGCCCGCTTTGCTTCGACCCTGGCGATCCTGACGGCCAGCGGCGTGCCGCTGATCCGCGCGCTGGATGCCGGCGCCCAGACGCTCACCAATGAGGCGATGCGGGCCAATGTGGTCGATGCGGTGTCGCGGGTCCGCGAAGGCGCGCCGCTGTCGCGCGCGCTGGCGGCCGGCGGCTATTTCCCGCCGGTCATGATCCACATGATTGCCAGCGGCGAGGCCACCGGCGAGTTGCCCGACATGCTTGAGCGCACTGCCAAAACCCTGTCGGGGGAGGTCGAGCGGCGCACGCTTGCGCTGACCAGCCTGCTCGAACCCCTGCTGATCCTGGTGATGGGCGCGATCGTGCTGATGATCGTGCTGGCCGTGCTGCTGCCGATCATCGAGATCAACCAGCTCGTTCGCTGAGCGCCTCCCAGACCCGGGCGGGCGTAAAAGGCATATTCATCGGCGGCACGCCGCGGCTGCGCAGCGCGGCGCTCATCGCATTGACCAGCGCCGGCAGCGAGCCGGAGCAGCCCGATTCGCCCACGCCCTTGGCGCCCAGCGCATTGAGCGTGGTCGGCACCGGATTGTAGTCGTTGCGGATGTTCGGCACCCAGCCCACCCGCGGCATCGGATAGTCCATGAAGCTGCCGGTGAGCAACTGCCCGGTGTCGTCGTCATAGATGATCTGTTCGCCGAAGACCTGGCCGGCACCCTGCAGCACGCCGCCGTGGACCTGGCCCTGCACCAGTTGCGGCGAAATCACGGTGCCGAGATCGTCGACCGCGTTGTAGGCGATGACCTCGGTCACGCCGGTTTGCGGATCGATCTCGACTTCGGCCACATGGCAGCCGTTGGGGAAGGTCGCACCCGACACCGCCTCGCCTTCGCAGTCGAGCGGATGCGCGCCGTCGGCGCTGCGAGCGAGCCTCCCGGCGAGTTCGAGCAGGCCGATGCGCTTGCCTGGGTCAGACGTGGCCGAGCCGGTCTGGAAACCACCGTCAACATACTGAAGCGATTCGGGTGCGGCATCGAGTGCGCGTGCCGCCGCCGCGCGAGCCAGTTCAAGGATTCGGGCTGCCAGCATCTTGCAGGCGCTGCCCGCGCCATAAAGCGATCGCGAGCCGCCGGTGCCGTTGCCCACCAGCTCCTGCGACGGGTCGCTTGCGCGGTAACGGATTGCGGCCGGCGACACGCCCAGGCCGTCGGCGACGATCTGCGCAAACGAGGTCTCGTGACCCTGGCCCGACGAGCCGGTGACACCGAAGACGTCGATGCGACCGTCGGCGGCGAATTTCGCACGCACCACGTCTTTGGGAGCGCCACCCGCGCCGGAGGCTTCGAGGTAGCAGCCAAAGCCGATGCCGCGCAGTTTGCCGCGCCGTGCGGCCTCATCGCGGCGGGCGGCGAAGCCCGCGTAGTCGGCCATGACAAGCGCCTTGCTCATCGTCCCGTCAAAGTCGCCGCTGTCGTAGACCGTGCCGTTGGCAGTGGTGTAGGGGAAGGCATCGTTGGGGATGAAATTGCGTCGGCGCAGCTCGACCGGGTCGATGCCGTGTTCGGCGGCAGCCTGATCGATCAGGCGTTCGATGGCATAGGCGATGTCGGGGCGACCTGCGCCGCGATAGGCCGAGACCGGCGCGGTATTGGTAAAGATGAGTTCCTGACGGGCAAAGAGCGCCGGGATACGGTAAACCCCGCCCATGGTGACCGAGAGGTTGCGCGTGCCGATGAAGGCCTGGAAATAGCAGGTGTAGGCGCCGAGGTCGGCCTGATGCTCCCAGCGGATTGCCAGGATGTTGTGCTGCGCATCGAGGGCGATATGTCCGATCAGGCGCAGTGCGCGGCCGTGCCACTCGGAGGTGAAGTGCTCCGAGCGCGAACTGACCCATTTCACCGGCTTGCCGAGACGGCGTGCTGCCAGCATCAGCAGCGCCTGCTCCGAGGCACTGCCGCCGCGCAGACCGAAGGATCCGCCCACGTCTTCGGCAATCACCTGGATCTTGTCGCCTGTCACACCGCTGATCTGCGAGAGCGAACCGCGCATGCCGAGCATGCCCTGGGTCGGCGTGTAGACGGTGTAGCGATCGGCGCTGGCGTCGTAGTCCACCAGGCAGGCGCGCAGCTCCATCGGTGCGACCGCCAGCCGCTGGCTGTCCATGCTGAGGGTGGTCGTCATGGCGGCCCGGGCAAAGGCGGCAGCGACCGCAGCCTCGTCGCCGGCAATCGCCACCGCCGACAGATTGCCGGCGGCGACACCGTGCAACTCGGGCGCGCCGGGCCTGCGGGCAGCGTCCATGCTGGTCACCGAGACCAGATCCTCGTAATCGACCATGATCTGCTCGGCCGCGTCCTGTGCGGCGCGAGCCGACTCGGCGATCACCATCGCAATCGGTTGGCCGACGAAGCGCACGCGATCGGTGGCCAGCACCGGCATGGCGCACTTCACCTGCATCGAGCCGTCGGCGGTCTTGACCGGTGCGCCGGTCGGGATGTCGGTGTAGCCGGCGGCTTTGACGTCGTCGGCGGTCAGGATGGCGACCACGCCGGGCGAGGCTTTTGCGGCTGATGTGTCGATGCCACGCACGAGGGCATGGGCCCGGTCGGATCGGACCATGTGGGCATGCAGCTGACCGGGCAGGTTCCAGTCGGCGGTATAGCGGCCGCGGCCGGTCACCAGGCGCAGGTCTTCGACGCGCGAGGGGGTGAAGGTGGCAGTGTTCATGGTCTTGTCTCTCTTGAGGCCGCTATACCGGCCAACTCAGGCAGATTGGCTGCCGGCGGCGCGCATCAGGCTGGCGGCCTGCTTCACCGCGGCGACGATGTTGACGTAACCGGTGCAGCGGCACAGGTTGCCGGCCAGGCCTTCGCGGATCTGCTCGTCGGTCGGGTCGGGATGGCGTCGCAACAGGTCGGTGCTGGCCATGATCATGCCGGGCGTGCAGTAGCCGCACTGCAGGCCGTGGCAGGCGGAAAACGCCTGCTGAACCGGATGCAGGGCGTCGCCGTGCGCCAGACCTTCGATGGTCGTGATGCTCGAGCCATCGGCTTGCGCGGCCAGCACGGTGCAGGACTTGACGGCCTGTCCGTCCAGATGCACGGTGCAGCAGCCGCACTGGCTGGTGTCGCAGCCGACGTGCGTGCCGGTCAGGCCGATCTGCTCGCGCAGCAGGTCGACCAGCAGGGTTCGGTCTTCGCACTGCATCGATTGGGTCTTGCCGTTGACGGTCAGTTCGAGGTTCATGGGGATATCCGAGGCTTCAGTGTGAGGGGCGCGGCGCGCGGGTTTGGCGGCCTGAGACGTTCAGTTGGATCGTTCGCTTGCGTCTTTCAGCTCAGCCGGTCGATGGCCTGCGCGGCCATGACCCTGACCAGCTGGGCGCGATAGGCGGCGCTGCCATGCAGGTCGGTGTTCAGGGCGCCGGCATCGAGCGCGCAACCGGCGATTGCATCAGACGACCACTTGCCTGCGAGCGCGGCTTCCGCCTCGCGCCAGCGAAACACGCCCGGACCGGCGCCGGTGACCGCGACGCGGATGCCGGCATCGAGCTGCGCCACCATCACGCCGGCCATGGCATAGCCCGAGGCCGCCTGCGCGAACTTGGCATAGGCCGCACGGCGGGGCAGCGCAAAGCGCACTGCGCGGATGATTTCGTCGGGCTCGAGTGCGGTGGTGAACAGGCCGAGAAAGAAGTCGGCAGCGGCGATCGAACGCCGGTCGGTGATGACCGTGGCGTCGAGCCCGAGCAGGGCGGCCGGATAGTCGGCCGCCGGATCATTATTGGCAATCGAGCCGCCGAGCGTGCCGCGCGCGCGCACCTGAGGGTCGCCGATGTGGCCTGCCAGCTCGGCCAGCGCAGGGATGGCAGCGCGCACCGTCGGGTCGGCAGCGACCTCGCCGTGGCGTTGCGCTGCACCGATCACGATCGTGTTGCCCTCGCGGGTGATGCCGCGCAGATCGGCCAGACGGGCGATGTCGATCAGCCGAGAGGGCGCGGCCAGACGCATCTTCATGGTGGGCAGCAGGGTCATGCCGCCGGCCAGCAGCTTGGCCTCGGGGTCGCTGCGCAATCCCTGGACGCTGTGTTGCAGGGAACTGGCGCGTTCGTAGGTAAAAGGGTACATGGACGCAGGCTCGATGAAAGTGCGGCAAGGATTGGCGAGACAGGCCACTGAACGTGCCCCCCGACAGGTCTGAGAGTAGCATCGGATTTTGTCGTACTTGATATTCAGCCGGCCGGCCTCATTCCATTCCGAGCGGCGTGCACGGTCAATTCCCGGGGCGCTCCGGGTTGACCGCTTCCGCTTCCTGCTTCCGCTTCCCGCTTCCCGCTTCCTGTTTATCCGCTTCCTGTTTACCCGCTTCCTGTTTGCCGGCCTCCTGGCTGCCCCTTTTTTCAAGGACCTGACGAATGTGGATCGACCGTTTCTGGAAATTCGCCAAAACCGTTGGCCGTGACGGGCTGGCGCTGCTGTTTGCCCTGCGTGATTCGCAGACGCCGCGCGCGCTCAAGCTCGGCACGCTGGCCCTCGCCCTGTATGTGCTGAGCCCGATCGACCTGCTGCCCGATGTTGCGTTTCTGGTGGGCTGGACCGACGACCTGGCCGTCCTGGCCTTGGGCATTCCCTTCCTGACCCGGCGCCTTCCGGTCGGGGTGGCTGCCCGCGCATTCGACCGGGCCGATCGGCTGATCTCGCGCCTGAGCCTACGACGCGTCTGAGCCCTCGGCGCGCCGCGATGAGCTCGCGTGCGCCGCATCGACTTACTTCGCGGGGTTGGGCATCTGCTCGTGGATCGCGTCGATCGCCTTGATCAGGTCGTCTGACAGCTGAATCGACCAGGCGTCGATCTGCTCACGCAGCTGCTCGACGCTGGTCGCGCCCAGGATGGTCGAGGCGACATAAGGGCTGCGGTAGCAAAAGGCGAGCGCGAGCTGCGTGAGCGTCAGACCGGCTTCTTTGGCCACGGCTTCGTACTTGAGCACTGCCGGTTCGATCTGCGGGCGGGCGTAGCGAGGCCACAGCGCGCCGAACTTGATCAGCCTGGCCTCGGCGGGTTTGCCACCGCGCAGATATTTGCCGGTGAGGTGACCGAAGGCCAGTGCGCTGTAGACCAGCAGCCCGACGTCTTCGCGATGGCAGGCCTCGGCCAGGCCCGCGTCGAACTCCCGCGACATCAGGTTGTAGACATTCTGGATGCTGGCAATCCGGGGCAGCGAATATTGCTCGGCGATTTTGGTCCATTCGCACACGCCCCAGGGCGTCTCGTTGGACACGCCCACCGCGCGCACCTTGCCGTCCTTGACCAGCTGCGCCAGACCTTCGAGGGTCTCGCGGATCGAGGCGCAGTCGCGGTCTTTGCTCGGGTCGAAGCGCCCGGCGCCGAAGATCGGCACGTTGCGGGTCGGCCAGTGGATCTGATAGAGGTCGAGATAATCGGTACGCAGCCGCTTGAGGCTGGCCTCGCAGGCGAGTAGCACGTCACGCTTTGACAGCGGCTCGACGCCTTCGCGATCACCGGTGCGGATCCAGTTCATGCCGCGCCCGGGTCCGGACACTTTGGTGGCCAGGGTCACGCGGCCGCGTTTGCCGTTGACCAGCCACTCGCCCACGATCTTTTCGGTGGCACCGAAGGTCGCGGCCCGGATCGGCATCGAGTACATCTCGGCGGTGTCGACGAAGTCGACGCCGCGCTCAAGCGCGTAGTCGAGTTGCGCATGC
>Ga0114972_10001570_pt1 | contig 17127 bp, 12 predicted proteins | sample M_140807_EF_Meta_FD_87354 | JGI IMG/M metagenome (GOLD analysis project Ga0114972, IMG submission 87354) | Freshwater microbial communities from Lake Montjoie, Canada to study carbon cycling - M_140807_EF_MetaG | ecosystem: Environmental > Aquatic > Freshwater > Lake | place: Lake Montjoie... | reverse complement strand
GTGCCGGTCTTGCCGCCCACCGCCATGCGCGGAAAGGCCGCCGCCCGCCCGGTGCCGCGCGCCACCACTGCGGCCAGCATCCGGCGCATTGCGCCCGCATGAGCCTCATCGATCACAACACGCGGCGGCGTATTCTCCAGCGGCTGTATCCGCCCCTCAGAGACCAATTGCCGAATGCCATAAGGCACCACCCGCCGGCCGCCATTGGCCATCGGCGCGTAGGCCGCGGTCAATTCCAGCAGGCTCATCTCACCCGTGCCCAGCGCCAGCGAGCCATTGCCCGGCAGCCGCGCGGTGATGCCCAACCGCGCCGCCATCGCCCGCGCCCCCGCCACCCCCCCGGCCAAATCCATCACCCGCACCGCCGAAGTGTTCACACTCGCCGCCAGCGCATCCTCAAGCGTGATCTCCCCCCGCGCGCGATAATTGCCATTGCCCGGCGACCATCCCCCCCGGCTCAGCGCAGCATCAGACACCATGTCCCCCGGCGAGGCGCCACGCTCCAGCGCCGCCAGATAATAGATCGGCTTGAAGGCGCTGCCGGGCTGCCGCCTCGCATCAACCACCCGGTTGAAGGGGCTTGAGCGATAATCCCGCCCGCCCACCATGGCCCGCACCGCACCCGTATTGGCATCGATCACCACCACCGCGCCCTGGGCGATATTGCCGCGATCGCCCTCGCGCTCCAGCAGGGCGCGCAGCCGCGTCTCCGCCGCCCCCTGCCAGCGCGGGTCCAGGGTGGCGCGAATGGTCACATCGCGCAGCGTGGGATTTTGGCTCGATACCTGATCCATCACCCAATCACTGAACCAGCCACCGCCCGTGCCAGGGCGGCTGGGCAGGCGCATCGCCGCCATGGCCTCGGCCCGCTGCTCCTCGGTGATCACATGGGTCTCAACCATCGCGCGCAGCACCTCGGCGGTGCGGGCCATGGCGCCTTCAGGGTTGCTGCGCGGGTTGGTGCGGCTGGGCGCCTGCGGCAGCCCGGCCAGCATGGCCGATTGCCATAGGTTGAGCCGCCGTGCCGAGATGCCAAAAAACAGCCGCGACGCCGCATCCACCCCAAAAGCCCCGCCCCCGAGATAGACCCGGTTCAGGTAGATCTCCAGCAATTCATCCTTGCTGAAGCGGCGCTCCAACTGAATGGCCAGCAGCGCCTCCTGCACCTTGCGCCGCGTGCTGCGGGCGGGCGTGAGAAAGAGGTTCTTGGCCAATTGCTGCGTCAGCGTCGAACCACCCTGCACCACATCGCCCGCCGTCACATTGGCCCAGACCGCCCGCAGCACCCCCACCGGATCGATCCCGAAATGCTGGCGGAAGCGGCGATCCTCAATGGCGAGCAGCGCCTGCGGCAGGCTGGGTGGCATGTCGCGAATGCGCAGCACATCGCCAAAAAGATCGCCCTGGGTGGTGAGCAGCGAGCCATCGCTGGCCAGCACGGCGGCGGCTGGCCGGCGGGTCTGGTTCAGCGGCGCATCGGCCCGCGGCAGATCATGGGCGAACCACAGCAACGCCGCCGCCAAAAACAGCCCGCCCCAGATGATGGCGATGATGGCCAGCCGCACCAGCCGCCAGCCCCAGCCAGACCGACGCCGGACCGGCGCCGCCGCGCGTGCAGAAGCACCCGTCTTCGCAGGCGAAATCGGCGCGGGCCGCGCGGGGGGCACGACGCGCGGCGCCGGGGGGGGGGCGCCGCGCGATGCGGCCTCGCGCCCGGGTTTATGGACCAGGGCACGGGGCATCACTCTCTCTACCACAAAAGCCGTGGCCGATGGGAGCGCCTATTGTCGCTCCATCCCCGTGCGCTCGATCACCGCCGCCCAGCGGGCAATCTCGGCATGCACCGCCGCCCGGGTCGCCTGCGGCGTGCCAGGCTCGCGCGGCACCAGCCCCAGCGCGAGCAGCCGCGCCCGCAGCATCTCATCGGCCATCAGTGCCCGCAGCGCCACCGACAGGCGCGTGCTGGCCACCTCAGGCATGCGGGCCGGCACGGCCAGGGCGAACCAGGTCTCCAATTCAAAAGGTTTTTGCAGCGCCTCCGCCACCGTGGGCACCTCGGGCAGCAGCGGCGAACGGGTGGGCGAGGTGATGGCCAGCGCACGCATATCACCCGAGACCACCTGCCCCAGCACCGCCGAGGCGGTTTCCACCACCGCCTGCACCTCGCCCGCCCGCAAGGCGGTGATGGCGGCCGGCGTGCCGCGATAGGGCACATGGGTCAGGCGAAAATCACCCTCGGCCTGCAGCGCCTCGGCGACGAAATGCTGGGTCGAACCAACCCCCACGGTCGCCACATTCCAGGGGTCGCGCCGGGCCCGCGCCCCGGCGAGGAAACCCGCCATGTCACGCGGGCCATCCGCTGGCACCAGCAACAACAACCCGGTGGCGGCCAGCATGGCAATGGGCGCAATCTCGGCCAGCGGGTCAAAGGGCAGCCGGCGATAAAGCGCGGCCGAAACGGCAAAGCCATTATTGATCAGCATGATGGTGTGATGATCGGTGGCACGGGCCAGCGCCTCGGCGGCCAGGGTACCCCCAGCGCCGGGGCGGTTCTCCACCACCACCGGCTGCCCCAGCGCCTGGGCCAAACCAGGCGCGATCAGCCGCGCCACAATATCGGTGGTGCCACCACCGGCAAAACCTTGCAGAAACCGGATCGGCCGGTCCGGCCAGGGCGGCTGGGCCAGGGCTGGGCGGGCGGCGGCGGCGGCAGCGGCGGCCAGCATGGTTGCGCGGCGGCTAAGGGCCATGTTTTCAGTCCGACTTTCCTGACCAGACCGGCCGGGCCTGGCCGCCTTTTGAACCCACAGCTTGCAGGCGATTGACGCCGAACGGAAGCATCCGTCCCGCCCTCACCCAGCCAAAATCAGCTCCGCCCCGCGCTCCGCCACCGCCAGCACGGTCGCATTGATATTGCTCACCGGAATATCCGGGAACACCGAGGCATCCACCACCCGCAAGCCAGCAAAGCCGCGCAACCGCAATTGCGCATCCAGCGGCCCATCATGGCCCATCCGCACCGTGCAGCAGGGGTGATACACCGTGCCGCCGGTCATCGCCGCGAAGTCGCGCAGCCCCGCATCATCGGCAGCAGCAGGCCCGGGCCGGCTCTCACCCAGCACCACATCGGCCAATGCGGGGGCCGACATCCACTCGCGCGCCAGCTTCATGCCGCGCAGCAGGCAGGCGCGGTCCGCCTCCTCGGCCAAATGATTGGGCGCGATCAGCGGCGCCATGGCTGCATCCGCACTGGCCAGGCGCACCGTGCCACGGCTTTGCGGCCGGCATTGCCAGACGCCAAGGGTCAAACCCGGCGCCGCTTCAGGCGTGCCCGCCAGCACGCGGCTAAAGCGGCCATCCGGCGCCTCGGCCCAACTCACCGGCCCGCCATTGATCTGGATATCCGGCGCCTCCAGCCCAGCCTGGGTTTTGGCAAACAGGCTCATCATCCCGGCCGACCAGGTGAGCATGCCATCACCCAGCGCCGCCCAGCGCAGCGCCTCCACCCCCAACCGCCAGCCCGATAGCCGCCGATTGGCCGACCAGCGATGATCACGCAGGCGAAAACTCATCCGCACGATGTAATGATCCTGCAAATGCGCCCCAATGCCCGGAATATCGGCGCGCGGCGTGATGCCCAACCCGGCCAACTCTTCCGCCGGCCCCAACCCGCTCAATTGCAGCAATTGCGGGCTGCCAATGGCGCCGGCGCAGAGAATCATCTCCCGCCCCGCCCGCAGCAAACGCTCCGTCCCCTCCACCCGCACCCAAAGCCCAACACAGCGCTGCCCCTCAAACTCCAGCCGCAGCGCCAAAGCATGGCTAATCACCCGCAAATTATTCCGGCCCAGCGCCGGCGCCAGATAGGCCCGCGCCGCCGACATCCGCCGCCGCCCCCGCCTGGTCTGCTGAAAGGTGGAAAACCCGTCCCGCTCGGGCCCGTTCATATCCTCCCGCACCGCATGGCCACGCTCCGCCGCCGCCTGGGCCAGACGGTCCATGATGGCGGGGCGCTCCAGCAGATGCTCCACCGGCATGGGTCCGCCCTTGCCGCGACCCGGGCCATCGGGCGCATCCTCATGCTTCTGGAAATAGGGCAGCAGCGCATCCCAACTCCAGCCGGTCGCACCCTTCTGCGCCCAGAGATCGTAATCCGAGGGGTCGCCGCGCACATGCCCCAACCCATTGATCGACGAACTGCCACCCCAGCCCCGCCCACGCGGATAATCCAGCCGGCGCTGCGCCGTGCCCGGCGCCGGCTCAGTGGAATAGCCCCAGGTGATGCGCGGGTGGTTCAGCAGCTTCACAAAGCCAGCCGGGATATGGATCAGCGGGTGCCGATCCGGCCCGCCCGCCTCCACCAGCAGCACCGAGGCCCCGCCGGCCGAGAGCCGATTGGCCAGCACGCAGCCCGCACTGCCCGCCCCCACGATCACATAATCGGCGGCGTTCATCGGTAGAGATCCGCCCGCGTCGGCGGCAGGCCCGAGGCACCGCGCGCCCGCCGGCTGGCCACCGTCTGGAAAATCCCAATCGTGCCGCGCTGAAAGGCGATGGAGACGCCCGCCAGATAGAGCAGCCACAGCCGGGTCTTGGCGCCGCCCGCCTCGGCCTCGGCGGCGGCGCGATGGGCATAAAGCCGCTCGGCCCAGTGGCGGGTGGTGGCGGCGTAATGCTCGCGCCAGGCCTCAGTGTCATGCACCTCAAAGCCGCGCCGCTCCAGCGCATCGGTGGTGCCGCCAATATGGTCCAGCTCACTGCCGGGGAAGACGTAATTCACGATGGCGGCGAATTCCGGCCGCTTCTTGCGGAAGGATTTTTCATCCTTCTTCATCGGCCGGGTGATGGCATGGTGCAGATACAACCCGCGCGGCCGAAGCAGATCGCGGATCCGGCCGAAATACTCGTCGCGATTATCCAGCCCCACATGCTCGAACATGCCGATGGAAGCGATCTTGTCCCATTCACCGCTGAGCGCGCGGAAATCCTTCAGTTCAATCGTCACCCGATCCGCCAGCCCCAGCCGAGCGATCTTGGCCTGGGCGAAATCGAATTGCGCCTGGCTCAGCGTCACCCCATGCGCACGCACGCCATGATGCTGCGCCGCATGGCAGACCAACCCACCCCAGCCGCAGCCAATATCAAGAAACCGCTCACCGGGGGCGAGGCGCAGCTTCCGGCAAATCATCTCCAGCTTATCCTGCTGGGCCTGCGCAATGTCGTTCGCCCAGTCGGTAAAATAGCCGCAGGAATAGACCATCTCAGGGTCGAGAAAGAGCGCGTAGAAGGCGTTGGACAGGTCGTAATGGAACTGTACCTGGGCCTTGTCATCGCGCTCCGCGGCCCGCGCCGCCTGGCGGCCGGCATAGGCGTGGTCACCGCCCTGCCCGCCTGAGCCGAAGATGAACGGCAGCAAAGCGCGGGCGGCGGCCAGCTTGCTCACCCTCTTCAACAACCCGCGCGAGGAGCCCCCGCCCTGCCGCGCCGCGAGGTCGAGCAGCGTACCGCCCTCGATATCAAGCTTACCCTCGGCGAAAAGCTCCACCAGCGTGGTCAGCCGCGGCCGGCGCAGCAGCCGGGTGATGGCCACCGGGTCACGCAGCGCCACGGCCACATCGCCGCTCCAGCGGCGCCCCAACGGCACCGCCTCTCCATCCCAAAGCCGGATGGCGATGTCGAGGTCGAGTTGCGGTGCCAGCCCGCCGATCAGGCGCTTGAGGCGGGCCAGCCGGGGGTCGGGCTCGCTCACGCCGCGCTCGGCGGCATGGGCGCACCGGCCGCCCGCTCCAGTGCCCGCGCTCCGCGCAGGGCCAGATCATCCCGATACACAGCCGCCGCCACCTGCACGCCGCGCGGCATGCCATCGCCATCGAGCCCCACCGGCACCGTCACCGCCGGCTGGCGGGTCAGGTTGAAGGCGAAGGTCCAGGGCGCCCAGTCCCGCCACAGCGCCTCATGCGGCCGAATGGTCGGCTGGTCCGCCGCCGGCGCCGCCCCGGGCGTGGTGGGGCAGATCACCAGATCATAGCGCTGATGAAAGCGCGCCATGACATGGGCGGCCTGGATGCGCATGGCTTCGGCGGCGAGGAAATCCACCGCCGACATGCCGCCCTCCCGCCGGGCAATCTCCATGATACCCTCATCGAGCATGCCCTGCTGTTCGGCCGTGAGACCAGACGCGGTGCGGGCCAGCGCCACGCCCCAGACCCGGCCAAAAATCTCCCGCGTATCGGGCAATTCCGGCGAGGCATCCTCGATAATAGCGCCCTGCTCTTCCAGCAGCCGCGCCGCGCGCAGTAGCGCCGCCTCGCCTGCCTCATCAAGATTGGGCGCAAACCCCATACGGCGCATCACCGCCACCCGCATCCCCGCCACGCCATCCTCAATGCCGGCCAGCCAGTCGCGCGGTTCATCGGGCAGGCAGAAGGGGTCGCGCAGGTCAAACCGGGCCATGGCGCCGAACATCAGCGCCGCATCGCGCACCGAACGTGTCATCGGCCCCGCCACCGCCACGGAAGAAAAACTCCCCAGCGGCCATTGCGGCACCCGGCCGAAACTCGGCTTGAAGCCCACCACGCCGCACCAGGCGGCGGGAATGCGAATGGAGCCGCCCGCATCGGTGCCAATATGCAGCGGCCCAAAATGCGCCGCCGCCGCCGCACCCGCCCCAGAGGAGGAGCCACCGGGCGTGCGCATCCTATCCCATGGGTTGCGGGTGATGCCATGCAGCGGGCAATCGCCGGGTGATTTCCAGCCAAATTCCGTTGTGGTGGTCTTGCCCAGGATGACAGCCCCGGCCGATTTCAGCCCCATCACCGCCGGCGCGTCCTGCGCCATGGGCTCGGTGGAGCTGGTGCGGCTGCCACGCCGGGTGGCAAAGCCTGCCAGATCGAGAAGGTCCTTCACCGTGGCGGGCACACCATCCAGCGCGCCCATCGGCCGGCCGGCCATCCAGCGCGCCTCGCTCTCGCCAGCAGCAGCCAAGGCGCGGGGGTTCATCGCGGCGAAGGCATTCACCCAAGGGTTCATGCGCGCCACGCGCTCCAGCACATCCTTCAGCACATCGACGGGCGAGAGGGAGCGGGCCCGGAAGGCCGCCACCAGGTCTTCAGCGCCCATCAGGGCAGGGTCGATCTTGGTCATGGTTTATTCTGCCGGGGCAAAGATGCGCCGTCACCTGCCCCAATGCACTGGACAAGTGGTGGCACCTCGCTTAACCCCTCTCTCACACCGGAGCGTAGCGCAGTCTGGTAGCGCACCAGTCTGGGGGACTGGGGGTCGTGGGTTCGAATCCCGCCGCTCCGACCATTTATCAAGGACTTAGCAGTGATTTAGCGGTGGGTTTGTAGGCTGGAAGGGCCAAACGTAGTAAAAACGTAGTGCCACTCCAGCCTGTAGCACCGCCTCCCCAGCGGGCGGCCCACACAGACCATCTTCGACGTAGCATTTCGGTGCTACGCCGAGATGATCGAGTCGACCCCAAAAGGGGATCAGCGGTTATCGGTGATAGTCCCGATTAAAGATGGACCCCGCCCAGAATGGACGCTGCCCGGTCGACCACCTTCCGCCCGTCGAGGTGCGAATAGCGCATCGTCATGGTGATCGAGGCGTGACCTAGAAGCTGCTGCACGTCTGCCAGGGAGGCATCCCCCTGGAGCAGCCAGGACGCGAAGGTATGGCGCGTCGAGTGGATGGTCGCCTTGCCGTGCATCTTCACAAGGTGCGGGGCATTGCAGCCCGCGTTGCTGATGGCACGGGTGATCGCCCTTGATGGGCCAGACCTGGCTGTCTCTATCCCCAGTTTGCCGGGGAACAGATAAATCTGGCCGGGCTCGGCGGTGGTGCTGCGCCGGTCGACCACTTCCTTCAACAGGCCCGCCAGGGGCACCGCCCGCTCCCGCCCGGTCTTCCACCCGTAAAGTGTGGCGACCGTCTCCTGCACCATCCGCAGGGTCACCGTGGCGACCTCAGTCCACCGGCCACCCATCAGGCACAAAGCGATGAACATATCGTGCGCCTCGGCGCGCTCGTGGAATATCTTGGAGTCGGACCTCGGCACGAAGCGGCTGGCGCTGCGGCCCGCGATGGGCGTCTGCGGATCAAGCTCTCGGAGGACCGCAGAGAACTCCTCCTGGGTGAACCAGCGGGTCTTCTGGACCACCTTCATCCGCTTGAACTTCATGCCCTCCGCGACCTCGCAGCGGGCGTCTCTCGCCATGGTCCACGCGCTGCTCAAGACGGTCAGTTCGTGGTTGATTGTGTTCGGCGCATAGCCCTCTTCGATGCGCTTGGTTCGGAGCGTGTCCAGTTCGTGCAGCGTCAGGCTGGACAGGGGGAGCGTCGGCGGGAAACCCCAGTGACCCTCCGAGCGGCCCATGAGTCGGGCCGCGTGGTTCTCGATGTTGCCCGCCCCGGCCAGCGCGCGGGCCTTAACCCGTGCGACGTATGCTTGAAGAATCGGTCAGAGGTAACGTAGAAATCGAATATCGTAAGTCAGGCCTGTATTGGAAATTAACGGCCCCGTCCTTAAATTTATTTTCGACTGAAGGCCATGAACGGTAAACACGCGCGCATCGCGCGAATTCTCATTGTCGAAGACGAACCGATCCTCGCAATGGTTCTCAAGCAATTGCTCCAAGAAGCTGGCTTCGAAATCGCGGGCGCGACGGGAAATCTGGCGAAGGCGCTGTCAATTGTCGAAAGTGGAATCTGTGATGCGGCGGTGCTTGACGCCAATCTCGCCGGTGTGAGCGCCGCGCCGATCGCAGACGCATTGGCCGCCCGCGGCCTTCCCTTCCTGGTTTTGTCCGGCTACTCGCCGGCGCAGCAGCCTGCGGCATTTCGCGCTGGACCCTATCTTCAGAAACCGGCCCATCCGGATCAGGTTATCAAACTCCTGCAGCAGATTTTATCAACAACCCGATCATGATCGGCATCCGCAACAGGCCGGCGACGGACCAGATAAGGGCGGAGAGGGTCTGGGTCTGGCTCATGGCGTAGTGGCCGCGGCGTCAGCTTGGTCGCGAAGCTGGTCGAGGGTGCGGCCATCCGGCAGGCAGGCCATCGTGTAGATGCGGATCGAGGGCCAGCCGGTTACACGTTGCCCCCAGTCGTTGAAAGAGACCCGTTGCCCTTTAAACTCGACCGTTCGCCCGTCGAGCACCTTCGCTGCGGAGCCTTCTCTGCCTCGGATCGTCAGTGTTGTGCCGGCAGTCAGCCGCCCTAGCGCGAAAAGATCGCCAGTAGACTGCAAGCGGCGGCGGGGGGCAGCGGACACTGCGCCATTGGCGGGCTCTGTCGCGCTGCCCGCGACCTGCTCAGTTGCGCGCGGCTCAGTCGGGAGCGCCTTTGCCGGGGCTGGGGGTGGGACCTGGCGCCCAGGAACAAGGCCGGCAAAGATATTTGGCAAGCTGACAGCAATGTTGGCGCGGCGAAGCGATTTGCGAATCTCAGCAAGACTGAGGCTCGCTGCACGCTTCCGAATGAGGCCGGCGAAAGCTTCATCCTCCAGGATCTGCTCGAGAACCTCTTTCACCTGGCGGTCCACATGCCACGCCTGCCAAAGATCATCGATGGCGCGAGAACGCATGTTGTCGCGGCTCAGCAGCCCCAGAACGCAGGCTGCTTCGTCCAAGGCCTCTGGCCTATCAATTGTGATGGTGGCGAATAGCTTCCGGTCGGCCTCGCCCTGGGCAAGAACTTTGTAAATGCGCCACTCCACCCCGTTGGTGAGGGCGCACCAGTCGACACCAGCGCCATGCGCATAGCTCAGCGTCTGGAGCATCCAGCGGGTGTCGTCGAGGCTCTGGGCTAGCGGCTTCGCCTCTACGAAAAGCACCGGGCAGCGATTGAGAAAGAGCGCATAGTCGACCGGGTTGTGGCCGGCATTGTGCCGGTACTCGTTGCGGACCTCTTCAATGTCGAGAATATCCCATCCCAGGGCTTGCAGCGCAGGGGTGATCAGGACGCGTTTCGTGTCCTGCTCGGAGATGCGCGCCCCCTGTTGGCGCAGGCCAGGGATCCGGTTGGCAATCTGCCGCAGCGCCGAAACCGCGAGGCCAGCGCCCTCGGCGCCTGGATAGGGCGAAGCACTCGACATGAAGGCGATCAACTCCGAGGTATCGCGGCATGGGCCGGAATACAATTTTCGCCTATAATGCCAAAACATTTTTTCATTGTCATCCGGCCCTGCCAGCGATGGCAGCAGGGCTGCCCGCTTAAGGCTGCCGCCTCGGGAAGGGGACAGCCGCAGGCTGTCTCTGCCACTCCGGCGGGGTTGGGAGGAGCCGCAATGACGATGCCGGGCCGGGGAAAGAGGCTCGAGACGATGGTGCAGGACGGCATCCAAGTGCCAGTTCGCCGCAGCCGCTTGGCAGAGACCGAGCTCGATATGACCGGTTCGACGGCGGCGGAACTGGAGAGCTCCTTGAACCAGCCATTTGCCCCGTGACTGCCCCTGGTGGGCGCCTTCGCCACAACTGAAGCGAGCCTGCCAAGCTGTTTCATCCATGTCCGACGCGCCCTGCGAAGCCGCGAGGCTCGAAAATACTCTAACCTTTTGTTTGTCGAGCATCTTTATCCGCTCAAGCGATTCCCTTTGAGCGGATGATGCTCTAGCAGCTCAGTTCCAGCGTCGTCGGATCGAACAGATCTTCCGGCGCCAAGGGCGCGGCCACCAGCCCGTCCTCCCGCGCAAAGCGGAGCATGGCGGCGATCTCCTCGCGGTTGCGCCAGAACCCGTAGGGCCAGGGATCGCCGCCGAAGCGCGCGGCCTGGGTCGCTGCTTCTGCCGCTATCCAAGGCAGCGAAACGCGAAGCACATTTATCATCGCAAGCTCGGCCAGCGCCAACGCCTTGGCCTCGGCATAGGCTCTGAACAGCGCCGCCGGAAGCCAGGGATGCGCGGCCGCCACGTCCTTCCGCACCGCCATGCAATGCATCAGGGGGAAGAAGCCGGTGGCGTCGAAATAGCGCTCCTCCTCAGCCCGGTAGTCCGGCCATAGCCGCTCGACCGGCGCGGTTTGGGTGGTGAAGCAGGAAGGCGGGCGGGGGCCGATGATGGCGTCAATTTCGCCCGCTGCCAGCAAGCCGTTGAGACTTTCACCGGCCCCGATAGGCCGCACATCAAGCTCCGGCGGCAGGCTCAGCGCCACCCGTTCCCCAGGCCCCGGCTGCTCCAAACCTCCGATGCGCCAGGCGATGCTGCGGGTGTCCACGCCGTAGGTTTCGCGCAGCATGCCGCGCACCCACAATGCGGCCGTCTGCTGATATTCCGGCAAACCGATGCGCCGCCCAGCGAGATCCGCTGCGCCGCGAATTCCCCAATCCTTACGGATATAGACGGCCGAATGCCGGAAGGCGCGGGAGGGAAAGACCGGCACGCCGATATAGGCCGCATCGCCGCGCGCCGTGGTCACCATGTGCGAGGAGAGCGACAATTCGGTAACGTCGAAAGCCTTATCCCGCAGCGCGCGGCGGAACAGGTCCTGCGGCTCCCCCGGCTCACGCTGGAAGCGCACGCCGGGGATGCGGATGCGGCCATCCAGGATGGGCCGCACGCGATCGGTCTCGAAGCAGCCGAGGGTCAGCGTGATCTCCTCGGGCATGTCAGGGCCTTTGCGGCGCGTTGGCGAGGTTTTCGGGTGTGAAAGGCATCACCCGGGGGCGCACGCCCAGCGCGTCATGGATTGCATTGGCAATAGCAGCGACCGTCGGGCCGAAGGAGGGTTCGCCGGCGCCGAGCGGCGGCATCTCAGGACGGTCGAGCAGCTTCACCTCCACCGCCGGCACTTCGGAGAAGCGCAGGATCGAATAGGCCTCCCAGCTATCGCTGGTGATGCGCCGACGGTCGAAGCGCACGGCCTCCTTCAGCGCCTGGCTGGTGGCGTGAATGGCGCCGCCTTCCAGCTGATTCGCCGCGCCATCGGGGTTCACGATCTCGCCCAGGTCGGCGGCGATCCAGATCCGGCCCACCCGGATCACCTCCTCGGCCTCGATCTCGGCGAAGACAGCGCACCAGCCGCCGAGATTTTTATAGCGCGCCACCGCCATGCCGAGGCCGCTGCCCTCCCGCCTTGTGCGGCCTTCCCAGCCGGCCATCTCAGCGCCGGCGCGCAGCACGGCGGCGGCGCGTTCGTCGTCCAGATGGCGCAGGCGGAAGGCGAGTTTGTCCTCGCCCGCCAGCCCGGCGAGTTCGTCCATCACCGATTCCAGCGCCCATACATTCACCGGCGCGCCAAGCCCGCGCATGGCGGAGGTGCGGAAGGGCATGTCCGTCACCGTGCTGAGCGTCACGCGGAGGTTGGGCATGCGGTACAGTGGCACCGCATTGCGATGCGCGCTGCCGCCGCGTTCCAGCCCGTGATTGATGGCCGGCGGCACGGCGAAGGGCTCGGCAAGATCGGCCGCCGCCAGCAGCGTCGGCAGCTTGCCGCGGCCGGGGCGGGAGGAATGGCCGTTGCTGATGACATCCACCTGGAAACTGGAAATGGCATTCTGCGCATCCAGCGCCGCATCCACATCGACCACCATGGCGGAAGAGACTGGCGACCAGCCGAGTTCATCCGCACGGCTCCACAGCACGCGCACTGGGCGACCCGCAGCGCCGCGCGCCGCCAAGGCCGCGTCCAGCGCAACGTCATCAGCGCCGTTATGGCCGTAGCAGCCCGCACCTTCCACATGGCGGATTATCACCGCCTCCTGCGGCATGCGCAGCGCCTTCGCTATGTCCATGCGCAGGTTGTAGGGGCCCTGGGTATGCGACCAAATTTCCACCGCCTCCCCATGCCACTGCGCAATTGCGCAGGATGGGCCAATGGAGGCATGGGCGATGGGTGGGCGGAAGAAGCTGGCGGTGACGCGCTGGGTGGGGACTGGCGCGTCCTCGGCGCTGCGCTGCTGCGCCACCGCATGATTGGCCTGCGCGCCGCGCAGCCACTCCTCCATCGCGCCCTCATCGGGCAGCGTGTCTCGCTCGTCCCAGCGCAGCGCGGCGGCAAGGCTGGCCGCCGCCGCCTCCGCCTCGTGCTCGGCCTCCGCCAACACGGCCACAAAGCTGCCGTCGCGGACGATGCGGGCCGCGCCGGGCAAGGCGATCTCCGGCACGTCAAGCAGCGTGGCGGCGCGGGAGGGTGGGCGGATAATGCGCGCGTGCCAAAGCCCGTCAGGCCGCAGGTCGTGCAGGAAGCGCGCCACGCCAAACACCTTGTCCGGCAGGTCGCGGCGAAGGGAGGAAGTGCCCGCGATGCGGCGCGCGGCGGGGGGCTTGGCGCGGGCACCGGGCGTGGCGTCGCTGTCCAGCAGTTGCTGCGCCGCTAACTCCCAATAGGACCCCACGGCGCCGTCCGGGCCGAGGAATACGCCATCCTCCACCCGCAGATCCCCGACCGTCGCGCCGCTGCGCTGCGCCGCAACCTGCAGGAAGATGGCGCGGGCTTCGGCGCAAACATGGCGCAGGGCCGCGCCGCTATTCTGGACGGAAAGCGAGCCGGACGTCACACCCTCATCCGGGCTGTCCGGTGTCGCCACCGGCTGCACCTCGATGCGCGACAGCGCCACATCTAGTTCATCCGCCGCAATCTGCGACAGCGCCGTCAGGATGCCCTGGCCGATCTCCACCTTGCCGGGGCGGATCGTCACCCGGCCCTGGCCCGGAAAGTCGAGCCAGCGGGACAGGCGCGGATTGGTCTGCAGGCTCGCCGGCAGCTTTGGCGGCGTGTTCATGCGGCAACGGCTTCCCTCATGCTTGCAGCCGCGCGCAGCACGGCGCGGACGATGCGATTGTGGCTGCCGCAGCGGCACAGATGCGGATCCAGCGCCCGGCGCACCGCCGCGTCATCCGGCGCAGGATTGGCGCGCAGCAACGCCGCCGCCGCAATCAGGATACCGGGCAGGCAATAGCCGCATTGTCCCGCCTGCTCCTCCAGGAAGGCCGTCTGCAACGGGTGCGGCGCCGCCGGCGTGCCGAGGCCTTCCACCGTCGTCACCGACCGGCCCGCCACCGCGCCCAGCGGCAGGGCGCAGGACATGGTAGGCACGCCGTCCAGCAGCACGGCGCAGGCGCCGCATGCCTCCACCCCGCAGCCGAAATGCGGGCCAGACAGCCCCGCTGGGCCGCGCAGCGCCCCCAGCAGCGGCACGTGCTCCGCCAGATCCAGCGCCACCGGCGCACCGTTGAGGATAAACGAGACCATGCGGCTTCCTGTCATTGCGGCTGGATGCCGGCGAGGCGAATCCATTCCCGCCGGCGTTCGATATCGGTACGCAGCAGCGTGTCGTACTCCGCCACGCTCATTGGGGCCATCTCAGCGCCCAGCCGCGCGAAGGCGGCCTTGATGGTGTCCGTCCCGAGGATGCGGTTGATCTCCCTGTTCAGCCGCTGCACCAGGGCGGGCGGCGTGCTGGCCGGCGCCATCACCCCGTTGAAGCCCACCTGCTCGTAGCCCGGCACCGTCTCCGCCACGGTCGGGATGTCTGGCATCAGGGAGGAGCGGACCGGGCCGGTGGTGGCCAAGGCGCGCACCCGGCCGGACTGGATCAGCGGCATCATGGTGCCAATGCCGTCGAACATCATCGGCACGGTGCCTCCGGCGATGGCGTTGCGGGCATCGCCGCTGAGGCGGAAGGGCAGATGCTGCACCTGGATGCCGGCGGCGTGGCTGAACACCTCGAAGGCGATATGATAGGGCGTTCCGGGGCCGGAGGATGCGTAATCCAGCGTGCCGGGCCGCGCCTTCGCCAGCGCGATCAACTCCGCCACGTTCCTTGCCGGGAAATCCGCATTCACCGCCAGCACCTGATAGGTGCGATTAAGGCAGGCGACCGGCGCAAAATCCCGCATCAGCACATAGGGGCGGTTCGGCATCAGCGTCTCGTTCGCCGTATGCGTCACCGTCAGCATCATCAGCGTATGGCCATCGGTGGCCCGGGCCACGGCATCTGTGCCGATGACACCGCCGCCACCGGGACGATTCTCCACCACGAAGGGCTGGCCGAAGGCCTGGCCCAGCGGTTCGGTCAGCAGGCGGGTGAAGGTGTCAGCACCACCGCTGGCGGCGAAGGGGATGATGAGGCGCACAGGGCGTTCGGGCCAGGCGGCCTGGGCGCAGGCAGAGCGCAGGGCCGGCGCGGCCAGAGCTAGGCCGGCCAGTCCGGCAAGATCTCGGCGACGATGCAACAATCTTCGATTCCCTTCCCTTGGCAGCCTGCACCGTCTTCGCAGCACTGTGCTGGGCGAGGTTGCGCCCTGTCAGCCATCCACCAAAAAATGATCGTCCGGGGTTGTATGGAAATTATATCGACGATGTCAGCTGCGCAATGTTGTTGGTGAGATTTGCGACCCGCCGCACTCCGGCGACATGACGCCACATCCCGCTCCCGCGTGGCCCACCACCCTGGCCACGCAGGTCTATCGCCGCCTGCGTGGTGATCTGATCGAGGGAATTATGCCGCCTGGCATCAAGCTGAAGATCCAGGTGCTGGCTGCGGAAAAATTCTGATTGCGGACGAAAAGAGCAAAAGGGCTTTGCCCTCCCGCGCTCTCCCACCCGGAAAATGATTTTCCTGGACCCTTGAAAATTTCTAACGTCAACAATTGAACGAAGATGGAGGAAACTCAGTTTCGTCCTGGCGTAATCTAGGGGCAAAGCACCTCGATCTTGTTTTCGCTGGCTATTCGTTTTCAGCAGCCTGCTGGCGGCGTTCAGCACGGCGGGTGCTTCTCCGGCCGCTGGGCGGCTTGGTCGGCACGGCGCTGAAGAGCGCTCGGTGGATCTTCCCACGGGGCCATCGGCCGCTGCGCAGCCGCCACCGGTACCAAGCCGAACCGCGGTGCATGGTAACTCGTCGTCGGTGAAGCACCAGCCGCCAATATCCTCGGCCACCAGCAGCACAGGCGGGACGGTCAGTTCACCCGCCCAGGGCGGTGGGGGCATCCACCCGCGCGCCCAGGCTTGTTGCGCCCAAAACTGGCGCGCCTGGGTTGTCGTGGTAGAAACTTGGTATGACGCTGATCTCGACCTAATAATTTGAAATTTAATAACATTAATGATCGAGAACGCCCCTCCGGGGGGATCGGGGGTCGTGGGTTCAAATCCCGCCGCTCCGACCAAAATCCATCACTGTATTGTAACCAGTGTTCGTTGCCCTGCGGCTGCGTTGCCTGGCAGGCCGGCCGCCCGCACCTGCAAGCAGCGCCCCTCACCCTGGTCATCCCAGCAGCTTGATCTAGGATCACCCCCGAGGCCGAAGCACCGAACCGGCCCGAGGAGCCCGCCAGATCATGACATCCCAGCCCATGCTGTTCACGCCGCTCGCCCTGCGCGGCATCACCCTGCCCAACCGCATCGTGGTCTCGCCCATGGTGCAGTACCGCGCCCAGGATGGCGAGGTGAATGACTATCACATCACCCATTATGGTAAATTCGCCCTCGGCCGCGCCGGCACCATCTTCACCGAGGCCTGCGCGGTGGAGCCCGCCGGCCGGGTTACCGATGGCGATCTGGGCCTGTGGCATGATGGCCAGATCGGCGGGATGAAGCGTGTCACCAACTTCCTCAAGGCCGAGGGCAGCGTGCCGGCCATCCAACTCGCCCATGCCGGCCGCAAGGGCGCCATGCAAACCGCCTTCGCCGGCAATGGCCCGCTCACCGCGGCCGATATCGCCCGCGGCCATCACCCCTGGGCGGTGGTGAGCGTGACGGGCGAGCCGATCAGCCCCGATTGGATCACCCCCGATATGCTGAGCGAGCGCGGCATCGCCCGCATCATCGCCGATTTCGTCGCCGCCGCCCGCCGGGCGGATGCCGCGGGCTTTGATATCGCCGAGGTCCATGGCGCACATGGCTACCTTATCGCCACCTTCCTCTCGCCCATCACCAATACCCGCAATGATGGCTATGGCGGCGATCTGGCCGGGCGCATGCGCTTCGCGCTTGAGGTCACCCAGGCAGTGCGCGAGGTCTGGCCCGCCCATAAGCCGCTCTTCTTCCGCGTCTCCTCGCTCGATGGCGCGCAGGGAGGCTGGGACATGGCCGATACGGTGGCGCTGGCCAAGGCGCTGAAGGCGCTGGGCGTGGATGTGATGGATTGCTCCTCGGGCGGGCTGACCGGTTCGGCCACCGCGGCGAT
>Ga0114972_10001569_pt1 | contig 17128 bp, 16 predicted proteins | sample M_140807_EF_Meta_FD_87354 | JGI IMG/M metagenome (GOLD analysis project Ga0114972, IMG submission 87354) | Freshwater microbial communities from Lake Montjoie, Canada to study carbon cycling - M_140807_EF_MetaG | ecosystem: Environmental > Aquatic > Freshwater > Lake | place: Lake Montjoie... | reverse complement strand
GCAATCGCCTCGACGTAGCGGTTGCGCTGATAATCGCCATAGGCCGCCATGATCTTGGCGTTGGTGGCCCAGGTTGAATAGGGATGGTCGCGCTCCAACTGGTCAAAAAGCTCAACCGCCTGGGGGTAGCGCCGCTGTTGCAGCGCCTCAACGCCAGCGGCGTAAAGCCCTTCGGGCGTGCGGTCGACCGTGGCACTGGGCCGTGCCCGGCTGGTGGACAGGCCGGCAAAAGAGCCATCCCATTGCGACAGGCCGCTACAGCCGGAGAGCAAGGCAAGGGCAGCCAGGAGGGGGAGGATGCGCGTCATGGCCCTCCTATACCACAGCCGGCGCGGGGTGCCACAAGGGTGCCAGCGCGCCGATCATGCGGCCGGGCGCGGCAGGCGGCGCAAAAGCACCAGGCTCGCCAGCAGCACACAAAGCCACATGCCGGTCAGGGCCGCCGCGCTGCCAATCACATCCGCCGCCAGCCCAACCGCGAGCGGCACCAGCGCGAATCCGGTATGGGCGACAACGAAAAACCCGGCCGTGGCGCGCGGCCGCTCCAGCGGTGCCGCCGCCGTGGCCGCGGCCAGCCCCCCCAGATAGACCAACCCATAAGCCGCGATACCGGCCAGCGGCGCCCCCAGCAGCAGCAGCCAGAGCGATCCCTGTATGGCGCCGGCAAAGACCAGCCCGGCACCCAGGGTGAGCAGCGGCAGGCCCAGCCGCATCGCCCGCAATGGCGGCATGGCGCGAAACGCCTGCTGCGCCACTGTCCCCGCCAGTATCATCCCCGCCACCGCCCAGGCGCCTGCGCGGGCATGGCCCAGCGTGGCGAGCGTGGCCGGCACCGTGGTCAGCACCACGCCGGTCACCCCCCAGCCCGGCAACATCGCCATGGTCGAAGCCAGGGTGCCGGGCGGAAAGAACGGCAACCGCAGCGCCGCGCCGCGCGGCCCGGCATAGGTCTCCGGCAGACGCGCCACGGCGGGCAGCAGCAGCACCAGCAGCGCCAAATGCGCCCAAAACACCACGGGCGGCCGCATCTCGGGCCAGAGCAAAAGATTGAGCAGGGTGAAAACCGGCCCAGCGCCAAAACTGCCCGCCGTGCCCATGGCGACCACCCGGGCACCCTGGCGGCTGGCGGCATCAGGCGTCGCCCCCTGGCGTTCGGCCAATTCCGCCGCCCAGGCGCCGGCGGCATTGGAAATGCAGCCCATAGCAATGCCCTGCATGCAGCGCGCCAAGGCCAATGGCCCCAGCCCCGGCCACAAGGCCAGCAACAGGGTGGAGCCCCCCGCCAGCACCAGCCCGATCAACACACAGGCGCGCCGGCCAATACGGTCCGGCAACGGGCCCAAAAATGGCGCGGTGAGGATAAGAATGCCGGCATAGCAGGCAAAAGCCGCCGCCAGCTGTCCGGTGCCACCCCCGTCGGCATATTCGACGTAGAGCGGCAGCGGCAGCGTGGTGGAGAGCCCCGCCGCAAAAACGGCGAGGCCCACCAACCACATTACTTGCAGGCCGTGACCATGATCTCCACCAGGTGGCGCGGGCTGGCCATATTGGCCTCCACGCAGGCGCGGGCGGGCTGGGCGCCGGCCGGCAGCCACTTCACCCACAGCGCGTTCATCGCATCGCGGTCACGAATATCCTTCAGCCAGATCTGGGCGGAGAGGATGCGGGTATTGTCGGTGCCATGCTCTTCGAGGGCGGCATCGATCTTGGCGATGACCTCGGCGGTCTGGCCGGCAATGTCCTTGTTCAGGTCATCGGCGGTGATGCCGGCGAGGAAGACAAAGCCGTGATATTCTACGGCGGTGGACAGGATGGCATTGGTGCCGCTGCGTTTAATATGGCTCATTTTTGGTATCCTTTAGGGTTAGCGGGCAGTGCGGGCGGCCCTTGGAAGGGCCTTGCCCTCCCAAACCCACCCACCAAAGGCCGAAAGGCCTTTGGAAACCAAATTCTCCACGGTCCAGGGCCGGGTCGGCCCTGGTGGGAGGGGTCTGGGGAGGGCAAAGCCCTTCCCAGGGTCACAAGCGCAATCAAGCCACCGCGTAAGCACTGCCCGAAGCCGCCGCCTGGATCATCGTCTCATAGACGCTGACGCCATGCACCGCCTCATCCAGCGGCAGCGGATAGGCCGGGCCACCAGCCACCGCGGCGGCAAAGGCCTCCAACTCGGCATGCTCGATATCGGTCACGGGAAATGTCTGCGTCTCGGGCGCACCGGTGAGCGCGCAATAGGTCAGATTTTCGTGGCCATGCAGCGCCACCCAACCGGCAGTGCCGAAGAGGGCCACGCGCCAGAGCCTCGGTGCCAGCGCCAGCGTGGCAAAGGTGCAAGTGGCACCTGATTCCAGCATGGCGAGCATCGCCGTCGTGTCATCGATAGTGGTCGAGACCTTGGCGTGGCTGAGCACCCGCACATCGCGGAAGCGGCCGGCCAGATGGATGATCATATCCACCATATGGATGCCCATGCCGCCCATGCCGCCCAGCGGGCTCTCGGCCCGGTCGGCCCGCCACATGCCAGGCTTGTAGTTCAGCGCGCCGGGGCCGCTGAACTGGCCTTCGACATGCAGCAATGTGCCGATCCGGCCATCGGCCAGCATTGCCTTCATCTCGGCCACCGCGGGCAGGAAGCGGCGATTATGCCCCAGCGCCATCACCACGCCGGCCTTCACGCAGGCGGCGACGGCCGCCTCGGCACTGGCCTTGGTGAGGGTGAAGGGCTTCTCAACAAAGACATGCTTGCCGGCAGCGGCGGCCTGGATAACCTGCTCGGAATGGATGCCATGTGGGCTGGCCAGGGCCACCGCCTGCACCTGCGGGTCGGCCAGCACATCGGCATAGCTGGCGTGCAGGCGAATGCCCTTCTCCGCCGCATAGTCGCGCGCCTTGTCGAGCGTGCCGGTCGTGCCGGCGACGAAGCGGATGCCGGCCCCATTGCGGCCCTGCACCGAATTCACCAGGGTACGGCCCCAATTGCCCATGCCAACAATGGCGGTGTTCAACATATCGAGGGCCTCCTGGCGTGTTCCCGGAAGGCTTTACCGCCAGAGATCACCGGGTGTCCATCCAGCCTCGCGGCTTTGCGCCCGGGTGCCGCATTCAGCGCGCGGCGGTCTCACTGCGGACGAAGTTGATCGTCATTTCAGGGAAGATGGCGACCAGGGCGAAGGCGACCTCACCGACACGGAAGCCATTTGGGCGGATCGCTTCAACCCGTTCATCAACATCGAGCAGCAGCAGGATGACCGCGCGTTCCAGCGCGCCCATGGCGCCGGTCAACTGCGCGAGTTCCTGCCGCAGCGCGGCCTCCGCCGCCGGGGTGATCTCCTCAGCCGGCTCGAAGGCCAATTCCACCTCGGGAATGATGCCGGGCTTGATCGAGACGTTTGAGAGGCTGAAACCGGCACGGCCGGCCAGGGTTTCGAAGCGGGAGAGGTCTTGCCGCAGGGTGGTGACGAAGCGGTTCAACTCCGCCGCCAAGGCGCGCTCCTCACTGCGCAGAAAATTCAACGCCCATTCGGCCGCAGCCTGGAAGGGGCTAAGAATGTATCCAGTCGTCGTTTCCACGACCGACAGGGAGCGATTCCAGCCATCCTGGAGCATGCCTGCATGGCCCGGCCGTGCGAACGACAGGACTCCAATGACAAGTACGATCGGCAAGAAACGTTTGCGCATGGCCAGCCTCAACTCTCTCTGAAGGTTTATCCCGAACTCGGCAGTAAAACCCCTCGGCCGCCACTCCACGCCCCACCACAGGGCATGCCAGTTTTCGTGAACGAGTTAGGACGGGCTGTAACATCGCTGTGCTCGGCTTTGCAAGTAATGGTCAAGACCGAATAAGTTTCGAAAATATTGATTTAGAATGAAATTGTCGCTGTTTCCCAGGTGCGGCAGCCAAATCTCCCCTTGGAGGCGCGCAGGCCTATCCACAGCGCGGCCTACACCGCACGAACGACAGGCCAGAATGTCCCTGACGCGCCGCTGAAAAAATTCCAACGCTCGGCCCAAGACCAGCGCGCATCGAAGAGCACCGCGCTGCCCCTCCGCAGTCGAACACCGCCGATGCCGATGGAATATCAGACCAGACTGAAAACATGGTGAGCCGGCCGGGACTCGAACCCGGGGCCGCGAGATTAAAAGTCCCGTGCTCTACCAACTGAGCTACCGGCCCACACACCCGCACGAAGCGCGATGCCGTGCGGTTAAAGCCGCACGGCGGTTACGTCAATCAGTCCAGCCTCAGGCGGGTTCGCCGCCCGCTGCCGGTGCCGCATCGCCGGCGATGCGCATGCCGATAATCCGGTCCGGATTCTGCACCTGGCCGGACTGTCCGGCGCCGCGCTTGATCTTGTCCACCACTTCCATGCCAGCCGTCACCTGGCCCCAGATGGTGTATTGCCCATCAAGGAAGGAACCCGGCTGGAACATAATGAAGAACTGGCTATTGGCGCTGTCGGGGCTCTGGGCGCGAGCCATGCCGCAGGTGCCGCGCAGAAACTTGGCCTTATTGGTGAATTCCGCCGGCACATTGCCCAGTTCGCTGCCGCCGGTGCCGGTGCCCGTCGGGTCGCCACCCTGGGCCATGAAGCCCTCAATCACCCGATGGAAGACGATGCCATTATAAAAACCCTGCCGCGTCAGGGTCTTAATCCGCTCGACATGCAGCGGCGCAATATCCGGCCGCAGTTGGATGGTCACGGTACCATCCTTCAATTCCATCAGCAGGGTGTTCTCGGCGTCGGTCTCAGCCGCCGGGCTTTGGGTCTCTTCGGTCATTGCAAAATCCAATCTGGTGAGAAAATATTTTTTTAGCTATCGGCGGCGATGCGCATGGACTGGATGCGATCCGGCCCCACCACCACACCGTTGCGTGCGGCGTCACCGCGCTTGATGCGCTCGACAGCCTCCATGCCCGACACCACCTGGCCCCAGATGGTGTACTGGCCATCGAGCCCGGAATTGGGCGCGAACATGATAAAGAACTGGCTATTGGCGCTGCCAGGCGATTGGCTGCGCGCCATGCCGCAGGTGCCACGCAGGAAGCGCGCCACGCTGGGCGCGCTAAACTCCGCCGGCAAGTTCGGCAGATCGGAGCCACCAGTGCCCGTGCCCGTCGGGTCACCACCCTGGGCCATAAAGCCCTCGATCACCCGATGGAAGACGATGTTGTTGTAGAACCCGCGCCGGGTCAGCACCTTGATCCGCTCAACATGCTGCGGCGCCAGATCGGGGCGCAACTGGATGGTGACCAGCCCGTCCTTCAACTGCATCAACAGCGTATTCTGCGGGTCCAGCGCCCGCTGCGCCCGGGCGTCGAGCACCGGCGCGGCCAGCGCCGTGGTGAGGATGGTTCTGCGAAGCATGATGGTCTCTCCCTAGCCGCGAATTCGCGCCATGGTGCGTTCGAAGGTGAGTTTGGGCACGAAACTGGTGATGTCACCGCCCAACTGCGCCACCTCCTTCACGAAGCGTGAGGAGATGAACTGATTGGTCTCGCTGGCCATGAGAAACACCGTCTCAATGCTGTTGTCGAGCCGATGATTCATCCCCGCCATCTGGAATTCATAATCGAAATCCGACACCGCGCGCAGTCCGCGCACGATCATCCCCGCCCCCACTTCCTTGGCGAAGCCAATCAGCAGCCCGGTGAAGGGCCTCACCTCGATGATCATGCCATAGCGCGCGGCAATCGGCGCGGTTTCCGCCTGCACCAGCTCCACCCGCTCCTCGAGCGGGAAGATCGGCCCCTTGCCGGTATTGATCGCAACCCCCACCACCAGCCGGTCGAGCAGCCGCGCCGCGCGGCCGATCACATCGATATGGCCATTGGTGACAGGGTCAAAAGTGCCTGGGTACAGGCCTATACGCTCAGGCATCGCTCACCTCATCTTCACCATCATCGAGCACCGGGAAACAGCTCGTGATGTGCTCATTCTCTTTCATGCCCATCATCTTCACGCCCATGCCCTGACGGCCGGTGGTGTTCACCTGGCCGGCCGGCAGGCGGATCAGCCGGCCCCCATCGGTCACCAGCATCACATCATCGCCCGCGCCCACAATGAAGCTGGCCACCACGCTGCGGCCGGTACGCGCCGAGAAGCCGATATTGGTGATGCCCTGCCCACCACGGCCGGTCACCCGATAATGATAGGCCGAGCTGCGCTTGCCAAAGCCACCATCGGTGATGGTCAGAATAAACCGCTCCGCCGCTTCCAGGGCCGCGATCCGCTCGGGGCTGAGGGTGATATCAACCACGCCCTCCTCCGCGCTCTCCTCGGGCGCCGCCTCGGCCTCATCGCCCGCCCGGCGCTTGGCAGAGGCATATTTCAGATAGGCCGCCCGCTCATCCACGCTGGCACCGACATGGTTCAGCACCACCAGCGAGATCACCTGGTCATCCCCCAGCAGCCGAATGCCGCGCACGCCAGAGCTGTCGCGCCCGGCGAAGACGCGCAGCGTCTCAGCCTCCGCCACAAAGCGGATGCATTTGCCCGCCCGCGTGGCGAGGAACACGTCATCACCCTCGCGGCAGGTGGCCACCCCCACCAGGCTGTCACCCTCTTCCAGCTTCATGGCAATAAGCCCGGCCGCGCGCATATTGCGGAAATCCGACAGCTTATTGCGCCGGACATTGCCCTGCGCCGTGGCGAAGACTAGCTGCAGATTTTCCCACAGCGATTCATCCTGCGGCAGTGGCAGCACGGTGGTGACGCTCTCACCCTCCTGCAACGCCAGCAATTGGCGCAGCGAGCGCCCCTTGCCATGCGTGCCCCCCTCGGGCAGCTGCCAGATCTTGCTGCGGAAGGCCATGCCGCGGCTGGTGAAGAACAGCACCCATTGATGGGTATGCGCGACAAAGCTGCGCATCACCACATCATCCTCGCGCGTGGCCGCGGCGCTGCGGCCGCGCCCGCCGCGATTCTGCGGGTCGAAAATATCAAGCGAGGTGCGCTTCACATAGCCGTCGCGGGTGATGGTCACCACCATCGTCCCCGGCTCGATCAGGCTCTCATCATCCAGGTCAGCGGCCGCATCATCAATGCGGGTGAGGCGCGGCGAGGCAATCTGCGCGCGCACCGCCAACAACTCATTCTGGATAACCTCCATCCGGCGCGGCCGGCTGCCCAGAATGTCCAACAGGTCGCGTATCCGGCCGCCCACCTCATCCAACTCGGCGGTGATCTTGTCCCGCTCCAGCCCGGTCAGGCGTTGCAGGCGCAATTCCAGAATGCCGCGCGCCTGCTCCTCGGTCAGCCGCACGGTGCCCTCGGCGGTGATCTCGTTGCGCTCATCCTGGATCAGGTCGAGCAGCACGCCCACATCGCCGGCCGGCCAATTGCGCTCCATCAGCGCGGCGCGGGCGGTGGCGGTATCGGCCGATTGCCGGATGGTGCGGATCACCTCGTCGATATTGGCCACCGCAATCGCCAGGCCGATCAATTGATGACCCCGCTCGCGCGCCTTGGCCAGCCGGAACCGGCTGCGGCGGGAAATCACCTCCTCGCGGAAGGTGAGGAAGGCCTTCAGCGCCTGGATCAGACCCATCTGCTCCGGCTTGCCATCATTCAGCGCCAGGAAATTAACCGAGAAGCTGATCTGCAACTGGGTCATCCGGTAGAGCTGGTTCAGCACCACCTCCGCCGTGGCATCGCGCTTGAGTTCGATCACCACCCGCACGCCGTCGCGGTCGCTCTCGTCGCGCAGGTCGGAAATGCCCTCAATCGCCTTGGCCCGCACCAGCTCGGCGATCTTCTCCTGCAAGGTGGATTTATTCACCTGATAGGCCATTTCGGTGATGATGATGGCCTGGCGGCCGCCCTTCATCTCCTCAATGACGCATTTGGCCCGCAGCGGCACCGAGCCCCGGCCGGTCTCAAAGGCCGAGCGAATGCCCGAACGGCCCAGGATAATGCCACCCGTGGGGAAATCGGGCCCCGGGATGATCTGCATCAGCTCATCGAGCGTGGTGTCGGGCTCCTCGATCAGCTTGAGGGTGGCGTCGATCACCTCGGTGGGGTTGTGGGTCGGGATATTGGTCGCCATGCCCACGGCAATGCCATTGGCGCCATTGACCAGCAGATTGGGATAGGCGGCGGGCAGCACCCGCGGCTCCATGCCGCTTTCATCATAGGTGGGGATGAAATCGACGGTGTCCTCGTCAATCCCCTCCAGCAGCGCCATGGCCGAGCGGGCCAGCCGCGCCTCGGTATAGCGCATCGCCGCCGGGGCATCGCCATCCATCGAGCCGAAATTGCCCTGGCCGTCGATCAGCGGCACGCGCATGGCAAAAGGCTGCGCCATGCGAACCATGGCGTCATAAATCGAGGCATCGCCATGCGGGTGGTATTTACCCATCACGTCACCGGCCACGCGCGCCGATTTGCGATGCGGCTTGTCGGGCGTGAAGCCCGATTCCTGCATGGCGTAGAGAATGCGGCGATGGACGGGTTTCAAACCATCACGAATATCAGGCAGCGCGCGCGCCACGATCACGCTCATCGCGTAATCGAGGAAGCTCTTGCGCATCTCGCGCTCAATGCCGATGGGCGCGATGTCGTCGCGCGGCGGCTCGCCCGCGGGGGTCTCCGGCTTATCGCTCATGGCTGGGTCACAGGCTGGTCAGGATGGCAGGAAGGATACGCATGACAAAGGTATAGGGATTCTTATCCTCGCCGCCAATGCGGGCGGTAAGTCTCTGATATCTCAAGCGCCCTTCACCCCACCCGCAGTCAATCCAGCGACAATCTGTTTTTGCGCCAATAGGGTGAGAATCAGCACCGGCGCCGTGACCAGCAAAGCCGCGGCGGAGAGCGGCCCCCAGGAGATCTGCTCGAAGGTCAGCATATTGTTCACCGCCACCGGCAGGGTGCGGGTTTCCCGCCCCGCCAGCACCACGGCGAAGATGAAATTGTTCCACGAAAAGATGAAGGAGAGGATACAGGCCACCGTGATGCCCGGCCGGGCCAGCGGCATGGCCACATGCCGAAACGCCTGCCAGATGGTCGCACCATCCACCAGCGCCGCCTCCTCCAACTCCGACGGCAGCCCCTCGAAGAAGGAGATCATCACCCACACCACGATCGGCAGGGTGATGACCAGATGGGTAATAATGATGGGCCAAAGCGTGCCCGTCAGCCCCAGCCACTGAAACAGCAAAAACAGCGGGATAAGATAGGAGAGCCCCGGCGTGATCCGGGCAATCAGAATAAGCCCCGCCAGCCGTATCGCCCGCATCTTGGCGATCCCGTACCCGGCCGGCACCCCCAGCAGCAGCGCTATGCCGGTGGCCGAAAAACTCACCACCACGCTGTTCCAGGCATAAAGCAGGAAATCATTGCGGGCGAAGACCTCGGCATAATTATCCCAGGTCACCGGGTTGGGGATGAACACCGGCGGGAAGGCGGTATTGTCCAACTCCGTCTTCATCGAGAGCGACAACATCCACAAAAACACCATGATGGCCGGCGAAATCAACACCAGCACCGACAGGCCAAAGCCGATGCGCCCGAGCAGCCGCTTCATTGTTTCACCCTTTGCCGCGTCCACATCAACAGGGCCGCCAGGGCCAGAATAATGGCGAAAAACACCACCACCACCGCACTCGCATAGCCCACATTATAAAATGCGAAGGCCTGCAGATAGAGGAAGATATTAATAGTCTCCGAAGCCGAACCCGGCCCCCCCTGGGTGATAACGTAAATCGTATCAAAAGCCTTCAGCGCATCAATCGTGCGAATGATCAGCGCCACCACAATATAAGGCGCCAGCAAGGGCAGGGTGATGTGCCAGAAGGATTGTAGCGGCGTCGCGCCATCAATCTTCGCCGCCTCATAAGGGTCCCCCGGCAGTGAGGCGAGGCCACCCAAAATCAACAACATCACCAAGGGCGTCCAATGCCAAACCTCCACCACCACCAGGGTGGGGATGACAGTATCGGGGCTGTAAACCCACATGCTCGGCGGTATGCCAATTTGCGCCAGCAGCCAGTTCAGCACCCCCAATTGCGGATGGAACATCATGGTCCAAACCAGCGCCACAGCCACCGGCGTCGCCATCATCGGCAGAATAAACACCGTGCGCGCCAACCCCCGCAACGGGAATTTCTGGTTGAACACCAAGGCCGCCGCCAACCCCAAAATCAACGGAAACACCACCGCCATGGCGGTGTAGAGCAGCGTGCGCAGCATCGCCCAGCCAAAGCGCTCATCGCTGAACAGCTTGGTGTAATTGGCAAAACCCACCCATTCCCGCGCCCCACCCAGCCGCCAGTCAAAGGCGCTGACATAAATGGTGAAGAGCCAGGGAAACAAAATCGTGGCGACCACTGCAAAGGCGGCGGGGACGACGAACCAGACATAGCGCCTGGCATAGTTGCGGCGTGGGGTCACGTGCTGCGCCGCCCTCGCGAGGGCTCTGCCCTCCCGAACCCACCCGCAAAGGGCCGAAAGGCCCTTTGATCCCATCTGATGGTGGCTGTGGGAGGGGGCCGCCGCGCGCCCGCACCGACACAATGACCGCCGAGGCCCCCCCCCGCCGCCGCCATAAAACCGAAGGCGGTCAAGGAGCCCCTGGCTCCTTGCGGGAGGGTTTGGGAGGGCAGAGCCCTCCCAAGGGCCGCGCTCACCCCCCTCAACCCTCCCGCTCGCTCCGCTCCAGCACCGGCTTAAACGCCGCCGTCGCCGCCCGCATTTCCGCCACCGGGTCCGCCCCGCCAATCGTGTTGGTCAGCGCCGTGCCGATCACATCGCGGAATTCCGTCACCGGCAAAATCTCCGGCAGCCCCGCCCGTGCAATCCGCCCCGATGCCTGCAAAGTGGAGAAGAACTCGCGCGGGAAGCGGCTTTGGCCAATCACCTCTTCATTGCTGAAGGGGCTGAGCCGCGCCGGCACGCCAGCCCCGGCCGCCAGCATGCGCAGCTGCATTTGCTTGCCCAGCGCCCATTGCAGATAAAGCCAGGCCGGCCCCTTCTTGCGGCTATTTTCCGGAATGCCATAGCCCGCGCCGAACAGCGCGCAATGATGGTTAACCGGCCCCCGCGGCACCACCGCATAGCCCACCTTGCCAGCCACGCGCGAGCGGGTGGGGTCCTCCAGCGGCGCGGCAAAGCCAATGCCGTCGATCCACATCGCCGCCCGGCCCTGCATGAAGGTCGTCTGGCATTCATTCCAGTTGAAGCCGATGGAGCCCGGCGGCGAGGCATCGCGCAGGAAGCGCTGATATTGCCGCGTCGCCCAGATCGCGTCATCCGTATCGGTGATCAATTGCCGTTGCGCATTGATCATATCACGCTGCTGGGTGCCCAACAGAAAACTGCTCCACAGCACCACATTGGCGTTTTTCAGCCCACGGCCGACATGGCCATAAATCTGCCGCGAGCGATCCTCGATGCGCTTGGCGCTATCGAACATCTCATCAAAATTCGTCGGCACCGCGATGTTTTTTGCCGCCAGCAGCTCTTTATTATAATACAGAATAAAATAATCCGCGAAGGCCGGCAGGGTATCCATCCGGCCATCCGCCTGGGTCGCGTATTCCCGCATCCCTTGGGCGAAATCATTGACATCAAAATCCGGCGCGGTGAGCGTCCGGTCGGCGATCAGCGCATTGATATCCGTGTTCCAGCGCGCCCGGCCGACCTGGCGCTTATTCACATGCAGGCTCACCTCACCCACATCGAAGCTCGGCCGGCCTGAGGCGTATTCGATGATGATCTTCTGCCGGTGCTGCTGCTCGGGCACCACCTCGACGCCGGCGCGGATGCCGGTCAGTTCCTCAAACTCCCGGTTATGCTGAGTGAGGAGATTGCCGCGCGGCGAAAGCTGCACCGAGACTTCGATGCGTTCACCACGGAATCGCTTCCAGTCAAAGGCGCTCTGCGCCCCCACCTGATCCACCACCATGGGTGCGGCGAGCGCGCCCAACAGCGCGTCGCGGCGCTTGATGCCCTGCATGATTTTTTCCTCCGGTTTTATAGAGCGCATGGTCACCCTGAATCGTGCCCGCCCGCAAGCGGTGTTATGCAAGCGCCATGGAAGACATCGGAACCATCCCGGCCGAAGACGGCACCCCCATCGCCTTTCGCCGCCTCCCCGGCCGCGGCCCGGGCATCGTCTTTCTCGGCGGCTTCAAATCCGACATGACAGGCAGCAAGGCCGAAGCCCTCGCCGCCTGGGCCGCCGCCCGCGGTCAGGCCTTTTGCCGTTTCGACTATGCCGGCCATGGCCAATCCGGCGGCAGCTTCGAGGCCGGTACGATCCGCCGCTGGGCCAGCGACGCCCGCATGGTGCTGGACCAATTGACCACCGGCCCGCAGCTGCTGGTCGGCAGTTCCATGGGCGGCTGGATCGCAGCCCTCCTGGCCCGCGCCGCGCCCGAGCGGGTGCATGCCATGCTCGGCATCGCCCCGGCACCGGATTTCACCGAGACGCTGATGTGGCCGCAATTCACCCCCGAAATCCGCGCTACAATCCTGCGCGACGGCGTCTGGCACCGCCCCTCCGAATATGGCGAGCCCTATGCCATCACCCGCGCACTGATCGAGGATGGCCGCCAGCAGCAGGTGATGACGAACCCGCTGCCCTTCCGCTTCCCGGTCCGCATCCTGCAGGGCATGCGCGACACCGATGTCCCCTGGCGCCACGCGCTGCGCTTTGCCGAGGCGATTGATGGCGATGATGTGCGGGTCAATCTGGTGAAGGATGGCGACCATCGCCTCTCCCGCCCGCAGGATATCGCGCTGCTGATCGCCGAGGTCACCCGCCTGATCGAAGAATAGCCGCCAACCCCTCGCGGTAGGTCGGGTAGCGCCAGGCAATCCCCAGCGCCGCCTTGGTCGCCGCATTCGCCACCCGGCGATTCTCCGCCCAGAAGCTGCGCGCCATTTCGCTCATCCCCGCCGCCGCCTCGGCGTAATCGCGCAGCGGCGGCGCCGCCACACCCAGCAATGCCGCCGCATGCGCCACCACCACGGCACTTTCGGCGGCCTCGTCATCGGTCAGGTTCAGCACCCGCGCGCCCTGAGGCGGGCGGCCCATCGCGGCCAGCACGGCGCCGGCAATATCCTCCACATGGATCCGCCCAAAGGCATGGCCCGGCTTATGGGTCCGCCTGGCATGCCCGGCCCGCAGATCATCAAAGGCGCTGCGCCCGGGCCCATAAATCCCGGCCACGCGGAAAATATCGAGCGCGAAGCCCCCCGCCACAGCCGCCGCCCGCCAGGCCTGCTCCGCCTCCAGCCGGCGCAGGCTGCGCGGTTGGCCGGGGGCAGGGGGCGTCGCCTCATCCACCCAGCCGCCATCACGGTCGCCATAAACCCCGGTGGTGGAAAGATAGCCGGCCCAGATCAGCCCGCCCGGCAGCGCGCCGCCATGCGCGGCCAGGAAGGGGTCGCCCGATTCGCCCGGTGGCGCCGTCATCAGCAGATGGGTTGTCTGCGCCAAAGCCTCGCCAGCGGCGGCGAAGCCAATTTGGCCGGGGCCGGGCGCCCCCCGCGTGGTGCTGGCCAAGTCCCAGCCCGCGGCCAGCGCCGCGCGGGCCACCGCCCCTCCCGAATAGCCGCCGCCAATAATCAACAATCTTGGTGTCATGCCGCCAAACTGGGCCGGGTTCGCGTGTCAAAGCAAGCTGGGCTAGAAGACGGGCGTGAACGTCGTACGTCCCTCCCTCTTCGCCCTGTTGGCGCTCATCGCGCTGCTCGCTGCCGGCGGCGTGGCCTGGGAGTACCGGTCCGTGCAGCCGGAGGTGATGGTGGAACTGCCGCTGCCGCCCGAGCCGCTCCGCCTGGCCGATGGCGCGGATTATGAGCGCTGCCTCGCCATGCTCCGCCAGGACCCTGAAGGCGCGCTCGCTTTTGCCGAAGCCTGGGACGCCACTGGCGGCGGCGAAGGTGCCCGCCATTGTGCCGCTTTGGCCCAATTGAGCGTCGGCGAGCCCGACCGCGCGGCCGATCAACTGGAGCGGCTGGCCATCGGCAGCCGCGCCGGCCCCGCCGCCCGCGCCGCCGTCTTCGCCCAGGCCGGCCAGGCCTGGATGATGGCGGGCGATCCCGCCCGGGCCTTTGCCGCCACCACCATGGCCATCACCCTCTCCCCCGGTGACCCCGATTTGCTGACCGACCGCTCGATCGCCCTCGGCACCATGGCGCGCTATGCCGAGGCGCTGGCCGATCTCGACCGCGCCCTGGCGCTCGACCCCGAGCGGACCGAGGCGCTGGTCTTCCGCGCCGCCGCGCTGCGCAACCTCGACCGTGCGGATGCCGCGATGGAGAGCGTGAACCGCGCCCTGACCGTCTCACCCGATAATCCCGAGGCCCTGCTCGAACGCGGCATCCTGCTCCAACTGCGCAATGACGCGGCGGGCGCCCGGGCCGAGTGGCTGCGGGTGATCAGCCTCGCCCCCGATACCCCCACCGCCGATCTCGCGCAGCAAAATCTGGCATTGAGCGAGGCCGGGCCCACCCGGCGCTAAAACGCGCCCTCATCCCCGCCCCTCATCCCCGCCCCTCGGCCCAACCCCAGGCCAGCAGCCCCGGCAAATACAGCACCACATCGCGCAGCCGCCGCGTCACCGCCAGCGCCGCGCCCATGCTGGGGTCCAGCCCGGCCAACACCGCAAGCCCCACAAACCCCGCCTCCTGCACCCCCAGCGCCCCGGGCACGATGAAGGCGGCCGAGGCCAGGGCCTGAATCAAGGCCTCGATCATCACCGCATCAGCGATGCTCACCTCCACCCCCAGCACCCGGCAGGCCACCCAAATCTCCAACGCCCCCGCCAGCCAGGCGGCAAATTGCCAGAGGGTGCAAAGCAGCGGCGCCCGCGGCCGCCGCCACAGCCGGCGCAAATAAATATCCAGCCGTCGCGCCCCCTCGGCCATGCCTGACAGCCGATCCTGCGCCACCGCATTGATCGCGCCGATCACCCGCCCGAGCAGCGAGGCCCGCAACACCATGATGGTCGCCCCCGCCAGCACAAAGCCGCCCAGCAGCCCCGCCAGCAGCGCCCCCCAGCCCAGCACCGCCCCGCCCAACCCCAGCAAAGCCAGCCCCAGCAGCGCAAATAGCAATTGCGACACCAGCGAGAGCGCCACATCGGCAATCAGCCCCCCCGCCACCGGCGCGGCCCGCAGCCCCTGCCGGCGCATCAGCCGGTAGCAGACCAATTCCCCCCCCACCCGCCCCACCGGCAACAGGTTGTTCACGCTCTCCCGCACCCAAACCTGAAACACCATGCCGGCCAGGGAGGGCCGGCTGCGCCCGGGCATCAGCATCGCCCAGGCATGGGCGTTGAGCACCATCGAGGGGATATGCGCCAAACCCGCCAGCACCAGCCCAAAGCCGGCAGCGGCCAGCAAATGCCAGACCTCGGAAAAATCCTGTTGCCAGATCACCCAGCAAGCGGCTGCAAACCCCACCAGCGCCAGCCCAAGCCCCGCCCGGTTCATGCCCGCAGCATCGCCGCATAGCCGCCACGCGGGATATCCCGCACCGCCGCGATCACCCCAGGGTCGGTGAGTGCCGCCAATTCATCGGTATACCGATAACCCGGCGCGCCCCCCGGCACGTCATTGCTGCTGGCGGGGTGAAAATAAAATTCGGTCACCCCGCCCGGCGTCTGGCGCAGCGCCTCCAACACCCGCTCAGCAGTAAACTCGCCAGACCAGCGCAGCCCCACCACCCTATCCGGCGCGGGCAAACCCGTGGCGCGCATCACCCGACACCAGGCATTTTGCAGCGCAGGTCCGCCAATCTCATTCGGCACCCGCATGGCCGGGAAGCCAGCCGACCGCGCCGCCCGCACCGCCGCGGCGCCGATCACCGGATGCACATAAAAATGCTTATGCGCATTGATATGGTCAGGCTGCAGCCCGGTTTCGGCAAAGCGGGCGATCTGCGCCGCAATCTCCGCCGCCATCTCCGCCCGCGCCGCGCGCGACACCGCCAGCGTCAGCCCCAGCCCCGCCATATCATCACGAAACCGGCCATTCTTCTGCACCAGCGCCGGAATCCGCCCCGCCGGCAGCACCGGCACCCCATCGGTGAGCACAAGATGCAGCCCCACCGCCAGGCTGGGCATGCGCCGTGCAATCGCCACCGCCTCGTCCATCCCCGGCGAACCCACCATCAGCGAGGCGGCGGTGAGCACACCCTGCCCATGCGCGCGCTCCACCGCCTCGTTCACCCGGGCATGCAGGCCGAAATCATCTGCATTGAAGATCAGGCGAATGGTCATGGCTGCCCGCCCCCCCACCCGGCCACCTCCCGCCAGCTTCGATCCCAACCACACAAGGCGGCTGGGTCGATATCCTGACGAACCGGCACGGCGGCACGCTCTATGGCAGCGTGACGAGCAACCTCGCGCATCGCCTGTCCCAACACCGCCCCGCCGCCGGAAACGGCTTCACCACGCGCTACAGCCTGACAATCCTGGTTCATGCTGAGCGCCATGCCAGCATCGCCGCGGCCATTCAACGCGAGAAGAACATCGAGCATTGGTCGCGGGCCTGAAAAATTGCTCTGATCGAAGGCGAAATTCCCGAATGGAAGGACCTTTCGCCGCCGGTCACTGAGGGTGATCAGGAGATGGCTGGGTGAAACCCTGCCATGGCGGGCCTGGGCAGATCACGCCAAGATTGAAAAAGCACGCAGCGCCTCACGCCGCCGCCTTGCGCTCCCGCAGGAACCGGAAGAACTCCACCCCCTCACGCAACCGCCGCACCAGCATCTGCCGGTCCCGCACCATCTCATTGCAGATCGATGCAATCTTCGGCGCCCGAAAGTAGAATTTTCGATAAAACTGCTCCACCGAGGTGAAAATCTCCGTATGCGCCAAATGTGGATAGGCCAAAGGCGCAATCTGCACCCCATGCGCATCCACATATTCAGTATTCGCCGTATCCAGCCAGCCTTCGCGCGCCGCCTGATCCCACAGGAAAGTGCCAGGATAGGGCGCCGCCAGCGAGACCTGAATGGTGTGCGGGTTGGTCTCAATGGCGAATTTGATGGTTTCCTGGATCGTATCCGTCGTCTCACCCGGCAGGCCCAGGATAAAGGTGCCGTGGATCTTGATCCCCAGCGCATGGCAATCCTTGGTGAATTGCTTCGCCACGTCGATCCGCATGCCCTTCTTGAT
>Ga0114972_10001567_pt1 | contig 17138 bp, 19 predicted proteins | sample M_140807_EF_Meta_FD_87354 | JGI IMG/M metagenome (GOLD analysis project Ga0114972, IMG submission 87354) | Freshwater microbial communities from Lake Montjoie, Canada to study carbon cycling - M_140807_EF_MetaG | ecosystem: Environmental > Aquatic > Freshwater > Lake | place: Lake Montjoie... | reverse complement strand
GAATTTGCATAAAATGATTTTTAATATTACTAGTAAAGAAAGATGATTTTATGGAACTTATGTCAAATGTAATTTAAACCATTTTGAACTTGATTTTATTTAAAAAGATAGAAATCATTTTTCGGTTAATTGAAATCATAACACAGAAATTAAAAACCTTCAAATACGCCCAAACCAAACAAGGCAAAATCATATTTTACGGGATCTTTTGGATCTAATTTCCGCAGAGATGCATCAAGTTCTAAAACTGCTTTATGGTCATTTTGAGTTCTATCTAACAATCCCAATTTTCGGGCAACATTTCCCGAGTGTACATCTAAGGGGCAAGAAAGTATATTTGGAGAAATGGTTTTCCATATGCCAAAATCCACACCACACTTGTCTTTTCGAACCATCCACCTGAGGTACATGTTTATTTTTTTTGCCGCCGACCCTTTAAATGGATCTGATACATGTTTACTTGTTCTTTCTAAATGGGGTATTTCAAAAAATACTTTTTTAAATTCATGAATGGCAGGTTGCAATGAATCAGAATTGGCATGTTTAATAAAAACTTGTTCTATTCCACCATGTTTTACGTAAATATTTTTCAGACTTTTTATAAAGAAAATTAAGTCGGTTGCATTAAAGGTTCGATGTACAAAATTGTTCAATTTTTTTAAATCAGATGCTTTATGGTTGAGCACAAAATCATAAGGCGCATTGCCAAGCAAGTCCATTAATTTATGTCCATTACTTACTATGGCTTTTCTATTTCCCCAAGCAAAAGTAGACACCAAAAATCCTGCAATTTCAATATCTTCTTTTAATGCAAAGCGATGAGGTATGGCAATGGGATCGGGTTCAATAAAATCAGGGCGATTGTATTGTTCAACTTTAAAATCTAAAAATGCTTTTAATTCATCGTTGTTCACCATTCAATTATTTAAAACAAAAAAAGGTCGATTTTTAACATCAACCTTTCTTTTATTATTTCTTATTTGTATTGAGATATTTATCCAATCGCTTGTTTTAAATCTTCAACCAAATCTTCAGCATCTTCAATACCAATGCTCAATCTGATTAAACCATCTGCCAAACCATTTTTAATTCTTTCTTCTCTTGGAATGCTTGCATGTGTCATGCTTGCCGGATGATTGATGAGTGATTCTACACCACCCAAACTTTCGGCTAGAGAAAATAATTTAGTGCTAGACAAAACTTTTGTTGCCGCTTCTATCGAACTGTCTTTTAGCGTAAAACTCAACATTCCACCAAAACCGCGCATTTGTTTTTTGGCAATTTCGTGATTGTGATGATCTTCAAATCCACACCAGAAAACCTTTTCTACTTTTGGATGATTGCGTAAATAATTTGCAATGACAATACCATTTTCACAATGAGCTTTCATGCGTACATGTAAGGTTTTAATTCCTCGAAGTACCAAGAAACAATCAAAAGGTCCAGGAACCGCGCCACAGCTTTTTTGAATAAAATACAATTGGTCTTTTAAATCTTGATCATTCATGATTAACGCGCCTTGAATGACATCACTATGACCACCCAAATATTTTGTAGAGGAGTGCATCACAATATCAGCGCCAAGGTCCAAAGGATTTTGTAAATATGGAGAAGCAAATGTATTATCCACACATAAAATCGTTCCAGCTTTTTTTGAAATCGCAGCAATCGCTTGGATATCAGTAATGTTCATCAAAGGATTGGTGGGTGTTTCAATCCAAATCAACTTCGATTTTTCGGTTAATGCTTTGGTTACATTTTCTGGATTTGTGGTATCTACATAAATAAATTTGATGCCAAATTTTTCATACACTTTTGTAAATAAGCGATACGTTCCACCATACATGTCATTTGCCGCAATCACTTCATCGCCCGGAACGAGCAATTTAATTACCGTATCTGTTGCCGCCACACCACTGCTAAAAGCCAATCCAAATTTTCCATTTTCAATAACAGCCAACGCAGTTTCTAATGCTGCACGGGTTGGATTTTGAGAGCGCGCATACTCATACCCTTTATGTTGCCCTGGAGCCGATTGTACATAAGTTGATGTTTGAAATATTGGCGTCATGATTGCACCTGTTGAAGGATCCGGTTCTGCTCCGGCATGTATCATTCTGGTGGCAATTTTTTTGTTATCTAATGAAGCTTTGCTCATGGTTTTTTATTTTAGGGCGTAAAAATAGAAAATAATATCGTTACTGCCACGGTTTAAACCGTGGGTTATAGAAACGTATGTAATGGTAATGGTTTCAACCATTTATTTATGGTTTCTATAGAATCTAAGTTTAAAAAAGGAAGATATTCGCTTTACACGTAACTTCATTACTTAATATTTTTTATGCAAACTGCTTCAAAAAGGGTGTTAAATGGTTGGGCAATGTATGATTGGGCCAACTCTGTATATAATTTGGTGATTACTTCAACTATTTTTCCTGCTTATTATGCAGCGGTAACCAGTCACGGAGACGATAACCATGTTACCATTTTTGGTAGAACATTTATTAATTCTTCATTGTACAATTACGCCCTCGGTTTTGCATTTATAGTTGTGGCTTTTTTAAGTCCAATTTTATCGTCAATTGCAGATTTTAAAGGCAATAAAAAACAGTTTTTATTTTTCTTTTGCACCTTAGGAAGCATCTCTTGTAGTGCATTGTATTTTTTTGATGGCAGCAATTTGTTTTATGGGTTGTTGTGTATGGTAATGGCCTGTATTGGTTTTTGGGGTTCATGGGTTTTTTATAACTCTTATATACCTGAAATTGCAGCACCTGAAGACAGGGATAAATTGAGTGCAAGAGGTTTTGTGATGGGTTATATTGGAAGTGTGATTTTGCAATTGATTTGTTTTGTATTGGTATTGATGCCCGATACTTTTGGCATTACAACAGGTAAAGCTTCTCAAATTTCTTTTTTAATGGTGGGGATTTGGTGGTGGGGATTTGCACAGTATTCATTGAGAAGATTACCAAATGGAACACCTTCTCAAAAAGATGCGCATAATAATGTATTTATTGGTGGCTTTACAGAACTCAAAAAAGTTTGGAAGCAAGTTTTACAAATGCCTGTTCTAAAAAGTTTTTTATATAGTTTCTTTTTTTACAACATGGGTTTGCAAACTATATTTTTAGCCGCTACATTGTATGGCAGCAGCGAATTGCAAATACCAACCACAAATCTAATCGTTGCTATTTTGATTATTCAATTGATCGCCATTCCAGGTGCTTATTTGATTTCAAAAATTTCTGAAAAAATTGGAAATTTTAAAACATTAATGATCTGCATTTTCATTTGGATCTTGCTTTGTATTGCTGGTTATTTATTGCCTGTGGGTGGCATCAATCAATTTTATCTATTGGCTTTAGCTGTAGGTTTTGTAATGGGCGGCACACAAAGTTTGAGCAGAAGTACATATAGCAAATTAATGCCCGAAACAAAAGACACCGCTTCTTTTTTCAGCTTCTATGATGTTACAGAAAAAATTGCGATTGTGATTGGCATGTTTAGTTTTGCATGGATAACAGAAATCACGGGCTCTCAAAGAAATTCTGTTTTGACTTTAATTTCATTTTTTATTTTGGGACTTCTATTGATATTTTTAGCGTTTAAAAAACAAAAATCTTTATCTCATTAATATGCAATTACACACCATAAATACCGGATATTTTAAATTGGATGGCGGTGCCATGTTTGGCGTTGTACCTAAATCAATGTGGAACAAATTAAACCCAGCAGATGATAACAACATGTGTACTTGGGCAATGCGTTCTTTATTAATTGAAGATGGCAATAAATTGATTTTAGTTGACACCGGAATTGGCAACAAACAAGATGATAAATTTTTCGGACATTATTATTTGCATGGAGATGATTCATTAGAATCTTCACTTTCAAAAAAAGGATTTAGAGTAGCTGATATTACCGATGTAATTTTAACCCATCTTCATTTTGACCATTGTGGAGGTAGCATTATTCGCGAAGATGATAAGTTAATTCCTGCTTTTAAAAATGCAACGTATTGGAGCAATCAACAACATTGGAACACCGCTACGATGCCCAATGACAGAGAAAAAGCTTCGTTTTTAAAAGAGAATATTTTGCCTATTCAAGAGAGTGGACAATTGAAGTTTATTGATGTTGATTATGAGGAATTTCCAATCGATGTAAAAATCAGACAAGTATTTGGACATACAGAAGCAATGATGTTGCCACAGATTGAATACAAAGGAAAGCAGATAGTTTTTATGGCGGATTTATTGCCATCAGCAGCACATATTCCGATTCCATTTGTGATGGCTTACGACATGTTTCCGTTAACTACTTTAAATGAAAAAAAATCTTTCTTAACTGAAGCGGTTGAAAATGATTATGTATTGTTTTTTCAGCACGATCCAAAAGTAGAATGTTGCAATGTACAAATGACTGAAAAAGGTATCAGGGCAAAAGATTATTTTAATCTAGACATCATTTAAAGTCCTACAAGAGAACTAAGTGGGTATCGAAGATTTTTATAACCCATCATATCTACTTTTATACTGCCTACCACGATAGGACTTTCAACCCTTAGTAGCAGATGGTTTGGATCGTCACTCACCCATGCCGTCATGCCTTCGCCACCTTTAAACATGGTGCCTTTAATTAAGAGCGGCTTAAATTTAATAGCCCTGAATTTACCATATTGTGTTTTGATTTTTTCTTTACCCATGTAGCGTAAGTATAAATGATGTACTTCATCATCCAAAAACATATCAAATGGAATTTTGTCGCCAACCTTTAATTTATCAAAATTGATATTACGGGCATAATACATCGCACTAACTACATCTTGCATGCAATCTGTAATTTTAAACACCCCGTTTGTGCTTACAGCTGTATTTGTTGTTTGATTGAACGTAACGTTATTATAGATTTTAAACCCACCTTCATCTACGTTTCTAATAAATTTAATTGGCAACAATGTGTTGGTGTCGATATAGCTTTCATATCGATCGCGTACTTTATAAAAATTATCAAAGAAAGGATAGGTATTTCCAACGCCTACAGCATGATAAACAGGTTTGCCATTAAAACGTTCTAATGTAGTTGTAAATGTGGCATCACCAGCACCAATATACGCACCCAATGTACTATAATAAACCGTCATTTTTACGGTTTCGCCATTTTTGAAAGATGTATTAGTAATGCCACAAAAATCACCTTTATGTTGATGGGTTGTTGCGCCCATTAAAATCCAACTGATAAAAAAAATAGTAAGCCATTTCATATAAGAAAATGTTTGTGGTTTATTGTTTGTGGTTTGTTGTTTGGTGTTTGGCGTTTGGTGTTTGTGGTTTGTGGCTTGGAACTTCCAACCTCCTAAACCTCACAAACATCTAAAACCTCCTAAACCTCTTTTCTTATCAACAAAAAAACACTTCCAATTGTTGCCGGTATTACCAGATTGATTATCCAAATGGCAAAACATGCTACTTGAATGCCCAAAATATTGGTTGATAATATTCCAAATATTGAAATGCCCAAGGCTGATCGAATGGGCAGTTCGGTAAATCCAATAGTTGGGATAATTGCCATCATCAAATAAAAAACACCAACCAGCCAAAATGCAATAGAACTTTCCATTTCTACATGCATGACGCGCATGATTAAAATATACTGCAAAATAAAAACTAAATACCTAAGAAACGAACAAAGCAAAATGATTAACAATTCATTTTTACTGAATTGCTCAATCACTTTTACATGTTGTACAATTTTATGTAGGAATTTAAATCTTGAAATTAAGACAATGAAAAAATGTGTTTTAAAATAAAACATTGCCAATATTATGGACACGCCCAACGATAAGTAAATATTGACATTGTTGAAAATCCAAGGCAGCAAAATCAGCTTTGAATCTAAGTTTGAAAAGTAAATCAAATAAATCAGACCAACACATCCTAATATTGATGTGATGAGCATTTGGCTGATGCTGCCTAAAATGTTTGTAGATATTGCTTTTATTCGATTTTCAGCTTTTACAAATAAAATTCGTCCACCAAATTCGCCTGTTCGATTTGGTGTTATCATGGTGATGCTGCAACCTGCAAATACAGATTTAAATGCTTTTGAAAATCGAATATTTTCTAATTGCTTCAACAGCAATTTCCATTTCAATGATTCTAAACCCCAGTTTAAAAACATCAATAAAAAAACCAACCAAAAAATCGGGCTCTTCCAACTCGATTTAATCTGTTGCCATCTTACCAATAAATCTTGTTGTTGGGAAATTTGATTGTATAAACTATACACCACCAACACAAAGAGCATTGGACCGAGGATGTAATTGAATATTAATTTTATACTTTTGTTCAAGAAATTTTTTATTGGTAAAATTAAGACCCCATTTGCAAAAAGCATCAAAAATCATTTTAGGCATCGATCCTGGAACCATCATCATGGGCTATGGATTGATAGAAGTAAAAGCCAAAGGCATTCATTTGGTAGATATGGGCGTATTGAAATTATCCGCAAAAGATGATGCCTACCAACGACTCGAAAAGATTCATGACAAGGTAACGGACTTAATTAAAATTCATCATCCTACGAGCTTTGCCATTGAAGCGCCTTTTTTTGGAAAGAACGTACAAAGTATGTTAAAGCTAGGCAGAGCGCAGGGTGTAGCGCTTGCAGCCGCAATGCAATCTGGCCTTTCGATTTGTGAGTACTCGCCAAAAAAAATCAAACAGTCTATTACAGGAAATGGAAATGCAGGCAAAGATCAGGTGATGAAAATGTTGCAGAAAATTTTATCTTTTGAAGAAACACCAAAATATATGGATGCTACGGATGCGCTTGCGGTTGCCGTTTGTCATTATTTTCAAGAAAAGTCGATATTGCCAATAGGAAAAGGCAAATCAAATGGCTGGGCAGATTTTTTAAATAAAAATCCAGAGCGATTGAAAAAATAAATGCTACAGGTTAGATAAAATGGTTTGTTGAATTTCTTTAAATACCTCAGTAGAAAGTTTTAATTTTTCCCTTGTAAAATTCAGGTCGTCTGCACTATTGATTGGAATCAAATGCATATGCGCATGGGGCACTTCTAACCCGATAACACTTATGCCACATCGATTGCATGGAAATGAAAGTTCTATAGATTTGGCAATGGGTTTTGCAAAAAGCAACATCTCGGCTAAATAATTTTCAGGCAAGTCGAATATCTTATCGATGCTAATTTTAGGCACAACCAAAACGTGTCCTTTAGTCATTGGAAAAATATCTAGAAATGCATAAAAATTTTCGTTTTCTGCAATTTTATAAGAAGGAATTTCTCCACTAATTATTTTCGAAAAAATACTCATGATTATACCGTGATGTTTTCTACTTTGAATTTCAAAACGCCAGCGGGGACATTTACTTCTGCAATTTCGCCAACTACTTTTCCCAATAAACCTTTCCCAATAGGGGAGGTTACAGATATTTTACCATCTTTTAAGCTTGCTTCTTTTTCAGATACAATGTGATACGTGACTTGTTTATTGGTGGCCATATTGGTAAGCGTAACCTTGGTTAAAATACTTACCCTGCTGAAATCTATATTTGATTCATCCAATATTCTAGCCGTTGCAATTACACCCTCAAGATATTTTATTTTAGCTTCAAGCATTCCTTGTGCTTCTTTTGCTGCATCATACTCCGCGTTTTCTTTTAAGTCACCTTTTTCCCTTGCTTCTGCAATTGCCCTGCTCGCAGCCGGACGCTCCACCGCTTTTAACTGATGAAGTTCTTCCTGCATTTTTTCAAAAGTATCCTGAGTTACATAATTTGTATCCGAAGCCATAGTAATTAGTTTTATAACCTATTAAAAAAATACAACGCTTCAGTTTGGCTAAAGCGTTGTGTAAATACAAATATAGTAAAATGAAATAATTGACATTAAATTATCCCTAATTTTTCCAAAAGCACCTTGCTCATTTTATATGTTGCCTCGTGCGAATATCCTGCAATATGTGGCGTAATCAATACGTTGTTAAAATTATTTAGGGTTTCAAACACCCGCTGTTCTTCAGATGTAAACGTGTCAAGCTTTTCATTTTCCAACACATCCAATAAAGCCCCTGAAATGAAATTGTTTTGAATAGCATTTATTAACGCTTTACTATCAATTACGCTTCCTCTTGAAGTATTAATGATTATGGGTTGTTTTTTTAATTGGAGAAAAAAATCAACTGATGCATAATGTTGCGTTTCTGAAGTTAATGGCAAATGAAAACTAATGACATCAGCATATTTTATTAATTCATCTTCAGTAGATTCTGTTACATATTCATTTCCAAAACCAGTTTTGTATTTATCATAAGCCAAAATCGTAACATTGAAAGCAGATAGCAATTTTGCAAATGCAGATCCTGTATGTCCATATCCAATAATGCCAATTGTTTTTCCGGAAATTTCTGTACCTCTATTTTCCTCTCTCCGCCACTGTTTTTCTCTTACTTGTAAAACACTTGTATTGATGTTGCGATAAAAGTTTAACAACAACCCCAAAGCAAGCTCGGCTACGGCATTGCAATTTCCTTCAGGGCTACTTTCGCAAATGATGTTTTTAGATTTGGCATACGCTACATCAATATGTTCCATACCACTGCCCAATCTGCCAATCCATTTTAAATGTGTGGCTTTGTCTATTAAATTTTTGTCTATTTTAATTTGAGTAGAAACAACAAGTCCTGTTGCCAAATGAACTTTTTCCAACAATTGAGGATATCGCATGGTTGGCTCGTACAAAAAATCGATTCCTTTTTTTGATAAAGTGTCTAAGAAAAAATGATGTACTGGTGCGGTTATTAAAATCATGTTGATGTACTAAATACTTGCAATCATGCTAATTTCTACATTCACATTTCTTGGCAAACCTTTAACAGCTACCGTTTCTCTGGCTGGGAAATCTTTTGAGAAATACTGTCCATAAATTTGATTTACCTCAGCAAAATGTTCCATGCCACTTAAAAAAATAGTAGTTTTTATAGCATGATCAAAATCAATCCCTTCAGATTTCAAAATAGAGGATAAGTTTTTCATTACTTGGTGTGTTTCAGTTGCAATGCTTTCATTGGCAAGTGTCTCAGTACCAGGAACCAATGCAATTTGACCAGAAATAAACAATAGATTTCCTGTTCTAACGGCCTGGTTGTAAGGACCAATTGGTGCAGGAGCATCATTGGTATTGATGATTTGTTTGTCCATTCGGGTTTTTTTATAGTAATACAAATATATTCTTTTTCAGTACCTATTTTTGCTAAAATTATTCAAAGATGAGAATATTAGTAATATCAAATGAAAAAGGGTTTGTAGAATTAACAGAAACATACCAAAATGTAAATTGGATTAAAGCTACAAGTTTGAAACAAACAGAAGATATTGATAGCGTTGATGTTATTATTAATTTGAATGAAGATGCATTCTTTGATGATTATCATTCTTTTAAAATGCCGGTTTTAATCAACAGTGTTTCAAATACGTTGAAAATAGGCGAACATGGAGCTCATGTAATTAGATTAAATGGATGGAGTGGTTTTTTAAAAAGAACCACTTGGGAATTGTCAGGAGAAAAAAATGATACCATTAAGCAATTATCAGATCAGCTGGGTGTACAATTTTCTTTTTTACCTGATGAGCCAGGTTTCTTATCAGCACGAGTTTTAGCCATGATCATTAACGAAGCTTATTTTGCCAAAGAAGAAAATGTAAGCAGTGAAAATGAAATTGATATCGCTTTAAAATTAGGTACCAATTATCCAAAAGGCCCTTTTGAATGGGCGAATGAAATTGGATTAAAAAATGTATTTGATCTTTTAAAAACATTGAGTTTGACTGATGTAAGATATACGGTGTGTAAACTATTAGAAAAGGAGGCAAACAAATTATGAGTTTAATATTAATGATAGACACTGCTCAGGAAATAGCATTTGTAAGCATTTCAAAAGATGGCGAACCAATTGGGTATATACAAAATGACATTCAAAAAGAACATGCTGGGTTTTTGCATGTAGCCATTCAAGATGTATTAAAGTCATGTGCTGTTGAACTAAAAGATGTAGATGCCATTTCGGTTACCAAGGGACCAGGATCTTATACCGGCATTCGGGTTGGGATGGCAAGTGCAATTGGATTAAGCTATGCCCTTAATAAACCCATCATTCATATTTGCTCTTTAAAATTATTAGCGCATGCAGCTATGACCAAAATCATCGAACCTTCAGAAGTTCTATTCTGTCCGATGATTGATGCCAGAAGAATGGAAGTATTTACGGGCTTGTTTGATGAAAAGCTAGAACCAATATTAGCTCCTGATGCAATGATTTTGGATGAACATTTCATGGAAGACTTTTTAACAAAAAAATCTGTTTATTTCATTGGAAGCGGGAAAGATAAATTTGAGAAAATCTGTAAAATTGAAAATGCGCAGTTTTTGGAGGTGGAAAATTTACATACTGCTATGGCAACCCTGTCGTATTTTTACTACAAAAACAAATCATTTGCAAGCATAGAATCCTTTGAACCTGCCTATTTAAAAGCATTTCAAGGGTAATAAAGATTAACGTTTTAAAATAAGAAATAGAAAATAAAACATTTGCATTATGATGTTGATTTAATATATTTGCATCAGCTTTATTTCCATTATTAAAATCAAAATTAAATTACAAACCTATGATTGTTCCAAATCAACCGGGTGAATCCAATGCAGATGTAAGTGTAGCATTGAAAATCAACATCCAAAACTTAAAAAAAGCAGCGCTTGTTTTAAGAGCATTGAATCACAAATTACGTCAGCAAATTCTTACGTTAATTGATTCTGAAAAGAAAATCACCGTAACAGAAATTTATGTGAAATTGCGTCTTGAGCAATCTGTTGCTTCACAACATTTAGCTATTTTAAGAAGAGCAGCAATTGTAATTACACAACGTGATGGAAAATTTATCTATTACACAGTTAACCACAAACGCATTGAAGAAATCAACGTATTTATTGATGAGTTAATTAAATAAATTTCTGAGAATAATTTTTTTAAAAAGCGGTTGTTTTTAACAGCCGCTTTTTATTTTATACCGTTTAGTCATCTGTAATGATTCATTGAAAATATTCCAAACAGCTTCATATCGGCATTATATAAGAAAAAATAGAACTAAAAAGTATTTATAATTGGTATTACCTTTGTTTTATAAAAAAAATAGTTATGTATATTCAACAATTTTATACAGCTTGTTTAAGTGAAGCTGCTTATTATATTGAAAGTGACGGTGAAGTTGCAATTATAGATCCGTTAAGAGACATAGATGCATACATTGAATTAGCAAATCAGCGAAGTGCAAAAATTAAATACATTTTTGAAACGCATTTTCATGCTGATTTTGTGAGCGGGCATATTGATTTAAGCAATCAAACTGGTGCACCAATAATATTTGGCCCTGGTGCAAAAACGCAGTATGCAATTCAAAATGCGGTTGATGGAGAAGAAATTAAATTGGGAAAAATTCATTTTAAGGTGTTACATACACCTGGACATACTTTAGAAAGTTCGTGCTATTTGTTGTTTGATGAAAACAGTAAAGCGCATGCCATTTTCACAGGTGACACTTTATTTGTAGGCGATGTGGGCCGTCCGGATTTAAGCAGTGGTAGCATGAGCAGCGAAGACCTTGCAGAAATCATGTACAACACTATTCAGCATAAAATATTACCCTTACATGATGATGTAATTGTTTATCCAGCGCATGGTCCGGGAAGCAGTTGCGGAAAAAATTTAGGTCCAAATACTTTTAGCACTATCGGAGAACAAAAGCAAACCAATTATGCGCTTCAGCCTCAAACCAAAGAGGAATTTGTAAAGGCGGTTACTTTTGGGCTTAACCCAGCGCCAACTTATTTTGCCGTGAATGCACAAATCAATCAAAAAGGATATGCTAATATAAACGAGGTTGTTTCAAATGGTACACAAGCGCTAAGCATTGAAGCATTTAAATCAAAAGTAAAATCAGGTGCCATAATTTTAGACACTCGACATGCCAATGTTTTCACAGAAGGCTTTATTCCGGATTCGATTTTTATAGGGTTGGAAGGAAGGTTTGCCGAATGGGCTGGAAATCTATTGCCTTTTAACGAGTCGATTATTTTGGTGACAGAACCCGGAAAAGAATCCGAGACTGTGGTACGTTTGGCAAGAGTAGGTTTCGAGAAAATTGAAGGTTACTTGGATGGCAGTTACGAAGCATGGGAAAATGCCGGAGAAAGACTCGATATGATTATTGATGTTGAAGCAGATGAGTTAATGATGGATTTGCCACATGACCCTAATCTGGTAATAGTAGATGTTCGAAAAGAATCTGAATATGATGCTGGCCATCTAGAAAATGCGGTTAATCTTCCCTTACAAGAGTTAACAGACATCGCATTACTCGCTCAATTTGAAGAGAATCAAAATTTATATATTCATTGTGCCGGAGGATATAGAAGCGTAATTGCGGCTTCATTATTTAAAAAACAAGGCGTCGATAATCTTAGAAATATTTTAGGCGGCTGGGGAAAGATTAAGGATGAAGAAAAGGCGGTGATTGTGAAGGAGGTTAGTGAGGTTTAAGAGGTTTTTGAGGTAAGTGAGGTTTGAGAAGTTTTTGAAGTTTTTGAAGTTTGAGAAGTTCAAGAGGTTCAATGAGTTCAATATGTTCAATATGTTCAAAAGGTTGGAAGGATTTTCCCTTTGCGTCCTTTGCACCTTTGCGCAAAAAATGTTTAAATCGCTTCGCTGGTTTAATGGTTTAACGGTTTAATGGTGGAAGCATCTTCACTTTGCGCGAAACCTAACGCCAAACCCCAAACCCCAAACCACAAACACCAAACAGTTTCTTCTATCCCTTATCCAACAACTGCTGATTTACTTCCTCTATATACGTTAGAATTTTATCTCTACCCGATTTTTTAACGGCGCTGCTGATGAAATGTTGTGGTAAAAATTGCCAGGTTTCGCGCATGGCGTTTAAAAAATCTTTTACATTCTTACTCACTGTTCGTTGATTCTCTTTATCACTTTTGGTAAAAATTAAACATAACGGCACATCCCATTTTTTTAAATTTTCCAAAAACTCCAAATCTATTTTTTGTGGCGAATGACGCGAATCGATTAATACAAAAACCATCGTTAGGTTTTCGCGTTTTCTAAGATAGTTTTCAATCATTTGCTCCCATCTTCTTCTGCTATTTTGACTCACTTTCGCGAATCCGTATCCTGGTAAATCCACCAAATACCATTTGAGTGAAGATTGCTTGCTCTCATCTCCAATAGTGCTTATAATTTCGAAATGATTGATCAGCTGCGTTTTTCCTGGGGAGCCAGATGTTTTTGCCAACTTCTCATTGTTGCAAAGCATGTTTATCAACGACGATTTGCCAACATTACTTCGCCCAATAAACGCATATTCCGCCTTATCGGGGTTAGGACATTTTTCAAACTCCGGACTACTGATGATATATGTGGCTTGTTTAATCTGCATAATGTTCAACAAAAATAGTTATTCTACAATCAATCTACTGAATTAGGTTTTCTATTCTTCAAAGGAGCGTATATTTGCCCTTGATATGACAGAATACGCACACGATAAAGTTGTACCGGATAAGGCATCTTCTAAAACGAAGAAAGAGCAGGTAGCGGGGATGTTTGATGATATTGCCAATCGTTACGATTTCCTAAATAGATTCCTGAGTGTTGGCATTGATGTCAGTTGGAGAAAGAAAGCGCTTCAACATTTTAAAGATAATCCGCCTAAATTATTGCTGGATGTTGCCACTGGAACTGCTGATGTGGCGATTATGGCCACTAAAATGCATCAAATCAGCAAAACGATCGGCATCGACATTAGTGATGGGATGCTTAAAATTGGTAGAGAGAAAGTAGAAAAAAATGGAATGACGCAACAAATTGAACTGATCAATGGGGATAGCGAATCCATTCAGTTTGAAGACAATCACTTTGATGCAGCAACCGTTTCTTTTGGGGTTCGAAATTTTCAGAATTTAGAAAAAGGACTTGTAGAAATAAAAAGGGTATTAAAACCAGGCGGCAAATTGGTGGTTTTAGAATTTAGCAAACCAACAACACCATTTGTGGGATTTTTTTATAATTTTTACATGAAAATAGTAGCACCTAATATGGGAAAATTATTTTCAAAAAATGGAGCTGCCTATAAATATTTAGACGAATCCATAAAAAAATTTCCAGAAGGAAAACATTTTATTCAAGTGATGAATGAATTGGGTTATACAAAAACAGAATTTAAAAAATTAAGCTTTGGCATATGCTGCATTTATGTAGGAACAAAATAATCGCAATCAGTATTTTAATGATGCTGTTTTCAAATCGCTCATTCGCTCAACAGAATGTGGAATTGAATTTACCCGACCATGATGAAAAACCTTTTCATTTTGGGATTGCATTGGGTGGCAACAGATCATATTATCATTTTACGTTTAATCCGCTTTTTTTACAAAGAGATTCTGTACAAGTGGTCGAAAGCATCCAAAGTACGGGCATCAACTTAGCTTGGCTTGTAAACTTACACATCACCGATCATTTAGACATCAGAACGTATCCATTAAACCTTGTGTTTACGGAAAAAGCGTTTCAATACCGATTAAAATATCCTGATAGATTTGCCAAAGAAGACAGCTTAACCACCAGAAAAATTCAAGGAATTACCTTAGCATTTCCTTTACAAATTAAATTCAGTAGCGATAGAATCAACAACTTCAAAGTATATATGTTGGGCGGTGGAAAATTGGAATACGATTTTGCTGCCAATGCGGGTGAAAAAAATGCTGAAAAATTAATGAAACTTAATAAACTGGATTATGGAATCGAAGCGGGTATCGGCTTCCACTTTTACTTTCCAGTTTTTGTTTTGTCGCCTGAGTTAAAACTAGGTTGGGGCTTAAAAAATGTGCATAGTCGCGATGCAAACCTCAAGTTTTCAAATGTAATCGACCAAATTAAATCGCGTACGTTAACGCTTTCACTTATCATCGAATAACCTGTTTCTAGAAATCGTATTGTCTTTGCCACATGTTTAATCGCATGCCAAATTGAATGGCATTTGAATTTTCATTTGATTTTAAACTAGCCACTTTCTGATTTCTGAATTGATAACTCAAATCAAAAAATAAGTTTTGTTTTAATTCATACGAAACATTTATCATGGCATTTATACAAGTTAGTTTGTCGCCAAAGCCAATACGGTAGCCATCTTCACCAACTCGCGTGTTGTAGCTTCTAAAAATATTTCCACCAAAATTTCTACCCGTTGAATCTAATCCTTTGTTATAGTATATCATGCGCGCATTCATTACCAATTTAGGGAATGGCTGATATCTTACAATACCGATGCACTCCATAAAATTTGCGCCCAATGGATGCGCAAGCGGTTGGTTATAATGCGTGTAATTGTTGATGGTATCGTTGTGAGAATACGTAAATGGACGAACTCGATTCATTTCTAACTGAAGATCAAGATTTTTCACACCAAAAGCATTGATGTATTTCCCACCCAACTGCATCCCAAATTTATTAACCCAATTGGATGGCTCTTTTTTAATTTTCGATAGAATAAATTCATCCAACAACAATTGTCCATAAACCTGAAAACGCTTTTTAATATTGGCTTTAAAATCAATGCCCGCCAATGCATTATCTGGACTTCCGATGGTACTTTCAATATGTCGATAAAAAATAATCGGGTTTAAATATTGAAATTCGAAACGATCTTTTCTGCCAAACATAACGCCTTCAAAAACGCCGATATTCAACCATTTGGTCGCATTGAAACTTAAATGATGCATCGCGGCATATTTTCTTTTCAAAAGGGAATCGCCTTCCTTTCTAAATTGAGGCGTTAATTCCATGAATATGTTTTGATAATTTAACTTCCAAATGGTGGTATTGATTTTTGCAAACAGATAACTGTTGCTCCAATCGCTTAGTAACAAACTGCGGTAGCCATTTCCGATAAAATTTTTATCATAGCCAAATTGGAAATCGATATATTTTGTAGCATTAAAAGTTACATAACCACGTCCATCAAAATAATCGTTAGCGGTGGAATCTTTTTTAAACAATTTATAAAAGCCAACGCCTGGAACTGCCCGAAGTTGACGAACTTGATCTTGAAAAAATTCCGGGCCTCGTTCCTGATTATCCATTATAGTAGATGAAAATCCAATTTTGTTGGCAATTTTACCACGGAGGGTAATGCCTCTTGTATTTAAAAAAAGCGTTTTGTCATAACCCAGTTCTTTACCAGCTCTAAAGCTTAAAACGGGATTTACGGATAAAAAGAAATCTTTTGTATTGACCGAATAAAAATTACAAGGGGTAGTATAAAAATTTTTTAAAATAGGTTTTTGGCTTTTATAATACATGCCATTTGCACCAATCCATTCAATGTTGTTTTTCCAAACTTTTTCTTCTTGAGGGTATGCCAATAAAATGGTTATTTGATTCGTATCCGTATTTGAAAGCTGTTGAATTACTTTTTTTCTACTATATGGCTTCATTCCAGTAAACAAAACATCAGATACATTTCCCTTTAAAATCTCTGTTCTATCTATAAAATGATACTCATCAGAACCTTGAGGTAAAAACGTAGATTGTGCCATAGAATGCAAAGGCAAAATAAAAATCAAAAATTTGAAAAAGCTTTTAATAATTTGCATCTGGAAATTTATTTAATCAACAAGATAATCAAGTTATGCAAAAATACCTTTTTAAAGATATAACCGTAGTAAACGAAGGCGTAATAAAAACGATGGACGTTTTAATTGAAGGAGAACGCATTGAGAGAATAGATCCACAAATTTCTGTAAAAGGAAAATGCGAAGAAATAATAGGTGTTGGAAAACATTTGTTGCCAGGTGTAATTGATGATCAAGTACATTTCAGAGAACCCGGACTTACCCATAAAGCTAATATTGAAACAGAAAGTAAAGCAGCAGTTGCGGGTGGAGTAACGAGTTTTATGGAGATGCCTAATACGATTCCCAATGCATTAACGATTGATTTGCTTGAACAGAAATATCAGATAGCAGCAAATACATCACCCGCCAATTATTC
>Ga0114972_10001562_pt1 | contig 17157 bp, 7 predicted proteins | sample M_140807_EF_Meta_FD_87354 | JGI IMG/M metagenome (GOLD analysis project Ga0114972, IMG submission 87354) | Freshwater microbial communities from Lake Montjoie, Canada to study carbon cycling - M_140807_EF_MetaG | ecosystem: Environmental > Aquatic > Freshwater > Lake | place: Lake Montjoie... | reverse complement strand
TCCCACTCAATAGTCGCGGGCGGTTTGCTGGATACGTCGTACACGACGCGGTTGATACCGCGTACTTCGTTAATAATGCGCGACGACACTTTACCGAGTAAGGAGTAAGGCAACGGCGCCCAATCTGCGGTCATAAAGTCTGACGTTTGCACAGCGCGCAGCGCCACAACATAATCGTAAGTGCGCCCGTCACCCATCACACCCACCGACTTAACGGGCAAGAACACCGCAAAGGCTTGCGAAGTTAAGTCGTACCAGCTTTGTTTGGTGTCTGGATCAATTGTGTTGCGAAGTTCTTCGATAAATATCGCATCGGCACGACGCAACAGATCAGCAAATTCTGTATTCACCGCGCCCAATATGCGTACGCCCAAACCCGGGCCTGGAAACGGATGACGATAGACCATGCCGTGTGGCAGGCCCAAGGCTACACCCAGTTTGCGAACTTCATCTTTGAACAACTCGCGCAGTGGTTCGAGCAACTTCAAATTCAAAGTATCGGGTAAACCACCCACATTGTGGTGCGACTTGATCGCCACGGCTTTACCCGTTTTAGCGCCAGCAGATTCAATCACATCAGGGTAGATCGTGCCTTGTGCAAGCCACTTAGCTTGTTTGAGTTTGCCCGCCTCAACCTGAAACACCTCGACAAATTCACGACCAATAATCTTGCGCTTGGCTTCGGGATCAGACACCCCGGCAAGCTTACCCATAAACTGCTCGGTGGCATCGACATGGATAATGCGCACACCCATGTTTTGAGCAAAGGTTTCCATCACTTGCTTGCCTTCGTCTAAGCGCAGCAAACCATGATCAACAAACACGCAGGTCAGGCGATCGCCAATGGCTTTGTGGATCAAGGCAGCAGCAACCGATGAATCGACACCACCAGATAAACCTAGAATCACTTCGTCGGTACCGACCTGTTCACGGATACGTGCAATCGCTTCGTCAACATAATTAGGCATTGTCCAATCGCCCTGACATTCGCAGATCTCGTGCACAAAGCGCTCGAGCAAGGCTTGGCCTTTGATAGTGTGCGTGACTTCAGGGTGAAACTGCACTGCATAAAACTTGCGAGCTTCGTCAGCCATGCCAGCAATCGGGCATGAGGCTGTCGAGGCCATCACTTTAAAACCTTCAGGCAAACGCGTGACCTGGTCACCATGACTCATCCAGACCTTGAGCATGCCGTGCCCTTCAGGTGTAGTGAAGTCATCAATGTCTTTCAGCAACCGTGTATGGCCGCGTGCGCGCACTTCGGCGTAGCCGAATTCACGGTGATCTGCGTAGCTGACCTCGCCGCCTAGCTGCTGCGCCATGGCTTGCATGCCATAACAAATCCCTAGCACTGGCACCCCCGCACTAAACACCTCAGCAGGGACTTTTAGCGATGACTCATCGTAGGCCGAAGCATGGCTTCCTGACAAGATGATGCCCTTTAACCCCTGCGACAACTGATTCTTTAGGAACTCGGCCGAGACATCACCGGGGTGAAGCTCACAATACACACCGGCCTCACGCACACGACGCGCAATCAATTGGGTGACTTGTGAGCCGTAATCAAGAATCAAAATGCGCTGGTGCATGAAGGATTAACCTGTGTAAAGATCTAAATGAAAGACACCGGCAACGAGGCCGGTGTTAAACCAAGCAAGCAGCAAACATTACTCTGACCGATAGTTTGGCGCTTCTTTAGTGATTTGAACATCGTGCACGTGCGACTCGCGAAAGCCGGCCGAGGTAATCTGTACAAACTCTGGCTTGGTACGCATCTCTTCGATCGTTGCGCAACCGCAATAACCCATCGAGGCACGCACACCGCCCACCAACTGAAAAATAATCTGCAGCACGCTGCCTTTGTAAGGCACGCGACCCTCTACGCCCTCAGGCACGAGCTTGTCTGCATTATTCGCTGGGTCTTGAAAGTAACGATCAGCCGAACCATCGGTCATGGCACCTAAGCTACCCATGCCACGATACGACTTGTACGAACGACCCTGATACAACACCACTTCGCCCGGGGCCTCTTCGGTGCCGGCAAACATACCACCCATCATCACCGACGATGCACCCGCCACCAATGCTTTAGCCACATCGCCTGAAAAACGCACGCCACCGTCAGCAATCAGAGGTACGCCGGTGCCTTTCAAAGCGCGAGCCACATCAGAGATCGCAGTGATTTGGGGTACGCCCACACCAGCCACGACACGCGTTGTGCAAATCGAGCCTGGGCCAATACCGACTTTCACGGCGTCTGCACCCGCTTCGTGTAACGCGCGTGCAGCATCGGCCGTGGCGATGTTGCCACCAATGACTTCGACCTTAGGGTAATTGGCTTTTACCCAACGCACACGCTCAATGACGCCGCTTGAGTGACCATGTGCCGTGTCAACGACAATGACATCAACGCCCGCGGCAACAAGTTTTGCGACACGCTCTTCGGTGCCATCGCCCACGCCCACCGCGGCACCCACAAGCAACTGCCCATGGCTATCTTTACAAGCGGCAGGGTGTTCTGTGTTTTTGACAATATCTTTAACGGTTGCTAAACCGCGTAATTCGAAGGCATCGTTCACAATCAACACACGCTCGAGGCGATGTTGGTGCATCAGTTTTTGTGCCTCGGCCAGTGTTGCGCCTTCTTTCATGGTGATCAGACGGTCTTGCGGGGTCATGACGCTGCTAAGCGGTGCCTCAAGACGATCTTCAAAACGCAAATCGCGATTTGTGACAATGCCCACGACTTTGCGACCTTGCACCACGGGCAGCCCAGAAATACCGTGCTGCTTTTGCAAGGCAATCGCCTCACGCACTTTCATATCAGGCGTGACTGTGATTGGGTCAGTGACGATACCGAATTCGTGGCGCTTGACGCGCGAGACCTCTTTGGCCTGCTCGTCGGCAGTCAGATTTTTGTGAATGATCCCGATGCCGCCCTCTTGGGCCATGGCAATCGCTAGCCGCGATTCAGTCACCGTATCCATTGCGGCCGAGACTAAGGGGATATTCAGTGAGATGTTTCGGGTTAAACGGGTAACCAACGAAGTGTCGCGCGGCAACACCTGCGAAAACGCCGGCACAAGCAGTACGTCATCGAAGGTGAGCGCAGTTTGGATAAGACGCATAAAAAGCTCCGGGCGCAAAGCGTGATTATACGATGGACGAACGACTTCTTTTGAGAGGCAACTAGTGCTAAAAAGCAGCTACCCTGCAAGGCCTGAGCAGCATCTGCTCAGATTTTGACCAAAAACAACCAAAATTATTCAAAGCTTTGACTCATGACAACTGAAAACACCCTGGCGCAATGGCTAGAAGACGAACAAAAAATACTTGCCGGTATGCCCAACGGGCGCCCGATCGGGCTGTTGGACAAGAGTAAAACTGCAACCATGACAGGTATGGAGGTCATGCAGGCGGTCATGCGCGGTGATTTACCAAATGGCCCGATGGCTGCAACCTGCGGCTACCTGATTGTGGCGCTCGAACCGGGTCAAGCCACGCTACAAGGCAACCCCACCGAAAGCGTCATGAACGTCCAGGGTTCAGTGCATGGGGGCTGGTTTGCCAGTATTTTGGACGGTGCGGTCGGCAACGCCATCCACACCATGTTGCCCGCGGGCACGGGCTACACGACCTTAGATTTAAGCGTAAAAATGACACGCGCCATCGTGCCCGCCCCAGGTATCCGAGTACGCGCGATTGGCAAGATCATTCAAGTCGGCCGTCAGGTCGCCACCGCAGAGGGCCGCATTGTTGGACCAGACGGCAAACTCTATGCCCACGCCACAACCACCTGCCTGATCCTAAGTCACGCTAAAAAGTAAGTGGCTTTCTTAGGGTGCCCTCACGATATCGTGAGACACACCCTAGCCGATCGCTACCCGCGCGTTTTGAAAGAACCTCATCCAAGGCGAATAAGCGCCTTTTGAGTCGTTCGGCCCCCAGCTAGGCGGTGCCCACGACATCATCACGTTACGAGTGACCCGCTCAGGGTGCGGCATCAACACCGTAAAACGCCCGTCCGCTGTTGTCACCGACGTCAGGCCCTCGGGGCTACCATTTGGATTAAATGGATATACCTCAGTCGCCTGCCCTTTGTGGTCCACAAAACGCAATGCTGCAAGCGCTGCCTGTGCATTACCTTGACGGCTAAAGTTTGCAAAGCCTTCGCCATGCGCCACGGCCACAGGGATAGTGGCACCTGCCATCCCTTTGAAGAACAAGGAGGGTGATTCAAGCACTTCGACCAACGAAAAACGTGCTTCGTATTTTTCAGATTGATTTCGGGTAAAGCGCGGCCAGTTCTCGGCGCCCGGGATCATCGTGGCTAAGGCAGCCATCATTTGGCAACCGTTACACACACCCAACCCAAAGGTATCCGTACGCGCAAAGTATTGTGCGAACTGACCCGACAATTGCGTGTTGAACAAAATACTACGCGCCCAGCCCTCGCCCGCACCAAGCGTGTCGCCATAACTAAAACCACCCACCGCAACAAGGCCTTTAAAGCTCGATAGCTCAGCCTTGCCGGTCTGAAGGTCAGTCATGTGCACGTCAACCGCTTCGAACCCAGCTTTATCAAACGCCCAGGCCATTTCAACTTGGCTATTGCACCCTTGCTCGCGCAAGATGGCAACCCGTGGGCGCGCGCCTGCGCCGATAAACGGTGCCGCAACCTCTTGTTGAGGATCAAACTGTACGTGCGGCGACAGGCCTGGGTCTGTGGCGTCGGCCCATAGGTCTAGCTCAGCCTTGGCACAGGCTGGATTGTCACGCCGCATGGCGATGCGATAACTGACATCGCTCCAGAGTGCGCCGAGTTCGGCACGCGGCCGCGACCAGATGCGGTTGCCATCGCGAAACACCTCGAGCGTGTCGCTTGTATTCAGCGAACCAATCACGTGTGAATGCGTGGATAGCCCCGCCGCACGCAACACTTGCATCACGGCATCGCGCTCGGCTGCAGGGACTTGAATCACTGCACCCGCCTCTTCTGAGAACAAGGCTTTGAGGGTCAATTCGTTACGCTGTACGGCAACTTGTGAAGCACGAATATTGTAGGCATCCCAATCTTGGGCATTATGGTCGTAGCACAACATATCAATGTTGAGCGACACGCCGGTGTGGCCTGCAAAGGCCATCTCAGCCACGGTTGCCAACAGACCTCCATCAGAGCGATCGTGATATGCCAACAAGATGCCAGACTGCGCTAGCGCGCGAATCGTCACAAAGAATGCGCGCAAGGCTTGTGCATCGTCGATATCAGGCGTTTGTTCACCTAATTGATTACATACTTGGGTCAGTATCGAGCCACCCATGCGCTGCTTACCACCACCAAGATCAATCAAAATCAAGCTTGTCGGGCCCACATCGGTACGCAGTTGCGGCGTAAGTGTTGCGCGTACATCTTCTACAGGCGAAAAAGCCGTCACGATTAACGAAACTGGCGCAATCACTTTGCGCGCTTCGCCATCTTGCGACCACCCCGTTTGCATCGATAACGAATCTTTACCCACCGGAATCGACAAGCCAACCTCTTGGCACAGTTTGCTCACTGCGGCCACGGTATCGTAGAGTGCAGCATCTTGCCCAGGGGCCCCACACGCTGCCATCCAGTTGGCAGACAGCTTAATGTCTTCAAGACACGCCACATCGGCGGCGGCAAGATTGGTGAGCGCTTCGGCCACGGCCATCCGCCCAGAAGCGGGGGCATCAATCACGGCAAGCGGCGTGCGCTCGCCCATCGCCATGGCCTCGCCACGTGTGCCATCGTGATCCGCTAAAGTCACCGCACAATCGGCTACGGGCACCTGCCAGGGGCCAACCATCTGATCACGGCTAGATAAACCACCCACGGTGCGATCGCCGATCGTAATCAAGAAAGTTTTATTTGCGACGGTTGGGTGTTGCAACACCCGCGTGACCGCGTCATCGAGCGTGATGATCGTCAAATCTAACGGCGCGGTCTGACCAGGCAAGCGTTTAACGTCGCGCGTCATACGCGGTGGCTTGCCTAAAATCACATCAATCGGTACGTCAACAGGGCGCAGGTCTTGCTTGGGTAAGAGTGAATCTAAGCCGGGCAAGCCCTCACCGTTTAACACGGTTAACTGACGCGCCTCGGTCGCCACGCCGATCACCGCAAACGGGCAACGCTCACGCTCAGCGATGGCATTAAAGCGCTCAAGATCTTGCGGCATCACGGCCAACACATAACGCTCTTGCGATTCATTGCTCCAGATCTCAGCGGGCGACATGCCTGATTCTTCGAGATGCACCCGCTTCAGTTCAAAGGTGGCACCACGGCCCGCGTCATTCACCAACTCTGGAAACGCATTGGATAAACCACCCGCGCCTACATCGTGAATGGCCACAATCGGATTATTTGCACCTTGTTGCCAGCAACGATCAATTACCTCTTGGCAACGACGCTCGAGCTCGGGGTTGCCACGCTGGACCGAATCAAAATCCAGTGCCGCCGTGTTTGAACCTACCGACATACTTGATGCTGCGCTGCCGCCCATGCCGATCCGCAATCCAGGGCCACCCAATTGAATTAATAGGGCACCCGGCTGGATCACGTCTTTCTTGGTCAAACCAGCATCGATGCTGCCCAAGCCGCCCGCGATCATAATGGGCTTGTGATAGCCCCAACGAGTGTCAGCAGTGGATTGTTCAAACGACCTGAAATAGCCTAGCAAATTGGGGCGACCAAACTCATTATTAAAAGCTGCCGCACCCAAGGGCCCCTCAATCATGATTGCCAAGGGGCTAGCGATACGGTCGGGGCTGCCGTGATGATCGGCTTCGTAAACACGTGGCGCATCATCGAAGCGCAGATGTGAAACAGTGAAACCAGCCAACCCCGCCTTAGGCTTCGAGCCGCGGCCGGTAGAGCCCTCGTCGCGAATCTCACCACCCGCGCCAGTTGCCGCACCTTCAAACGGGGCAATGGCAGTAGGATGATTATGGGTTTCGACTTTCATGACGGTGTGCACAAGCTGGGGCTTGGCGGCATACACGCCGCCCTGCGCCCCACCTGGCAACGCCGCCTGAAAGCGTAACGCCTCGCCACCCTGCATGATGGCCGAGTTATCTGAGTAAGCCACCACCGTACCCAAGGGCTGTGCCGCATGGGTTTCGCGAATCATGCCAAACAAGGTTTTGTCAGTGGGCTTGCCGTCAATAACCCACTGCGCATTGAAGATCTTGTGGCGACAGTGCTCGCTGTTGGCTTGGGCAAACATCATTAATTCAACATCGGTTGGATCACGACCGAGCTCAGTGAACGATTGCGTCAGGTAATCGATTTCATCTTCTGACAAGGCCAAACCCAAACTTGTATTGGCCTGAAGTAACGCCTGCTTACCTTGCGCCATCACCTCAACGGTGCGCATCGGTTTGCCCGGTAGCGAGGCAAACAGGGCTTGAGGATCAAAGCCCGCATCGACCACGGTTTCGGTCATACGGTCATGCAAGCAGTCAGCGGCCTGCGCCAGCATCGCTGCGTCAAGCTTTTGAGTTTTTAACCAAGTACGCTCGGGGGTCAAGACATAGCGCACGCCACGCTCGATACGCAGCACATTCGCAAAACCGCAATTGTGTGCAATGTCAGTGGCCTTGCTGGCCCAGGCAGAAATGGTGCCTAAGCGCGGGATCACCCGCAAAATCAAATCAGACGTTTGCGGTTCTGACGCATGAGCAGTTGGCCCGTAATCAAGGAGTTGTTGCAGGCGCTGTGTCGCGGCCGCATCCGGCGCTTGCTCGCACCAAACAAAATGCTCAAAACGCGCCGCAATATCAGCGATCGGTAAGCCCTGCGCTTTGAACTTGGCCAGCAGACGTTCTTGACGAAACTGGGACAAAACAGAAGAGCCGAGCACATGCAGAATATGGGACACAGTCAGGACCAATTAGCGGTTAATTTAGGGCAAAAATTCAGTAAAGCTAGGGGAAAACGCCTATTTTAGCTCTCATCGGGACATAAAACAGCCGAGACCCTCGGGTTCGTTGCTATGATGCGCAACGATACAAATCACACTAGAGGAAACCCAAATGTCAATCACACGACGTAACCTACTCGCTGGCGTTGGTGCCGGTGCTATTGTCATGGCGGCCCCTTTGCGTAGCGCCTGGGCACAATCTAAAGCAGAGTTTTCATACAAATACGCCAATAATTTGCCTTTGACGCACCCGATGAACATTCGCGCCAAAGAGATGGCCGATGCGATTCAAGCTGAAACCGCTGGGCGCGTTGAAATTCGTATTTTCCCAAGCAGCCAACTGGGCTCTGATACCGACATGTTGAGCCAGGTCCGCAATGGCGGCGTCGAATTCTTCACCTTATCAGGTTTGATTTTGGCCACTTTGGTGCCAGCCGCCTCCATTACCGGTATCGGTTTCGCGTTCAGCGACTATGCTGCAGTCTGGAAAGCGTTGGATGGCGACCTCGGTGCACACGTGCGCAAAGAGATCGGCAAAGCCAATTTGGTTGCCATGGACAACATCTGGGATAACGGCTTTCGCCAAATCACCTCGTCAACCAAGCCAATTCAAAGCGCAGAAGATTTGAAGGGCTTCAAGATTCGCGTGCCCGTCTCACCGCTTTGGACTTCAATGTTCAAAGCCTTTGACTCGGCACCTGCTTCGATCAACTTTAACGAGGTGTACAGCGCCTTGCAAACTAAAGTGGTCGACGGCCAAGAAAACCCCTTGGCAATTATTGATACGGCAAAACTCAATGAAGTGCAAAAGTTCTGCTCGATCACGAATCATATGTGGGATGGCTTCTGGTTCTTGGCGAACAAACGCGCCTGGGAAAGACTGCCAGAAAACATGCGCACAATCGTGGCAAAAAATATCAATGCTGCAGGTCTGAAAGAGCGTGCCGACGTGGCGGCCATGAACGCTGGCTTACAGAAAGGACTGACTGAAAAGGGCATGCTCTTTAACCAGACTAAGCCAGATTCGTTCCGCGACCGTTTGCGCCAAGGTGGCTTTTACACCGAATGGAAAGGCAAACTGGGCGATGAGGCCTGGTCGATGCTTGAGCGCTACAGCGGCAAACTCGCTTAAGCGTAATTTCCGCGCGCTGGCGAACACAACTGCTTCGCCAAACGCCTACTCCGGATGCTTCGCTGATGAAAAGCGGCATCCGGATTTTTATTTAGAGACTAGCTTTTTATTTAAGCACCAGATTCTTATTTTCTTATTATTAGGCATTAACAAGATTTTCATCGAGGCACTAGATTTTCGTTTTTTTTGCCCTCGATTTTCATTCAAGCTTTCAAAGATACGACAATGACCACTGAACTCACTCTTTCCTCCAGCCCCCTCGTGTCACGATTGTTAAAACCAATCGAATTTATCAGCGCGTTGCTGATGACAGTCATTGTGGTCATGCTGTTGGTAGGCGTCGTATCGCGCTATGTTTTTTCGCTGCCGATTGTTTGGATCGATGAAGTCGTTTCAATTTCATTTTTGTGGCTTGCCATGTTGGGCTCGGCAATCGCCATGTATCGCAATGAACACTTACGCTTAACGCTATTTTTACAAATGATGCCCGAACGCCTGCGTGGGTTTGTGCATGCGGTTGCACTGGTAACGATTGTTGCGTTTCTGCTTGCTCTGGTGACGCCTGCCATCGAGTATGCGCAAGACGAGTGGTTTGTCACCTCACCCGCACTTGGGATTCCCAACAGCTTTAGGGTATCAGCGTTGGCGTTTGGCATTTTGGCCATGCTTGGGGTGCTGGTCGTTTATGCAGCACAAACGGTGAGCAAGCTTAATCTATTGGGCGCAGCGATCTTGGTGAGTGCCTTTGCTGCTCTTTGCTGGGTGGGCTCTGGTTGGTTGACCTCACTTGGGCTCTACAACATTCTCTTTTTCTTGGTCATCCTGGTTTCGCTGTGCTTAGTTGCAGGCGTGCCCATTGCCTTTTGCTTTGGCGCAGGGGCGCTGTGTTATCTGGCCTTTTCAACCACCGTACCTTTAATGGTAGTGATTGGACGCATGGATGAAGGCATGTCAAGCCTGATCCTTGTGTCAGTGCCGATCTTTGTGTTGCTAGGCTGCGTGCTCGATGCCACCGGTATGGGTAAAGCCATTGTCGATTTCTTGGCGTCGTTGCTGGGTCATATTAAAGCCGGCATGTCTTACGTGCTGCTTGGCTCGTTATTCATTGTGTCGGGCATCTCGGGCTCAAAAGTGTCGGACATGGCAACTATTGCGCCAGCGTTATTTCCTGAAATGAAACGTCGAGGGCATAAACCGCGCGAAATGATTGCCCTGCTCGCAACTGGTGCTGCGATGGCGGATACCGTACCACCAAGCATCGTGCTGATCGTATTGGGATCAGTCGCGGGCGTGTCAATCGCGGGTTTGTTTCAAAGCGGCGTCGTGATTGCAGGCGTGTTACTGATGGCTCTGGTCGCCTTAGCGCGCTGGAAAGCCCGTCACGAGCAACTTGATAACGTCAAACGCTCAACCATCAAAATGATCTGGAAGGCCTTGTTGATTGCTGGCCCAGCCTTAGTGTTGCCTTTTTTGATTCGCAGTGCGGTAGGGGGTGGCGTAGCAACGGCCACTGAAGTCTCGACCATTGCGGTGCTTTACGCCATGCTGATTGGTCAGGTGCTGTACGGCGGCCTTGGTTGGCGCAAAGTCTATGCAATGTTGGTCGAAACCGCTGCCCTGAGCGGTGCAATCTTGCTGATCTTGGGTACAGCCTCAGCGATGGCCTGGGCCATCACACAAAGCGGCGTGGTGCAAAGTCTGTCAACATTTTTAACCACCCTGCCCGGCGGCATCGCCAGTTTTATGGTGGTGACGATCTTGGTGTTCTTGATTTTGGGTTGCTTACTTGAAGGCTTACCCGCAATTTTGATCTTGGCGCCCATCATGTTTCCGATTGCCAAAAAACTGGGGATTCATGAGATTCACTATTCAATGGTGGTCGTCACCGCCATGAATATTGGACTGATGATGCCCCCGATCGGTATAGGCTTTTACGTTGCCTGCCGCATCGGTGACGCCTCGCCCGATGACGTGATGGGTGCCATCTGGCCTTACATCGTTGCGCTATTGGTTGGGTTGATTGCGATTGCAGCAGTACCGTGGTTTTCGACGGTGGCGCTGTGACGTGACCTCTGTCGCGAATCTTCGTTCTTTATAAAAAAACCGCTCTCTTCAAAGCATAAAGAGAGCGGTTTTTTTTCGAGGATCACGCTAACAAATTCACGCAAGATGCTCTATCAACGGCAGAGCCAGCTACTTCTTTTTCACAGGCGGCAAATCAGTGCAATGACCCTCAGCAGCCTCTGCCGCTAAGCCAACTGACTCACCAAGGGTTGGATGTGGATGAATTGTTTTACCAATATCCACCATATCCGCACCCATTTCAATCGCTAAGGCAACCTCACTGATTAAATCGCCCGCATTGGTGCCAACGATGCCACCACCAAGAATCTTGTGGGTTGCCGCGTCAAACAAGAGCTTTGTGAAACCTTCATCACGGCCATTGGCAATCGCACGACCCGACGCCGCCCAAGGAAACAGCCCCTTGGTAATCGCAACACCTTGCTGCTTGGCTTGGTCTTCGGTTATGCCCACCCAGGCCACTTCAGGATCGGTGTAGGCCACCGACGGGATCACACGCGCATCGAAATAACTCTTTTGCCCTGCTGCCACTTCAGCAGCAACATGCCCTTCGTGTACCGCTTTATGCGCCAGCATGGGTTGGCCGATCAAATCACCAATGGCAAAAATGTTAGGCACATTGGTGCGCATTTGAGGGTCGACTTCAATGAAGCCACGGTCACTCACCATCACACCGGCTTTGTCAGCCCCGATTTTTTTACCGTTGGGTGTGCGACCTACCGCTTGCAAGACTAAATCGTAGCGTTGCGCCTCTTTCGGTGCACCAGCGCCTTCAAAGGTCACGTAAATACCGTCTTTTTTAGCAACTGCACCAACGGTTTTTGTATTGAGCATCAAGTTATCAAAGCGATGAGCGTTTTTCTTTTGCCACACTTTGACCAAATCACGATCTGCGCCCTGCATCAGGCCATCTTGCATTTCGACCACATCTAAACGTGAACCTAACGCTGAATACACCGTACCCATTTCAAGGCCGATAATCCCGCCACCCACAATCAACATTCTTTTTGGAATATTGCGCAACAACAAGGCACCCGTCGAATCGACCACGCGCTCATCGTCGGGCATAAACGGCAGCTTCACCGACTGACTGCCCGCAGCAATAATGGCTTGGGCAAACTCAATCGTTTTCACACCAGCCTCAGTTTGAACTGCAACATGGTTAGCACTGACAAACGATCCAACACCCGTCACGACAGTCACCTTGCGAGCCTTGGCCATCCCCGCCAAACCGCCAGTGAGCTTACCAATCACGCCATCCTTAAAGGCACGCAACTTATCCAGATCAATCTTAGGCTTGCCAAACGAGATACCGTGGTCCGCCAAGGCTTGCGCCTCTTCGAGCACGGCTGCCGTATGCAACAAAGCCTTCGAAGGGATACATCCAACGTTTAAGCACACACCACCAAGCGTTGAATAGCGCTCAACAAGCACCACATTCAAGCCAAGGTCTGCTGCGCGAAACGCTGCTGAATAGCCGCCGGGGCCTGCACCCAAGACAAGCAAGTCGCACTTGCTGTCAACTTTGCCGTTATACGCTGCGATCGCGATAGTCGGAGCAGGACTCGTCGCGTGAGCGCCTGAAGTCGCCGCAGAAGCTGACGCGTGACTGGCGGGCTGAGCACCCTTCGACGCTGCAGCCTGCGTTAAACCGAGCGAGCTAGCAGCAGAACTTATCGCTGTGGCTGCACCAGCAGCTAACGCTGACGCGTTTGCGTCGGCCGCCGAGCTTGCGCTAGAAGGCACCGAAGCCGAGGCGGCTGAGCCAGCTGCTGCACCCGAACTTGCCTCGAGCTGCAAGATCACAGAACCTTGTTTGACTTTGTCGCCGATCTTCACTAACACTGCTTTAACCACACCACCTTGACTCGAAGGGATCTCCATCGACGACTTGTCGGATTCAACGGTAATCAGGCTTTGCTCGGCCTTGACCGTATCGCCAACCGCCACCAACACTTCAATCACATCAACCGTATCAAAGTCACCAATATCAGGGATTGGAATATCAATCAGTTTGCTCATAGCAGCCCCTTACAGTGCGATACGGCGAAAATCCGCCAACAGACTGCCAAGGTAGGCGTTAAAGCGCGCCCCTGATGCACCGTCAATCACACGGTGGTCGTACGACAGCGACAGTGGCAAGGTCAGTTGTGGCACAAACTGTTTGCCATCCCAAACCGGTTTCATGTAAGACTTTGACACGCCCAAGATCGCAAGTTCTGGCGCGTTAATGATGGGTGTGAAATGTGTACCGCCAATGCCACCCAACGATGAAATCGACATACAACCACCCTGCATTTCTGCAGGTGATAATTTGCCATCACGCGCCTTCTTAGCAAGCTCACTGCTTTCAGCGGCCAGCTCCAAAATACCCTTTTTATCGGCATCGCGAATCACAGGTACGACCAAGCCATTGGGTGTGTCTGCCGCAAAGCCGATATGGAAGTACTGCTTCAGCACCAAGTTATCGCCGTCGAGCGAAGCGTTAAATTCAGGAAACTTCTTCAGCGCTGCGACAACGGCTTTAATCAAAAACGCCAGCATCGTGACTTTAATGCCTGATTTTTCATTCTCTTTATTTAACGTCACGCGAAACGCTTCAAGCTCGGTGATACTCGCTTCATCGTTATTTGTGACATGGGGGATCATCACCCAGTTGCGGTGCAAATTCGCACCCGAAATCTTTTTAATGCGCGACAACGGCTTAGAGGTGATTTCACCAAATTTAGTGAAATCAACTTTAGGCCAAGGCAAGAGGTCAAGTCCGCCACCCAGGGAGGCGCCCGAAGCAGAGGCTGAAGAAGCACCCACACCACCCGCCAACGCTTGCTTGACGAAGTTTTGAATATCTTCTTGAACGATGCGCTCTTTAACGCCTGTGCCCTTCACCAAGGCAAGATCAACGCCGAGTTCGCGCGCGAATTTACGCACCGAGGGCGAAGCGTGCGGTAAGCCGGCCGTTGAGGCGGGCATTTCGAGCTTGCCAGCCGAAGGCGACGCAGAGGCTGCGGTGCCGGAGGCTGGCGCAGAGGCGCTTGACGTGCCAGAAGCGGTTGCCGCACTTGCTGCGACCGCGACAGCCGCAGCGCTAGCGGCAGACGCCGTGGGCGCAGAAGTATTCGACGCGCTCGAAGCGACCGCGACACTCGTTGTCGCTGCAGCAGGAGCGCTTGGTGCAGCAGCGCTTGACGCACCCGCACTCGCCTCAATGCTCAGCATCACACTGCCTTGCTTGATCTTATCGCCCACCTTTACTGCAATCGCTTTGACAATACCAGCGATCGAGGTGGGGATTTCCATTGAGGCTTTATCAGACTCAACCGTGATCAAGCTTTGTTCGGCTTTGACGGCATCGCCGACTTTCACCAAAATCTCAATCACTTCAACGGTGTCGAAATCCCCAATGTCTGGAACTTCAATAGCTGTGATGTTACTCATAATGGATCTCTTTAATTAAGCGTATTGGGGGTTGGCTTTATCGGGATCGATACCGTATTTTTTAATTGCAGCTGCCACTTGACTCACTGGCACTGTGCCCTCATCGGCAAGTGCACGCAACGTTGCCAAGACAACAAAGTGTCGATTTACCTCAAAGTGCTCGCGCAATTTTGAGCGAAAATCTGAGCGACCGTAACCATCAGTGCCCAATACTTTGTAAGCACGACTCTTTGGAATAAACGGCCGAATCTGATCCGCAAACAACTTCATGTAGTCAGTCGAGGCAATGATCGGGCCTTCTGCTTTGTCTAGCAAACTGGTGACATAAGGCACCTTCGCCTTAGCAGTTGGGTGCAGCATGTTGTGGCGCTCGCAATCTAAGCCATCCCGACGCAACTCTGTAAAACTGGTGACGCTAAAAATATCAGCCGATACACCCCAGTCTTTTTCAAGCAACTCGGCGCCCGCCATGACTTCACGCAAAATCGTACCTGAACCAAGCAACTGTGCCTTAACCTTGTTTTTGCCGCCCTTCTTCAGACGATACATACCGCGAATAATGCCAGCCTCATCGCCCTTGGTCAGACCAGGTTGCGCGTAGTTTTCATTCATCAACGTCAAATAGAAATAGACGTTTTCTTGATCTTCGATCATGCGCTTCATGCCGTGCTGAATAATCACAGCCACTTCATGCGCAAAGGTCGGGTCGTACGACACGCAATTGGGGATCGTCGACGAGAAGATATGGCTATGGCCGTCTTCGTGTTGCAGGCCCTCACCGTTCAGCGTTGTGCGCCCAGCGGTACCACCTAACAAAAAGCCACGCGCCTGCATGTCGCCAGCGGCCCAGGCCAGATCGCCAATGCGCTGAAAACCAAACATTGAGTAATAGATGTAGAACGGCACCATGATGCGGTTGTTCGTCGAGTACGAGGTTGCTGCTGCAATCCACGAACTAAACGCACCTGCTTCGTTGATACCCTCTTGCAGTAACTGCCCATCGGCAGCTTCGCGGTAGTACATCACCTGATCTTTATCAACGGGGACATACTTTTGGCCTTCAGGCGCATAGATACCGATCTGCCTAAACAAGCCTTCCATACCAAAGGTACGTGATTCGTCAGCCAAAATCGGCACCACGCGTGGGCCAATGTCTTTGTCGCGCAACACTTGGTTCAACACACGTACAAACGCTTGTGTGGTCGAGATCTCACGACCTTCGGCGGTGGGCTCAAGCACAGGGCGTAGCACTTCAAGCAAAGGCGCTTTCAGATTTTCGTCAGCACGCGTGCGACGCTTGGGCAAATAACCACCCAGGGCTTTACGTCGCTCGTGCAAGTATTGGATTTCAGGCGAATCTTCAGCCGGCTTGTAATAAGGCAGCTCTTCAAGCTTGCTATCGGGCACTGGGATGTTGTAGCGATCGCGAAATTCGCGAATGGTCGCAATGTCTAGTTTCTTTTGCTGATGCGACGGATTTTTAGCCTGAGCAATATGCCCTAAGCCATACCCTTTAATCGTCTTGGCCAAAATCACCGTGGGCTGGCCCGTGTGTGCCGAGGCTGCAGCAAAGGCCGCATAGACCTTATGCGGATCATGACCGCCCCGGTTCAGACGCCAGACGTCTTCATCGCTCATGCGTGAAACCAATTCAAGCAGCTTTGGGTGTTTACCAAAGAAATGGTCGCGTACAAACTTACCGTCGTTAGCCTTGTAGGCCTGATATTCACCGTCGACGGTCTCTTCCATAATCTTGCGCAAGATCCCTTCTTTGTCGCTTGCGAGCAGGGGATCCCAATAGCCGCCCCAAATCATTTTGATGACGTTCCAGCCGCTGCCACGAAAATCGCCTTCAAGCTCTTGAATGATTTTGCCGTTGCCACGCACTGGGCCATCCAAGCGCTGCAAATTGCAATTCACTACGAAAATCAAGTTATCAAGTTTTTCGCGCGCAGCCAAGCTAATCGCACCAAGCGACTCGGGCTCATCCATCTCGCCATCGCCACAAAACACCCACACCTTACGCTGACTCGTATCTGCAATCCCACGCGCATGCAAATATTTCAAGAAGCGCGCTTGATAGATAGCCATCAAAGGCCCCAAGCCCATCGAGACAGTCGGAAACTGCCAGAACTCTGGCATCAGTTTGGGATGCGGATAGGAAGACAAACCCTTACCGCCAACTTCTTGACGAAAATTATTCAGCTGGTCTTCGGTTAAGCGACCTTCGAGGTAGGCTCGGCCATACACACCAGGCGACGAATGCCCTTGAAAATAGACCAGGTCGCCGCCACGCTCAGGCGTGTCTGCGTGCCAAAAATGATTTTGGCCGCAGCCAATCATCGTGGCAAGTGAAGCAAACGAGGCGATATGACCACCGAGGTCTCCGCCGTCTGGCGGATTGTGTTTGTTGGCCCTCACAACCATCGCCATCGCATTCCAACGAATGTAGTGACGAATGCGCGCCTCTAAGTCTAAGTTGCCGGGATGTGCCGGCTCGTGACCAGCTGGGATGGTGTTGAGATAGGCCGTATTCGCCGAAAACGGGATATGCGCACC
>Ga0114972_10001561_pt1 | contig 17166 bp, 9 predicted proteins | sample M_140807_EF_Meta_FD_87354 | JGI IMG/M metagenome (GOLD analysis project Ga0114972, IMG submission 87354) | Freshwater microbial communities from Lake Montjoie, Canada to study carbon cycling - M_140807_EF_MetaG | ecosystem: Environmental > Aquatic > Freshwater > Lake | place: Lake Montjoie... | reverse complement strand
GCTTTAATATCCAGATGATCTCCACGTCCGAGATCAAGATCGCGGTCATCCTCGACGAAGACCGCATCGCCGACGCGGCCAAAGCGGCACACGCAGGTTTCGGACTTGCGGCGAAGTGAAACCCAGCCGGGCGAACCCGGTCGTTTGGCGAAAAGCATTCTGTCCACGCGTTTTTCGCATTGGGATCGTATCGGTTCGTGCCGGGCTGGCTGTCGGTGAGGTAGAGGAGGATGGGGCCAGCCAACAGCACCTGCAATCGACATGGTCCACGATGGGTCGCGTTGTCCCCATCGCGATTCTGCGCATCGCGGCGCTCGGCGGACCCTCGACTACTTCACCGCGGCCCAGACCCGGTGCACATCGTCGTGATCGTCGAGGGCCTGAAGAAACGCGCCGACTTCCACGCGCTGTTCCTCGTTTAATTGCGGGCATTGCTTCGGCACGAAGCCGAGTTCGCTGGTCACCACGGACCATCCGTTTTCCGCAAGCCACTTCGAGACGCCGTGCGTGTTGGTGCGGTCGGTGATGAAGCGCGCGCCGGTCGCCCCCGCGGGAATATCGTCGTTCTGATCGTGGGTGAGGAGTTCGACCTCATTCGCTCCCGCCTCGATGGCGGCTTCCTCGATGTCCGTGCCGGACTTCGCGGTGTGCGCCTCGACCAGGCCGACATTGTCGAAAAGGAACTTGTTGGTTCCCGAAGCGCCGAGTTGGCCCTTTTTGAAGAGCACGCGGATTTCCGGTGTCGTGCGGTTGGTGTTGTCGGTGAATGTTTCGACGATCACCGGAACCTTGTGCGGCGCGTAACCCTCGAAGGTGATGTGTTCCAGCGACGTCTTGTCGCCGCCCGTGCCCGCCCCTTTGGCGATGGCGCGTTCGATGGCATCCTTCGGCACGCTTTCCTTGCGCGCTTTCTCCAGTGCCGCGGCCAGACGCGAATTCGTCGCCGGGTCAGCACCCCCGTGCCGCGCGGCAATGGTGATCTCACGGATGAATTTCCCCGTCGCCTGCGATTTCCGGAGCGAGGCGACCTCGCGTTTGGCCAGCAACCATTGTCTTCCCATGGGGCGGGTAGCCTAGGCGGATCCCGCCGCCTGCTCAAGGCCGCACCTCCGCGTCTTTGCTCTGGAGGAATATCCTCGCCTACCTGTAACCTGTAGGGCCGGTTCCGCCCATGAAAAAATCCCCGCCCGCACTGCACCAGAAAGAAGACGTCGCCATCATTGGCATGGGATGCCGCTTCCCCGGTGGTCTCAACAATCCGGAGGACTTCTGGAAGTTCATCTGCGAGGGCAGGGAGGCAGTGGCCGAAATTCCGGCGGACCGCTGGAATATCGAGCGCTTTTACGATGCCGAGCAGGGCTTGCCCGGCAAATCGATCGCCAAGCGCGGCGGATTCATCGATGGCATTGACCAGTTCGATCCGCAATTTTTCGGCATTTCCCCCCGCGAGGCTCCCTACATCGATCCGCAGCAGCGCCTCTTGCTCGAGACGGCATGGGAGGCGATGGAAGACGCCGGGCTCGTGCTCGATTTGCACAACGGCTCGGAAGTTGGTGTTTTTGTCGGCGTTTCGCACAACGACTACCAGTCAATCCAGGGTGGCGGCGGCGACCGCTCGCGCATCAGCGCACACACGCCCACGGGCCATGCGCACAGCATCGCGGCCAACCGTATTTCGTATTGCTTCAATCTCACCGGGCCGAGCATCGCCATGGATACGGCCTGCTCGGCGGCACTCACGGCCGTGCACATCGCCTGCGAGCAACTTGCGGCCGGACATTGTCCTGTCGCACTGGCCGGAGGCGTGACCGTGATGATCACGCCCGAGGGCTTCATCGGTTTTTCCCGTGCGAGCATGCTTTCGCCCGAAGGTCGCTGCAAAGCGTTCGATGCTGCCGCCGACGGCTTCGTGCGCGGGGAGGGTGCGGGCATGGTGGTATTGAAACCTCTCTCCCGAGCCGTCGCCGACGGCGATCATGTCTACGCCGTGATCCGTGCCACGGCGACGAACCAAGACGGCCATACCAACGGCATTTCTTTGCCCGGGCAGGAGGCGCAGGCACGGTTAGTCAAAAAGGCCTGCGTCCTCGCCGGCGTCGATCCGTCCGACATCGGGTATGTCGAGGCGCACGGGACGGGGACCGCGGTCGGCGACCCCATCGAAGCGCACGCCTTGGCCGAGGCCCTATGCGGGCAACGCCCCGCGGATCGCGCGTTGGTCATCGGTTCGGTGAAAACCAATCTCGGCCACCTTGAAACGGCGGCGGGCGTGGCCGGTTTGATGAAAGCGGCACTGGTCGCCAATCGCGGGAAGATTCCCCCCAGCCTCAATTTCAGCGAGCCTAGCCCTCACATCGACTTCGATGCGTGCCGGCTTCGCGTGCCGGTGCAGCTAGAAGATTTTCCCGGCAACGGTGACCGGCCCCGCACTGTCGGGGTGAATTCCTTCGGCTTCGGCGGAGCTAATGCCCATGTTATTCTCGCCGAGCCTCCGGCTCACGCGGACTCCGTGCGCTGCATCGTCAAGGAGGAGCGCGCTTGGCCTTTTGTCCTTTCTGCGCGCTCCGAGGAGTCGCTCAAAGCATCCGCGCAAAATCTCGGCGCTTGGATCGATGCGAAGCTGAAAGCCAACGGCACTTCGTCGCTTTTGCCCGACCTCGTTCATACGCTCGGCGCGCGGCGCAACCATCATTCTTTCCGACTCACCGGCGCACCGAAATCCGATCGCCAACTGGCCGATGCCCTGCTGGCCTTTGCCCAAGACGGCGCGAGCACGGAACTCAAGACCTCCTTCACGCCCGCGCCGGAACATGCGCCGCGCATCGGATTCGTCATGAGCGGCCAGGGTCCCCAGTGGTGGGGTATGGGGCGCGAACTCATGCGCACCGAACCGGTTTTCCGCGCTGCCATGGAGCGCTGCGCGGCCGCCATGGCGCCGCACGCCCGTTTTTCGCTCTTAGATGAGTTGGCACGCGATGAAAACGAAACTCGCTTGGGCCAGACCGAATTCGCTCAACCGGCCATCTTCGCCATGCAAATTGCGTTGGCCGAGTTGTGGAAGTCCTGGGGCGTCGAGCCGTCCTGCATTGTCGGGCATAGCGTTGGAGAGGTGGCCGCGACCTGCCTCGCGGGAATTTTCACGCTCGAGGAAGCGGCCGAGATCATCGTGGTGCGCGCGAAATCGATGCAGGATTGCACGCAAGGCGAAGGAGGCATGCTGGCGGTCGGGCTTTCGCAGGCCGAGGCCGCGGAACTTATCGCCCGCCATGATCCCGAAGTGAGTATCGCGGCCTTCAACGGTCCGCGTTCGCTCACGCTGTCCGGACTCAAAACTTCACTCGAGAAGATGGTCGCTGAACTCGAGCCTGCCGGTGTCTTCGCGCGCTTCGTGCGCGTCAGTCATCCCTTCCACCACGCGATGATGCAACCGGCCGCCGATGCGGTGCAAAAAAACCTCGCGCATCTCCGGCCTCGCGCGGAATCGGTGCCGTTCTTCTGCAGCGTGACGGGCGAGCGCTGCCGCGGCGAGGACTGCGTGGCGACCTACTGGGCGCGCGGGATCCGTCAGCCGGTGCGGTTCGTCGATGCGGTCAACTCGATGGCGGAACACGGTGTTGATATTTGGCTCGAACTCAGCGCGCACCCGGCGCTGTCTGTTTCCATCCAGGAATGCCTCGGCACCGCGGGCAAAAAAGTTCCGATCGTTTCCTCCTCCCGCCGCGAGCGAGAGCAGGAGTCGCTCGTGGAGGCGGCCAATGACTTGCACCGGCTCGGTGTGGATCTGCGCTTCGGTGCGATGACGCCCTCGCGCCGCCTGCTCAAGCTTCCCACTTACCCGTGGAACAAAGCTCGGTGGTGGAGCGAGTCGAGCGAGGCGCAGCATTCGCGTCTCGCGCCGGGTGGTCGCGGGTTGCTCGATGCGCGGCTGCTGCGTTCGGTCCCGACATGGACCTGCCGACTCGACGAGCGTCATCTCGCCTATTTGCGCGACCACCGCGTCGACAAACATATTATTTTCCCCGCTGCGGGTTTCATCGAAATGGCGCTTGAGGCCGGACGTGATTTGTTCGAGGGACGGCCGTTTGCCATCGAGGAACTCGAGATCCGCAAGCCGCTCATTGTGCCCGAAAATCCCGAGGATGTGGTCCTCGAACTGACTTACGATCCGATCGAGCGCACGTTCAATATCCAGAGCCGCTTCGAGCCGTCGCCGAATTGGTCAGTTCATGTCGTCGGCTCGTTGCGATCCGAGCGCACGGAGTCGGAATTCGACAATTCGCGTTGGACGGATCCTGCGGGCGAAATGGACGTCGATTCGCCGGAAGCTTCCTACGAAACCATGGCCCGGCTGGGTCTTCCTTACGGTCCCGAGTTCCGCGCGGTGCGCGAGTTGTTCACCCGCGGCGGCCGCTCCGCGGGTGTCGTTTCGCTGTCCGAGGCTGCAGCGCAGCGCGCCTCCGACTACGCGCTGCATCCCGTCATCATGGACGCGGCGCTCCATGTTTTTTCGGCCGGCGGCCGTGCCATGGAGGGCGTTGAGGAAAAAATGAAGCTGCCGGTGCGCTTCTCGCGCATCCTCTTCCTCCGCAGTCCGGGGGCCTCTTCAAAAGTCCGCGCCGAGGTTAAGGAGAACAATGAAGAACTGATCGAAGGAAATATCCGCCTTTACGACGAATCGGGGCGCGCGGCCGTGCTGATCGACGGATTTCGGGCCGTGGCCCTGTCGTTCGGCAAAAAAGGCGCCGCCGGTTGGCGCGATCTCGTATATCACCTCGATTGGCAGAAATTGCCGGGGTCGGCGGGTGCGATGGAAACGCCCGTGGTGCCGCTGTCCGACCTGCAGCGGTCCGCAGCGGATGCCTGTGCCGAGGTCATTGCCCTGCGCGGCGAGGACACCATGCGGCAGGTCATGTGCGAGGAGGACGATCTGGCTGCCGCTTTCGTCGCCGCCGGCCTGCGCGACATGGGCGTCCGCGAAAGCGGGAAGTTCACCGTCGCTTCGCTCGGAGTGGTCAAAGCGCAGCAACGGGTTTTCGCGCGTTTGATGGATGCGTTGGTCCTGCGCGGCGCGCTGGACAGCCTGGAGGACGGATGGTCGGCGACGGAAGCCCTGTCTTCTTGGGCCGACGGCACCGAAGAAAAACTCCGTATATTTCTCGAGGCTCGACCGGAGCATTATCCGCAGGCGCTCCTGTGCGCGACGACCGGTCGCAACTTCCCCGCCATCATGCGCGGCGAAAAGGATGCCGTGCAGGTGCTTTTCACCGGCGCAGGCTCCGATTTGCTCGAGCATTTTTACAGCGACGGAATTTTTTCCGCGCCTTGGCTCGCGGCCATGGCCGCCGCGCTGCGTCGGTCCGCCTCCGCTCTGCCGGAGGGTCGCGGATTGCGCATTCTCGAAGTGGGTGCGGGCACCGGTGGACTTGCTTCCTACGTGCTCCCCCGTCTGGAGCGCGAACTGCACCGCTACGTTTTCAGCGATGCCTCGGGCGCATTCTTCCCGTCGGCGCAGCAGAAGCTGGCCTCGTTCCCCGAGGTTGAATACCAGACGCTGGATCTCAACCGCGATCCGTTCGAGCAGGGCTTCGATGCAGGTTCTTTCGATTTCATCATCGGGACGAATGTCCTGCACGCGGCGGCCGATCTTCGCGCGACCTTGGGCCATCTTGAGCAGTTGCTCGCTCCGGGCGGAACTCTGGCCTTCGTGGATGTCGCCTCGCCGCGCACCTGGACCGAATCGGTTTTCGGGCTGACCGGCGGATGGTGGAGCATGACAGATACCGGGCTTAGGTCCGAGCATCCGCTGCTTGCGAGAGGGCGCTGGGAAGAGTTGCTCCGTGAATGTGGATTCGAGCAAACGGCGAGTTTGCCCGGACTGGCGGGACCTCAGGGTGGCGAGTCGCAGTTTATGGTGCTTGCGCGCAAGCCGGGTGCCGTGGGGCGCACGCAGGCTGGCACTTTGTCTCCCGCGCAAAGTTGGTTGATCTTCGCGGGTGACTGCGCGCTGGCCGCCAGCATCGCCGGGGCTGTTCGTAATGGTGGCGGTCAGTGCACCATCGTGCGCGAGGGGACTGGATTTGCCACAAACGAAGAGGGACACCTCATCGACCCGTCGGCCGAAGCTGATTGGATGAAGCTCGCCGATGCGCTGGCTGGCGAAGTGCCCAGACGGTTGCTTTATCTTTGGAGTCTGCAAACGGGGCGCGATGGCCAAGTCCTCCGCGACGTCGTGGCCCTGCGCAATCTTTCCGTTTTTCTCGCCCGCTTCGGTGCGGCCGCCAGCGGCCTTCGACTCGACGTTGTCACACGCGGGGCACAACCGGCGGGCCGGGGCGGCTATGCTGGCGAGGTTTCCTCGGGGGCCGTGCTGGGAATCTTCCGCGTCCTGTCCAGCGAGAATCCGCACCTTACCGTGCGCAACATCGATCTTCCTTCGTGCGCCGCCGCACACGATGCCGCGGTATTGCTCGACCAACTTTCCCGCGACGAACCCGAGCGCGAGGTCGCCTTGCGCGAAGAGGCGCGTTACGGCCAACGTCTCACGCGCGGTCTGCCGACCGCTCTGCGCACACTCGGTCCCGAAGTTCCTTTGCGTGTCGAATCGCTCGAGCGCGGTGTTCTGGACAGCCTTCGCTTCATCCCATTTGAGATGCCGGTCTGTGACCCTGGGCAAGTTCTCATCCGGGTTAAAGCGGCCGGCCTGAATTTCCGCGATGTGCTCAAGGCCATCGGCCTTTATCCGGCCGAGACGTCCGACGCCCGTATGTATGGCGATGAGGTGGCCGGCGAAGTGATTGCCATCGGTGAGGGAGTCACGCACGTCAAACCGGGCGATCAAGTTTTCGGTCTCGCTGTTTTCGGACTCGCCACGCACACGCTGGCGCGGGCCGAAGATGTTCTGCCTCTCCCTGCGGGCCTCACCGCCGAGCAGGCCGCCACGATTCCGGTGGTTTTCATGACCGCGTGGCATTCGTTGGTCAACGTTGCCCGTTTGCGCAAGGGCGAAAAAATTCTCGTCCATGCCGGGGCTGGCGGCGTCGGCATGGCCGCGATCCAGATCGCGCATCATCTCGGTGCCGAGGTCATCGCCTCTGCCGGCAGCCCGGCCAAACGCGCCCTGCTCAACACGCTCGGCGTGGCGCACATGGTGGACTCGCGCCGCGGTGACTTCGCCGAGGAGGTGAAGCGTCTGACCGGGGGTCGGGGCGTCGATGTGGTCCTCAACGCCCTCGCGGCCGAAGCCATTCCGATGGGTCTTTCCTGCCTGGCCGAATTCGGCCGCTTCATCGAGATCGGCAAACGCGACATCTACCAGAATTCGAAATTGCCCATGTGGCACCTGCGCAAGAACGCTTCTTTCCACGTTGTGGCCATGGATGCTGTTTTTGCCGGTGACGCTGCTCTCACCCGCGAGTTGATGACGGAAATCACCACCCTCGTTGCCGCGGGCCGGTTGCGGCCGCTGCTGCACCGCTCTTTCCCCGCCAATCGCCTCGACTCCGCCTTCCGCCTCATGGCGGGCGGGAAGCACACCGGCAAAGTCATTCTGAATTTCGCCGAACCGTTCGTGCCCCGCGAAGGCCAGCTTCCCTCCGCGCCGTTCCGCATCGATCCGGAAGCTCTTTACCTTGTCACCGGCGGATTTGGCGGGTTTGGCCGCAGTTTGGCCCGATGGCTTGCCGAGAAGGGCGCGCGCCATCTGGTCCTTACCAGTCGCCAAGGCGCCTCGGCTCTGGGAGCTGGTGAATTCGTGGCGGAACTTCAGTCGCTGGGTGCGGATGTTATCGCGGTTGCCGCCGATATCGGAACGCCCGAAGGCATCGGTGCAGTGATGGCCCGTGTCCGCGACGCAGGCCGACCGCTCAAAGGCGTATTCCATCTGGCTATGGTCATCGACGATGCGCCCCTGGCCGCTCTCACGCCGGATCGCATGGCGTCGGTCCTCAATCCCAAAGCGCGCGGCGCTTGGCTCTTGCACGAGGCGACGCGCGATCAACCTCTCGACGCCTTCGTCGTGTTCTCGTCTGCCTCGAGTGTTTTCGGCAATCCCGGGCAAGGCAACTACTCGGCGGCGAACGCCTTGCTTGATTCGCTGGCCCATCACCGCCGCGTCCTCGGGCTGCCCGCGTTGGCGGTCAATTGGGGTGCTCTTGGCGGTGAAGGTTATGTGGCGCGCAACGAGCGCGTGGCCGAATATCTGGCCCGCATCGGCACGGGTCTGCTCGACCCGCGCGAGATTTTCGAAGTGCTGGAAAACCTCCTCGGCACGCCTGCCGCGCAGGTCGCGGGTATGCGCATCGATTGGGCCAAATGGAGACAAGCGTCCAAGGGCGCGCAGGAAAACCGTCTCTTCGAGCGCGTTCTTTCCGGGGCCGCCGAAGCCGATGAGTCCGGCGGGAAGGTCGGCGACTGGCGCAAGCGCATCGATGCCGCCGATGCCGCGGACCGCGAAAATGTCATCATCCAAGCCTTGCAGGAAGTTGTCGGTTCCGTCCTGCGCGTCAAACCCGACTCATTGCGACCAGACCAACCGCTCACCGATCTCGGCCTTGATTCGTTGATGGGTGTGGAGATCGAAAATCTGATCGAGAGTTCGGTAGGCGTGGCCTTGCCGCCCACCAGCCTGCTGCGTGCGCGAACCATCGGGCAGATCGCCACGCTGATCACCGGCCATCTTGGCGGTGGTGCCTCTGCTTCGGGGCCCGCTGCTCCGGTCGCCGCGGAAGATGAAGCGGTTTCCGCAGACGAAATCGATTTCGGAGAAATTGCGGACGAAGAGCTCGAACGACTCGTCGCGGGTGGGGCGGAAAAAACCGGCGGCGTCCGCGGTGGCGTGGCGGCCAGCTAGCCTGATGGCAGGCAACGCGCGCGCCCGGTTGGAGGAATTGCTGGCCAGCGGCCAAGCGCGGTTGGTGCCGCTCACTTTTCCGCAACGCGAGCTGTGGGAAACTGCTCCCGTCCCGCCGGGGGATCCCTCGAACAATATCTGCTCGCTGCTCGACATCCGCGGTCCGCTCACGCCGGAACTTTGCCGCGAGGCTCTCGGCATAGTCCTCGCCCGCCAGGAGGCGTTGCGCACCACGATCCTTCCGGGCAAGATGCGTCCCGTTCAACTGGTCCGCGCCTCGGCCGAACCCGTGCTGGAACAGATCGGACTTCCGCCCGGTGCCTCGGGTGCCGAAGCGGCTGTTACGGCCCTCGCCCCGCTCTTCGCTCAGCCCTTCGATCTGGTGGCCGGTCCGCTGCATCGCCTCATCATCGTGCCCGACGGGCCCGACCATTATTTCCTCGGCATGGTGATCCATCACTCGGTCGCCGACGGATGGGCCCTGACCACATTTGTCGAAGATTTCATGACCGGTTGCATCGCGGCGTGGCGTCGTTCGGGCAGAGACATGACGCGTTTGCAAAGCTTGAGTGAGAAGTTGTCGCCACCGCCCATGACCTACAGCCAGTGGGGTGCGGCGGAGCGCGCGCAATGGACCGAAAAAGAATTGGCTGCCCGCGCGGAGCGCTGGCGTTCGCGATTGCGGGGCGCGGAACTTTTTTTCGATGCCGCACATCCCGTCGCGGGTGAGCCCTTGCGTCGGTGGGTGTCGCAGATCCCGGCCGCCGCGGCGGACTCCGTGCGCGCGCTGGCCCGCAGCGTGGGGACCACGCCCTTCACCGCTCTGTCGGCCGCGTTTCGCCTCGCCTTGCATCGCTGGAAGGGCAAAAGCGATGCGGTGCTGGGAACTCCCGTGGCGGGGCGGGCCAAGCCGGCGGTCCGCGAAACGATCGGTTATTTCTCCGAGATCGTTCCGCTCCGTTGCCGCATCGACCCGTCCCTTGCGCTTGGCGACCTGGCCCCGCGGGTCCACGAGGAAACTCTCGACGATTTCGCCCGGGCCATGCCATTCGCGGAATTGGTTCGCGCTGTGGAGGAAACCGGCGCCGTGCGGCGGCGTCACGCCGTTTACGACATCCGCTTCGCCGTGCAGAACCATCCGTTCCCGGCCGTCACGGTGCCGGGGATCTCCGCCGCCTTCCGCAATCTTTCCAGCGGGACGTCCCGCTTCGACTTGGCTTGCGAAATCACCGGCGATACCGGACAAATGGAGGTGGTCTGGCTCCGCCGTGAAAGCGTCGTGGAGGAATCGGATGTCCGGCAGCTGGACGCCCTTTTCCGCGAGGTTCTGGCGGGTGCATGATCAAAAATTCCGTATCACACCGTCCGCTCCGATGCACATGACTGTCAAAAACCCGGCCCACGCCTCGCACGAGGAACCGTGGCCGTGCCGCACGTCATTCACATGGGTCATAGTCGGCACCTATTCGTCAACTGCCCTGCTCGCTTGGTGCATGTATAAATATGTTTCGGGCCACACTGCTTTTCTCTGGCTGATCGTTCCGCTCATGCTCGTCTCGAGCCACTTCATGCACGCCATGCTTATCGGCTACCACGAGGCGGCGCACGGCAACCTGCGCAAATGGAAATGGCTCAACGATTTTGACGGCCAACTGGTCGGCATGATCAGCCTCACGCCGTTCACTCTCTACCGTACCCTGCACCAGAAACACCACGTCAATCTGGCCACGTTGAAAGATCTCGAGTTGTGGCCCTTTGTCGATCCGCGGCAACCGCTCTGGTGGCGGCGCACGGCGGCGTTCCTCGAGCTGAATGTCGGTTTTTTCTACACCCCGTATCTTTTCTGGCGCGTCTTCCTCGAAAATCCGTCGCCCGTGACGAACAAGACGGTGCGCAAACGCATCTGGATCGAAACCGCCGGCATGATCCTGCTTTGGACCACCACGCTTTCCCTCGTTGCGTGGTTCAATGTCTGGAACTGGTTCCTCGTCCTTTACTTCATCCCGGCCTTCATCGCCGGCAACATGCAGAGCTGGCGCAAATACATCGAGCACGTCGGACTCAGTGGAAACAGCGCACGCAGCGCCACCCGCAGTATCATCGTGGAAACGAAGCCCGGTCGTTTCGTCGCGCTAAGCTTGCTCCATCAGCCTCTCCACGGCGTGCACCACGCCAAGAGTTCCATTCCCTGCGATGAGCTGGTCGACCATGTCGGTCTAATCGAGCCGAAGGACGATGGCGACACCACGCCGTTCCCGAATTACCGCTCCGCCTTCGTTGATTTGATGAAGCGGCTTCGCGATCCACGCGTCGGCGCGCAATGGGCCACCGCGGAATAGGTCCGCCTATGCCCGCGCCCGCAGTGCCGTCCGGCGAGATCCTCTACGAGGCGTCGGGTCTGACCAAAGAATTTGACGATGGTCGGGTCGCGGCCTTGCGTGGGATCGATCTGCGGATCTGCCGCGGCGAATTTGTTTCCATCGTGGGGCCGAGCGGTTGCGGTAAGACCACGCTGCTCAACATGCTCGGCCTGCTCGACCGTCCCACCGCGGGAACCCTGCGCTTCCGCGGAACGGACCTGGATGCGCTCGGCGATCACGCATCCTACCGTGCGCGCGAGATCGGCTTCATTTTCCAGTCATTCCACCTCCTCCCGAATTTTACGGTGGAAGAAAACGTGCAGATACCCATGTTCGGGTTGCCCGGTTCGTCGGCCGAAAAAAAGCGGCGCGCGGCAAAGCTCATTGAATCCGTCGGTTTGTCCCACCGGCTTGATCACCTGCCGGTGAAACTCTCCGGCGGAGAGCGCCAGCGCGTGGCTATCGCCCGCAGCCTGGCCAACCGCCCCGCCATACTGCTGGCCGACGAGCCGACGGGAAACCTCGACAGCAAAAACTCCGCGCACGTCATGGACATCCTGCTTCGTCTCCGCGAGGAACACAGCGTGACGCTGGTCATGGTCACGCATGATCAGGAACTCGCACGCCACGGAACGCGCACCATCCGGATCAAAGACGGGGAGATTGTACCCGAAGGGGCGCACCGATGAATTTTCTCCAAGTCATCTTCCGCGGTCTGTGGCGTCGCCCGGTGCGAACCGGACTCACCGTCCTCGGCATCGCCATCGGCATCGCCGCCGTCGTCGCACTGGTTGGCATGGCTTCCGGTTACGAGAAGAGCGTGGTCGACCAACTGGACACGATCGGAATCGACATCGTGGTCAGCAACATGCAAGGCGGTATCATGCCCAAGGCTTTCGAGGAATCCGTTCGCGACGAGATCGCCTCCATACCCGGTGTGGCCGAGGCCAACGCCACGCTCATGCAGATGCTCAGCGTGGAAGAGGCTCCCATGATGGTGGTTTACGGGCGGGAGTGGGACTCGTTCACGTGGGACCAGTTGCACGTCATCGACGGACGTCTGCCGCGCGATGCGCAGGAGAATGCCGTGGTCCTCGGCAAGTTGGCCGCTGAAGTTCTCCGCAAAAAGACGGGTGATCCGCTTCAGATCGAAACCGGGGAGTTCACGGTCACCGGCATCGTGGACGGGAAATCAGTGCTCGAAAACGGAGCGATCAACATGGCTCTGCCGCGGTTCCAGGAAGTCTCGGGTTACGAGGGCCGTGCGAATTTCGTCAATGTGCGCGTTCCGGAGGGAACGCCGGAAGAGCAGATCACGGCCCTTTGCCGCCAGATCGAGGAGAAACATCCGGGACTCCGCGCGGTCCGCGCGCGCGAAGTGGTGGGGACGAGCCAAGGGTTCCGCATGGCGCAGGCCATGAGTTGGAGCACGTCGCTGCTCGCACTCATTGTGGGCGTTCTCGGTGTCATGAACACCATGCTCATGAGCGTGTTCGAACGGAAGCACGAGATAGGTATCCTCCTTGCTCTCGGTTGGTCGCGCGCGCGCATCATGTCGCTCATCCTTTGCGAGTCCGCCGCCATGGGTTTGTTGGGCGGCCTTGTCGGCGTCGGTCTTGGCGCCGCGACTCTGGCTGTCCTCGAGCAAACCCCTTATGTGCGCGGTTTTCTCGAGCCCGATCTGGGGTGGCCGCTCGCCCTGCAGGCTGTGATCATCGCGGTCGCGGTGGGAATCATCAGCGGCCTTTATCCCGCGTGGCGCAGTTCGCGACTTTCCCCCAGCGTTGCTTTGCAGGGTTGACCCCGCGCTGGCCGGAGACTTGATTGGGAGACACTATGAAGCGTTCCTTTGTCGTTTTCTTTTTGTCCCTAGCCCGTGCGGTTGCTGCGGATCCGGCCCCGGATGCGTCGCAGGTCGCCGAAAGAATGGCCGCGGCTGTCGAAGACGGGGATTCGACTGCACGCGTGCGCATGACCACGTCGGGCGGTGAGGTGCTGCAGGTGCAGATCAAATCTCGGCGCGCGGCAGGCCGTGCCATCTCGGTTTACGAGGTGCTCTGGCCCGCTGAACGCAAGGGCGAGAAGGTGATCATGCGCCAGAGCAAAAATTCTTCGCCGGAGGGAGAGAAAGTTTCCGCCTCCGGGGCTCGCGCCAAAATCGGAAGCGCGCAGATGGGTGACGGCATTTTCGGCACCGATCTCTCGTTCGCCGATGCCGTCGAAAATTTTTTCCTCTGGCCGGAGCACAAACTGGTCGGCGGCGAAAAGGTGGGGCGCGCCGACTGCGTAATTCTCGAATCACGCCCGTCGGGCAACTCCCCGCACGGCAAGGTGCGAAGTTGGATCGATCCGGAGAAGTGGGTCGTCAGCCGTGTGGAAAAATACGATACCGCCGGCCGGTTGTTGCGCACCATCAACACGACCCAACTGGCCAAGGACGATACCGGGCGCAATGTGCCGGCCGGCATGACGGTGGTGCGGGCCGGTGGCTCCTCCACCGAAATCGACGGATCGAACATCCGCCACGACGTCAAACTGACCGACGCCGACCTCGCGCCCTAGCCGCGCTTCTCGAAGACCTCCAAGTCGAAGATATTGGCCGATACGTGCTTGCCGGACGGGACAAGGCCCCCGGTGGACATCAGATCGCGCATTTCTTTGCGCCCGCGGTATCGGAAGCGTTTGCCAAAAACCTCCATTGTCCGGATGGCCGATATTTTGCGGAATGTGTTGACCAGCACGTTGCCTCCCGGCGCGGTCATGGCGCCGATATTGGCCACGACTTGCGAGGCGTTGGGCGGCCCTTCGGGGCGTTTTTCTCCGAGCAATTCTTCGGTGGTGATGAATGTGTGTCCCGGAAAATACTCGAGCAAGCCCACGACGGTCACCAGATCGAACGGCGCGTCCTGCGCGGTCTTGGTCGTGGGTTGCATGATGTCCTCGATCTGCAGGACAATACCGTGCGGTGAACCGGTGTGCAGGGCGAGGTGTGCACTGGTCGATTGCAGCTTGCCGAGCAGGCGCAGGGATTTTTCGATGTTGCTCGCCTCGCGGTCGCTGATCGTCGCCGAGATGAGCCGCGGATCGTGTCCTTCGCCAAGCAACTTCTCGAGAAGCACGGCCATGCTCAGGCCGGTTCCCGCAGCCACGGCCTTGAGTCGGACGGGGCGCCCGGCTTGGAGCCGGCGGGCGGCGAGACTGTGGGCGAGGCGCGTTTCCCAGACAAAGCGCCACTGCACGTCGCGCGCCTGCACAGAATCGAGCATGATCGTGTCCCACAGATCGGCGTTTTTCCTGATCTCGGGCAGCAGCATCATGTAGACCGCGTTCATCGGATCGCCTCCCTCGACAAAATTGGCCGTGTCGGCGCGCGAAGGCTCGAGCAGCGTGCGCGCGTAGGGATGGCCCGAATCCTCGAGAATGCGGTTGCGGTAAACCACGACATCTTGGCCGTCGCGGCCCGGGCGTTTTTCCGGACGCGTCGTGCGCTGCATGAGGCGGAAAGCGAAACGCCCGATGGTGCGGCGCAGGAGGTTCGAAGGGGCGGGAGGCTTTTCCTCGAACACTTGCCGGACCAACCCCGATACGATGGCCCCCGCAAGATCGGCGTTCCCCTCGCCGTAAAGTGCGGCAACCGCATCCATGGGTGTGATCTTGCCTCCGGCCAGCGCGGAAAGGGTTGTCGGGATTTTTGTCATAAGTGCTCGAGAAGGATGCGTTTGATTTCCGCCATGCCGAGCGGATGAAGGTGGCTCCAGTGACCGCTGGGGATGACCAACTCGCTTTTGGCCCCGTCCATGTGGCTGCTCCAATACGGCACGATCCCGTCGCTGCTTTCGGGTTTTGTCTTGTCGAGAAATCCGCCTTTGCCCCGGTCACCGATGAGGGAGTGGTAGGGAACACCGGCCGCGGTCGGCAGCGAGTTGATCTCCTCGAGAAACGGGCTCTCCGGGTCGAGCAGGTCGATGCTGTTGGGGAAACGGTTGTGGTTGTGCCGTTGTGCTTCCGGTTTGGCCTGGGCGATCACTTCCTCGTAGGTCTTCTTGTCCCCCACTGGGTTCCCCACCATGGTGGCCCCGACCCTTCCCCAGAACCCGACCGCATCCTCGCTGCCCCGGTGCGAAGCCGAGACAAAGATCACGCGGCCGATATGCGGCACCGGCTTGAAAAGCAGCATGCCGGCGAGCATGCGGCGTGTTTTTTCGGAGATCGACAACTGCTCCGGGGGTTTGCCGAAGTAGAGATTCCAGAGTTCCTTTCCGCTGTCGGTGATGAGCGCGCGGCTAATCATGCCGCCCATGCTGTGGCCGAGAAGGACCGCATCACGCATGCCGGGGTAGCGTTTGCGGGCCTGCGCCAGTTGCTCGCGCAGATAAGCTGCGGCCAGCGGATAAGGCAGGCCCGACGGGTAGGCGTAAAACCAGACCTGATAGTTCTCGCGGATGATGGGATCGCCGCGCAAAAACTCCACGAGCGGAGCCCATGTCGCCGGGGAATTGCCGAGGCCGTGGACGCAGATCAGCGGAATCTTGTGCGGGTCGTAGGGTTGCAGGCGGGCAAGTCGTGCGCGCCCCTCGAACTCCTGCGGTTTGAACAGCCCAAGGATCTCGCGTTTTTCGAGATTGAGCTCGTCCAAAGCCAAGGCGAGGGGACCTTGAAAGTCGCCGGCCAGCGGGTAGGTGTGGCCGTCAAGCACCACGCTTTCGCCCGCCAACGGGTCGGCTAGCACAATGTCGGCATTCCGGCCTCGGAAATTCACCAGGGCCGTGAAGCTGTAGTAGATATTTTTGCCCAGGGCGAATTGGTCCAGCTTCAGGTAGTCCACTTCGCGGCCGGCCACGACAAGCGGCGCGCCGAGACCTTCCTTGAGCGATCGCTCGCCCACGCCTTTGCCGCGGAAGTCGTAGCGGTCCGAAGGACGGAATTCAAAGAGCGAGGGATGAAATTGCTTTTCCTTGGACGGCGCGGTGAGGGTCAGTCTCCAAGGTTTGCCATGGGCCGAGGGCACCACGACGGTCTTGTCCCAAGGTGACAGTTTCTGCTCGTAAAGGATATCCATGACGCGCGCCACGGCGAAGTTGTAGTCGCTCTGCAGCAGGACGTTCTCCGGGTCGCGTGCGAGCTTGCGGCGCGCTTCATCGGCGGCATCGAGATATCCTCCGAGCCGGACAAGAGGATCCTTCGAGGATTTTTCCTGCGTGACGGCGAGCTGCTTCTGCTGCGCGGTGACGGCGAGCGAAGGGGTGTCCTTTCTGAACCTGACCTCGGAGTATTGCGCGCAACCGGAGGCGAGGACGGACGCGACCAGCAGTGCCGCGGGCAAAGCTCTTCTCATGCGCGCCTATTTTGTGCGCCGTATGCCTGCTGGTGTCAACGCAGCTCAGCCCGCATCCCCGACGAGGCCGTCTTTTATCGACTTCTGCAGAGGCTTGCCGATCCACAGGCGAAGCAAGGCATGGTAAAAATCGGCCCCTGGGATGGTGTCGAGCGTGCGTCCGTCGAGTTGCACCACCGTCCCGTCCGCCGGCGTGTACTCGATGGTGATCACGTTGCCGGGTTTCAGGTCGGCGCCTTTGTTGAAGCACCCGAGGAATTCCGAAAGCTGCCGGGAGAACTTCTCTTTCTCCTCGGGCGTGAAATTGTTGTCGATGCTCTGTTGCACGGTGGAAGTGAACTGATCTTCATCGACCGCGCGTGCCATGGTGATCTCGATGCGCTTCGGGTGCTCCTTTGATCCGAGAATTGTCTCCGCCTCGCGCATGACCTCGTGCAGGTAAAGCCGGATTTTGTAGACCTCGAAGCCCCAGACGGTGCGTGTGGCCTCGCCGTTGAGAACCAGAGCGGAACTGTTTGTCGGGGTGACTGCGGGCGCCTCCTCTTTTGCCGCGGCGCAGGCGACAAGCGCAGCCGAAAGCAGGGCGGCGAGGAACGGCTTCACAAACCGAAGATCGGCTAATC
>Ga0114972_10001560_pt1 | contig 17169 bp, 11 predicted proteins | sample M_140807_EF_Meta_FD_87354 | JGI IMG/M metagenome (GOLD analysis project Ga0114972, IMG submission 87354) | Freshwater microbial communities from Lake Montjoie, Canada to study carbon cycling - M_140807_EF_MetaG | ecosystem: Environmental > Aquatic > Freshwater > Lake | place: Lake Montjoie... | reverse complement strand
GCGGCCCAACACCGAACTGCAGCGGCAACAGGCCTTTGAGGGGCTGGCCAACGACAGCCAACTCCTGATCCAAGCCGATGGTCTGGTGCGCATCGTCTCCGCCCAGACCCTGGGCAAACTGCATCTGCAGGAAACCGCAGAGGTGGGAGACCATCCCGCGCCGGCCCGCCTACTGCTGCCCGTGCCGAGTCAACCCGCCTTACTGGCCTTCACGGCGGCCGGCAGGGTGGCGCTGCTGCGCTGGGAATTCGCTGGTCAGCAACCCGGTGGACTGGAGAAATTCCTGCCCGACAGCCTCGACGGCGAACGGGTGATCCAGGTGCTACCACTGCCCAGACAACCCGGCTGCAGCCTGGGTCTGCTCAGTACCGATGGCCGCTTCAAGCGCTTGCCCCTCGAAGAATTCCTGGAGCTCTCCGGACGGGCCGCCACCGTGCTCAAACTCAAGGAAGGGGTGGAGCTGCAACGGGTCGTGGCCTGCCGCGAGGACCAGGAACTGGTGGTGGCCAGCAGCACGGGCCGGATGTTGCGTCTGGCCATCAACGAAACCAACCTGCCGGTGATGGGGCGCATCGCCCAGGGACCCACCTTGATGCGCCTACTACCGGGCGAACAGGTGGTAGGAGCCGCCACTAGCGAATCCAGCGGCGACGTGGTGCTGGCCAGCCGCCTGGGGCAACTGAAACGACTGGCCCTGGAGAGTCTGAGGCAGTGTCAACGGGGCGATCTAGGCCAGATCGGCCTGCGCTTCCTGGATCGCTCCGACGAGCTGGTGGACCTGCAGGGCCCAGGACCGACCATGATGGGGGTGGTGCTGGGCGGTGGTAACGGCCGCAGCCTGCGGCTCAAAATGGCGGACGTGCCGTTGGAAGACACCAGCGGTTCGGGCCTCAACCTCGGCCTGGCCCCGGGGCAGCAGGTGCAAGAGCTGATTCCCCTGCTGATGGGCGAATCTTGAATCGTCCCAAACCCATCTCCTGCTGGTGGAGGGCCTGGGGTCTACTGGCGGGAGCCAGCCTGCAGGTCGTCGTTGGATTCCCTGGGCTTCCCGGCTTCAGCCAGGGACAAGGCCCGGCCCCCCAGGCGGTGCCAGGGCCGATCCCCCTACGGGAACCCGCCGGTCAAAAGCTGCTGCTGGGCAGTGATGCCCGAGCCGACTACGGCCCCCTATCCCAGGATTTCGAAACCCAGGCCAACCTCGCCTATTGCGGCGTGGCCAGCTTGGTGGTCGTACTGAACAGCCTGGGAGTTCCCGCCCCTCCCGTGCCTGGCTACCCCGGTTACCACTTCTGGACCCAGGACAATGTCTTCGGCGGGCCTGGCGGCGGACGGTTCGTACAGGCTGAGCGGGTGCGGCGGGAGGGCATGACCTTGGCCCAACTGCATGGCTGGTCGAGGGACCACGCCCTGATGGTGCGGCGTTTCCAGGGGGACCAGCTCAGCCTGGTGCAGTTCCGCCAACTGCTGCGGGAGGGTCTCAGCGATCCCCACGATCGGTTGGTGGTGAATTACCTGCGCACTGGCATCGCCCAGCAAGGGGGGGGGCACATTTCGCCGATCGCCGCCTATGACAGCCGCAGCGATCGCGTGCTGATTCTGGATGTGGCCCGCTATCGCTATCCAGCGGTGTGGGTTAAAACCGAAGTGCTGTGGCGATCCATGGGGGCAGTGGACAGGGCTTCCGGTCAGAGCCGCGGGCTATTGAGTATGCGTTGGAATCCAAAGTAATGACCTATTCGTTTTAAACGGTTATATTGCTTTTGGATTCAACCTAGGCAACCGATACCGGCGTGACACAAGCCAAGCCCGCCGGCTCCAGCATCAATTTACTGCCCCGCACGTCCTCATCCATGTCGATGGGGTATTGGCCATCGAAGCAGGCCGTGCAGAAATGGCTGGAAGGAGCGTGGGCCGACTCCAACATGCCCTCTTTGCTGAGATAGGCAAGCGAATCAACGCCAAGGTGGGCCTCGATTTCGTCAAGATTGAGGCGGGCCGCAATCAGATGGTCCTGGGTATCGGTGTCGATGCCATAAAAACAGGGATGGGTAACCGGTGGCGAACTGATGCGCATGTGGACCTCGGTAGCCCCGGCATCTCGCAGAGCCTGAACCAACTTGCGGCTGGTGGTGCCCCGCACGATCGAATCATCGATCACCACAACCCGTTTGCCGGCCAGCACATCGGGCAGGGGATTGAGTTTGACGCGAATACCTACTTCCCGCATCGCCTGGGTGGGCTGGATGAACGTGCGACCGACATAACGGTTCTTGATCAGACCATCGGCAAAGGGAATACCACTGAATTGGGAATAACCAATAGCCGCAGGAATGCCAGAATCCGGAACACCGATCACGATGTCGGCCAGGACTGGTTTCTGTCGTGCTAAGGCTTCGCCGATACGCACGCGATAACTGTAGAGCGATTCATCAAAGAAACGACTATCAGGACGGGCAAAATAAATCATCTCAAAGACACATAACTTGGCGGGTTCTTCACACCAAATCTGACGGATTGGTTCCAATTCACCGCTACGGAAATGGATTAACTCACCAGGATGGACTTGATCCACATACTTGGCACCAATAATATCGAGGCCACAGGATTCACTGCTGGCCACCCACTGCCCCTCCCCTATCTCTCCGAGGCGACCAAACACCAGCGGCCGGATGCCATGGCCATCCCGCACCACAAACAACCCTTCAGGGGTGCCGATCACCAAACTGAAGGCGCCACGGCAACGTCCTACGGCCTGACGGATGGCCGCGGCCCAGTCCAAACCGCCATCCACCGCCTGTTGCAGGGCAAAGGCGATCAACTCGGAATCGGTGGTGGAGGTGAATTCGGAAGAGAGGTGGTCAAGGGCCAGGCGCAACTCGACGGCGTTCACCAGATTGCCGTTGTGGGCCAGGGCCAGGGGCCCGAGGCGGGTCATGAGCACCACCGGTTGGGCATTGCAAACCTTGCTGCTACCGGTCGTGGAATAGCGGTTATGGCCGATCGCCAGCTCGCCGGTCATGCGCTCCAGCACCTCCTGATCGAACACCTGGCTCACCAACCCCATGTCCTTGTGCAGCCGCACCCGCGGACCATCGAAAACCGCCATGCCCGCCGATTCCTGGCCCCGGTGCTGGAGGGCGTAAAGACCGAAGTAGGTGAGGTTGGCAACAGGCTGCCCAGGAGCCAACACGGCAAACACCCCGCAAGCTTCTTCAGGCTTGTCGGCGCGATCAGCTGGGATCTCAACCAGTGGGGGCTCAACCATGGAAAAGCCATGGGGAGGATGGGTTGGCACGGGGCAGACCACCTCCTGACTGCGAGCATCCTGGCGCATCGACGAATGGGGGATTGGGGCGAAAGCCGCCGAACTCATTCCGTCGGTGGCCAATCGCCGCGGGGCTGCCCCCCGAGGCGACGGGGAATGCCCCCCTCAAAGCTGTCCCGTAGGGACTCCAGGGGCAGCCGCAACAGGGTGTCAGCCCCGATGGACACCATCAGCTCAGGCTGGGCCTCCACCTTCCCCAGCAGGGTGGCGGCAACACCGGCGGTGGCGGCCTCGGACAACAGCTGGCGCCAACCTCCAACCGCCCCAACCGGCACGCTCACCAAAACACGACCGGCGGACTCGCCGAACAGCAGACGGTCGAGGCGCACCCCACCGGCTGAAATCTCCAGGGAGGCCCCCAGGCCGCCCGCCAGACAGGCTTCAGCGACGGCCACCGCCAAGCCGCCATCACTGAGGTCGTGGGCACTGGCGACCAGATCGGACCCGATGGCACGCCGCAGCAGCTCCAGGAGCCGGGCCTCCAGCTCCAGGTCGATCCGGGGGGGGCGACCGGTGCAGAGGCCATGGATCACCGTCTGATAACTGCTGCCCGCCAGGCTGATCCGGTCATCAGAACCAGCGGCCCCGCCCTCGGGCGCCAGGCCCAGCAGCCAGATGGCATCACCCGGCTGGCGCCAACCCATCCCCTTCACCCGGTTGAGATCGCTGACCAGGCCCACCATGCCCACCACCGGGGTGGGGTGGATCGGTTGGAGGCGGCCATCGGGCAGGCGAGTTTCGTTGTACAGGGACACGTTGCCGCCAGTGACGGGGGTACCAAGGGCCAAACAGGCCTGGGACAGGCCGCGACAGGCCTGGGCCAACTGCCAGTAGCCGGTGTCGGTGTCCGGGGAGGGAAAGTTGAGGTTGTCGGTGACGGCCAGGGGTTCGGCGCCAACGCAGCTGAGATTGCGGGCGGCCTCCGCCACGGCCGCCATGCCACCCCGCTCCGGATCCAGGGCCACCCAGCGATTGGGACAATCCACCACGGCGGCCACCCCCCGGTGGCCAGCGGCCATCGCCCCCTCCCCCTGCTGGGGTCGAAGGCGCACAACGGCGGCATCGGCACCCCCCGGGGGCACCACGGTGTTGGCCTGCACCTGGTGGTCGTACTGGCGCCAGACCCAACGCTTGCTGGCGATGGTGGGGTCATCGAGCAGGCGTAGCAGCACCTCCCCCCAGGACAGCAGCCCCCCAGGCAAAACCACGCCAGCCCTGGAGGGAATTGGCAGGCAGGATTCCTGCCACAGCCAATGCTGGGCAATCTCAGCTGGGGGGTGTTCCAGCAGCACGTGATGGTTGATCGGCGTGTCATCAGCCAGGGCACTGGCAGGGACTTCTGCGGCCACCAGCCCCCCCTGCAAGACCCGCACCACGTTCTCCGCCAACACCTTTCCCACCACAGCGGCCTGGAGCCCCCAGCGGCGGAACCGTTCCATCAAGGCCTCCTCGCGGCCCGGTTTGACCACGAACAACATGCGTTCCTGGGATTCAGAAAGCAGGAATTCGTAGGCGGTCATCCCTGACTCACGGGCCGGCACCCGATCCAGATCCAGCTCGACCCCCACACCCCCTTTGGCGGCCATCTCGGAGCAACTGCAGGTGAGGCCGGCGGCGCCCATGTCCTGGGCGGCAACCACATCGCCACTCTGGAAAGCCTCCAGGCAGGCCTCGATCAAACCCTTCTCCAGAAAAGGGTCTCCCACCTGCACGGCGGGGCGATCGTCAAGGGAGGCCGCACTGAGTTCGGCACTGGCGAAGCTGGCGCCCCCCATGCCGTCCCGGCCGGTGGTGCTGCCCACGTACACCACCGGATAGCCAATCCCGGCGGCACCGGAGCGCACGATGTCCTCAGTTTCCATCAGGCCCAGGGCCATGGCGTTGACGAGGGGATTGCCGGAATAGCTGGGGTCGAAACCCACCTCACCGCCCACGGTGGGCACGCCAACGCAGTTGCCGTAATGGGCGATGCCTGCCACCACCCCCTCCATCAGGCCGGCATTGCGGGGATCTTCGAGGGGCCCGAAGCGCAGGGCATTGAGCAGGGCGATCGGACGGGCACCCATGGTGAAGATGTCGCGCAGGATGCCGCCAACGCCCGTGGCCGCCCCCTGGAAGGGCTCAACGGCCGAGGGATGGTTATGGCTTTCGATCTTGAAGGCCAGGCGCTGACCTTCGCCGAGATCAACCACGCCCGCGTTCTCACCGGGCCCCACCAGGATGCGAGGACCGCTGGTGGGGAACTGGGCCAACAGGGGCCTGGAGTTGCGATAACAGCAATGCTCTGACCACATGACGCCAAACATGCCCAATTCGGCCCGGTTGGGGGCACGGCCGAGACGCCGCACGATTTCGTCGTAATCGGCCTGGCTCAGCCCCTCCTTACGCAGGGCATCGGGCACCGAAAAGGTCAGGGTGGGGTCCACCAAAGCGGCGCCAGCATCGACAGCAGCTCAGTCTCCAACAGCGCGTCACCCGAGGCACCGAAGGGCATTAAACCCAGGGGTCCCCATCCTCCTGGGGCTCGACCGGTGCCGCCGGTCGGGGAGAACGGCGGGAGCGGGGAAGGGCACTCTCCCCCAAGCGGCCGCGGCGACGGGGACCGCTGGAGCTATCGGGGTCATCAGCGGGGTCCATTGGCCAGGGCGCCCCATCGTCTTCGTTCCAATCCTCCAGTGGGTCCCAACGATCGTTGGGTCGACGGGCGTCGGGCTGCTCGTCATCCCTGGGATCCCAGCGACGGTCAGGGCCAGGGGGGAAGGAACCCTCCGACTCGTTCCGACCCGGTTCGCGCCCATCCCAAGGGGGGTCCTCCAGCCAACCCTCTAATTTGCCCTCCACCCGATCGCCGACCTGCTGAAACTGATCCCGCAGCCGGGAGGTCTCCTGGCCCACCTGATCACGGAGTCGGCGGGAACGGCGCAGAAATTCTTGACGCACACTGGCCCGGGCCAAGGGCAGATCGTCTAACTCCCGCAGGGCAGTGACAACCCGACCGCTCTGCTGGTCGACGATGCGATCGGGGCTGAGCCGCCAGCGGCTGCTGCCGGGGAGACGGGGATCACTGCGGGAAACCAGGTAGTGGAGGATGCGACCGCTGCGCAGTTCAACTGCGGCATCGGCCACGTGCCCCAGGTTCTGGCCGTCGACTCCGATGAGGGCCGCCTCGAACAGGGTGGGCAGGCGCTCGAGGGTGGCAGGATCGGTGTCGGCCGCCAACCCCTTGACGAAAGCCTCCTGCTCGCTGAGACCCCGCAGCTGATCCAGGCGCCACACCTGGCGGCGTTGACCAAAGGCAGAGGGGCGGCTCACCCAGCCCAGCAGGCGATGGACAGGGGGATGCATCCAGCCGAGAATCCCCACTCCATGGTCAGCGCCCTGATCACAGCGCACGCGCCGGGCCAGCAGGTCACTCAGTAACAACTGCTCCGGAAGGGTCACGTCCTCAGCTGCGGATCTGCACCGGCATCACCAGATACACGAAGGCATCCGGCTCGCCCACGGGTTCCAGCACCGCGGGGGTGGTGGGGGCATTGCACTTGAGCACCACCTCGCTGCCGCCCATCACCTTGAGTCCATCCAGTAGATAACGGACATTGAAAGCGATGTCGATGGGATCGCCCTCAATGCTGGCCGCCAGGGATTCCGAACCACTGCCCACGTCCTGGGCATCGGCGCGGATCGTGACCTTGGCGGCGGCCGGATCGGCGCTGATCGTCACCACATTGTTGTGCTGATCGGCCAGCACCGCCACCCGCTCCAGGCCAGCGATGAAGCCACGGCGATCCAGCCGCACGAGGCGATTGAAGCTGGCTGGGATCAATTGGGCGTAATTGGGATAGACGCCATCGATGTTGCGGCTGGTGAGCACCTGATCAGCCCACAGGACCACCACTTGCCCCTGGTCACAGAAAAGGCTGAGGGGCTCCTGGGAAGGCCGGCCGCTGAGCAAACGCTCCAGCTCCCTGAGGGAGCGGGCGGGCACGGTGACGTCAAAGGGCTCACCATCACTGCTGGCGGCCGTGGCCCCATGGGCCAGATGCAGGACCGCTAGCCGATGACCATCGGTTGCGGCACATTCGAGACCTGCGTCATCAAGGCGCAGATGCACTCCGGTGAGCACCTGCTTGGCCTCGTCGCCACTGCTGGCGAAGAGGGTGGCCCGCAAACCCCTCACCAAGGCCTCGGCATCAAGACGGATCGAGGTACCGGTCTGGTTCAGGGGGAGGTCGGGAAAGTCATCGGCGGGCATGCCGCGCATGCGGTAGCTACCGCCGGAACTGGTGAGTTCCACCTGCTCGTCCCCCTCCAGGCAGCTGAGGCTGAGGGGGCTGTCCGATGAGAGGCGAGCGACGATTTCGCCAAACAGGCGGGCCGGCAGGGTGATGGCACCACTGGCTTCGACCGCTGCGGGAAGGCTGGTCTGGATGCCAAGGCTGAGGTCGAAGGCGGTCAGGCTGAGCCGCCCGGTGGCGGCGTCAGCGGTAAGCAGCACGTTGGCCAGCACCGGATGGGTCGGTCGGGTCGCCACGGCCCGACCGACCAGCTGAAGGCTGGCATTGAGTTCGGCCTGGGAGCACACCAGCTTCATGGCAAGGGTTGGACAGCGATGGCTGGCCTTGGGGGTCGGAACGTTGGGCCCACGGTTTCACAGCCAGGGACAAAGCGCAACGGTGGCAAACGGCCCGGCGACCGTTCGACTACTCAAGAATTTTATTTTTTAAAACATAAACCAAATCGTCGTCGTAGGGGCTGGGGAATCAGTGGAAAACCCCCCTGCCGGCAGTTTGGTCCTTGTTTTTTCGTTCACAGCGGTTTGGGAGGGCTGGTTTGAACGGAGCCCCAAATTCAGCTTTTCCCCTGTTTCCCAAACCTGGGGAATCAGTTTCGTTGCCGGGGATGGAAATTGCCCTTGCTTTTTCCCCGCTTTTGCTTGCCCCTTCACCAGATTTTCCCTGGGACGCTTTGACAATCGGACACGGCATGACCCCTGTTTCCCAGGCGGTCGCCCCTGCCGATCGGCCAAAAAAAAAGCCCCGCCAGGGCGGAAGCTTGGGTTTGGATGCGGGCTGGGGCCAGGTTGCTGTCTGGAGTTCTGTTCGTTAGAAGCCCATCACCCTGGCCACCGTGTTGGTGTCGGCCTCAAGGCCGGTATGGAAGGTGGAATCGTTGTGTTCGATGGCGGTGGCGGGATCCTTGAGGCCATTGCCGGTGAGGACGCAGACCACCCGCGCCCTCGCAGGCACCTCCCCATGGCGCTTGAGCAGGCCGGCCACCGAGGCGGCGCTGGCAGGTTCACAGAAGACGCCTTCGGCGCTGCCCAGCAGCTTGTAGGCCTCAATGATTTCGGCATCGGTGACGGCCATGAAGTCACCCTTGCTTTCCTCGCGGGCCTTGATGGCGTTGTCCCGATTCACCGGGTTGCCGATGCGGATGGCGGTGGCGATGGTGTCCGGATGTTCCACCGTCTCTCCCAGAACCAGGGGAGCGGATCCGGCGGCCTGAAAACCCATCATGCGGGGCAGTTTCTGGCAGTTGCCGGCCTGTTGGTATTCCTTGAATCCCATCCAGTAGGCGCTGATGTTGCCCGCATTCCCCATGGGGATGCAAAGCCAGTCGGGGGCATCTCCCAAGGCATCAACCACTTCGAAGGCGGCGGTTTTCTGACCCTGAAGGCGGTAGGGATTGAGGGAATTGACCAGGGTGATCGGATAGCGATCGGCCACTTCACGGACGATGGCCAGGGCCCGGTCGAAATTGCCTTTGACCGCCAGCACCTCGGCCCCATAGAGAAGGGCCTGGGCTAGTTTTCCTTGGGCCACATAGCCGTCGGGAATCAGTACGAAGGCGCGCATGCCACCCCTGCGGGCATAGGCCGCGGCGGCGGCGGAGGTATTGCCGGTGCTGGCGCAGATCACGGCTTCTGAGCCGGCCTCCTTGGCCTTGCTGATCGCCATGGTCATGCCCCGGTCCTTGAAGGAGCCCGTGGGATTGAGACCGTCGTACTTGAGGAACACCGAAACCCCACGGCCGATGCGTTCGGCAATGGCTGGCGCGGGGATCAGGGGGGTGGCCCCTTCCCTGAGGGTGATCACCGGGGTCTTGGCGCTCACAGGCAGCCAAGGGCGATAGGCCTCAATCAGCCCCGGCCAGTCCTGCATCGTGGGGCGCTGGCCCAGGCGACGCAGGGCTTGGAGCAGGGGCACGGGGATAGGGGAGGGGCTGGGTTTGAATCTACGTTGCCTGCCTCAGGGGGCTTTGGCGTCCGGGACCGTACCAGGCGCTAGGAGGGACGGAGTGGGTGCCGGTGCGGCCGCCGCAGGGCCCCGCAGGCCATCCAGGGGGGATTCGGAAAAGAAGCGCACCAGCTCGGAGATCGAGGAGGTTTTTTCCATCAACACCAACAGCGCTGGGATGCTGACGGCCATCTCGCGGGTGGGATAGGCCCGCAGGAAGCTGATGGCCGAGAGGGATTTTTTATCGTTGTTCAGACCCAGCACGATCGCCGACCGCAGGGCGACTACCCCGTCTTCCCTGGCCCGCAGCGGGTGGACAATGGTGCTAAAGCGACCCAGAATCGCCATGCCGATGCGGGTGTTCAGCAGCCGCGAGACCAGGCCGATCGGCAAGTTGACCGATTCATTGAGCATTTTTTGGACGTCTGCCGGCTTCTGTTTGCCGAAGCTGAGCAGGTCACCGAGTAGTCCTTGGGCTTGGCCATAGGAGGCCAGGCGTTCGAGATCAGAGACCGGAATGGAGCGGCGGAAGGCCCCGGAAATGAACACCACATTCTCGGCTGCCGGGGCAGCGCTGGCGGTGCCCCATAGGGCCAAGCCGATGGCGGCTGCCAAGAGCCGTTGCCGTTTCGCCACCACCATGCCCCGTTAGTCCTAATCAAACGGTCTCAACTTAAGTCGCTCCCGACCCCACCGGGGCGACCAGAACGTCTCGCACGAGCCGTACCACTCCCTTTTGCGCCAGTCCCCGCGCCACTTCAGCCCCCATGCGCCGTAGGTCCGGTTCGCCCAAGAGGCGGGGTAGGCGCCGCAGCAGGAGCTGGGGTTCGAAGTTGGGGAGATCCCGCAGGATCGTTGCCAGTTGTCGGATCGGCTCAAGGTCAAGCAGGGGTTCGTTGGCCAGGGATTCGGGCAGCTGCTGCCGTTGGCGCAGGCCTGGGGGCAAGAGGGCGGCCGGTAGGCGACGTCCCAGCTGCAGGGTGGTGCGCCAGGCCAGGCCGTCCATTTGGGCTACCACGGCATCGACGAGTTGGCGCCGCAGCATGCCGGCGTTGGCGGAAAAGAGAAATTCGGTCACTTGGTCGAGCAGGCCTTCGAGATCGAGTTGTTGTTGCGTCGAGGCACTGCTGAGCAAATTTTCTAGACGCTCCCAGCGGAATTCATCGCCATCGAAGAGCATCTCCCGCAGGCTGCTACGCAGTTGCGGATCCGGATCTTCCATCAGGCGCCGGGCGAAATAGGGATAGGCCGCCCCCAGAATCTTGAAGTCGGGATCAACGCTGAGGGCGATGCCCTCGAGGGTGACCAGCGAACGGATGATCAGGGCGTAGTAAGGCGGAACCTGGAAGGGAAAGCGATACATGACACCGGAGAGATCGTCGGTGACGGCCTTGAAATCCATGCGGCTGACACCCATCTCGATCGCTTGGCCAAAGACGTTTTCGAAGGCCGGTACAATCGGCTCTAGATTCACTTCTTCCCCTAAAAATCCCAGGCTGACAAAGTCTTTGGAGAGGGCGCCGAAATTACGGTTGACCAGGTGGACCACCGCTTGGATCAGTCCCGTGCGGGCCTCCCTGCTGACCGTGCTCATCATGCCGAAATCGAGGTAGGCCAGGCGGCCATCGGCGAGGGCCAGCAGGTTGCCAGGGTGGGGGTCAGCGTGGAAGAAGCCGTGTTCGAGCAGTTGCTGCAGGCTGCAGTCCACGCCCACTTGAACCATCTCGTTGGGGTCGATGCCAAGGTCGCGTACGGCTTCGAGGTTGGTGAGTTTGACGCCATCAATCCACTCCATGGTCAACACTCGCCGACTGGTGGCCTCGTGGTAGATGGCGGGGACGGCGATGCGGGGGTTGGCGGCGTGCAGTGCGGCGAAGCGTTCGGCGTTGGCGGCTTCGTTGAGATAATCCATCTCTTCGAACACACGGAGGCCCAGTTCATCAATCAGCCCCACCAGATCGCTGCGGATCAGCCCCACCCGGCGATTCAGCCAGGCGGCGATATTGCGCACGATGTAGAGATCAAGGGTGATCTGCTCCCGCAGGCCTGGCCGTTGCACCTTGACGGCCACCTTCTGGCCGTTGTGCAGGACGCCGCGATGCACCTGGCCCAGGGAGGCAGCGGAGATGGGCTCGCGCTCCAGATGGGCAAACAGGCTGTCCACAGGGGCACCAAGATCCTCTTCAATGCAGGCCATGGCCAGCGCTGGATCAAAGCCCGGCAATTGGTCCTGCAGTTGGGCCAGTTCTTCGAGCAGGAGCGGCGGCACGATGTCCGGCCGAGTGGAGAGGGCCTGGCCGGCCTTAATGAAGGCCGGCCCCAGGGCCGCCAGCAGTTCGGCGCATTCGCGGGCCCGGGCGCGGGCCCGTTCGGGCACTTTGAGCTGGCCGGTGAGGTTGTCGCTGACCACTCCCAGCAAAAAAAGACTGATCGGGATCAGGGTCTGGCGTAGCCGGCGGGCCAGGCGCTGGGGATGGCCGGCGTAGATGCGACTGATCGCCTCAGGGTCGTACTCCAGTAGACCGGCGGTCTCAATGAAATCGCCGAGATCGGCTGGGTCCCTGGAGCCGTTGTGGGGACCCGCATTCACCGGGGCCTTTGGATGGGTCGGCGCCTGGATGGTGGGCAAGGCGGGCGGAGCCGGCGCCATTGGATCGGTGCCGAAAACGGAGGACCGCATGGCGGCCAGGGCGTTTTCGGCGGCGGTGGCGCTAGCGGGGCCCGTTCGGTCCATGGGGGTCGGGGCCGGCAGCGCCGGGCAGGGTTGCTTCGTTTTAGGGCACCTGGTGGGGGTCGTGACGAGCCAAGGTGATTAACATATAGTAATTGCTAAAATTGTGGCATCAGTAGTGATGTTAATTACCCGCGCTTCATATCAGCACTGATATTAACTTCATGCTGTCAAGATCAATGGTGATCCCTTGATTTCCCTGCTGGTTTTTTATTGTTAATATTGTCCCCAACTGCCACCCCTTGCCATTCCTATCCCTTCCTTGCTGTGGTGTCGCCAAGGGATGGTTGATTTTCTGCGTCGTTGTCGACCGGGAAGGGAGCAGCTCTTGCAGTCCTCCGTGCTGGCTGTTCTCTATGCCCTTTCTGGCCTGGCCTCCTTCCAGGTGAATGTTGACCATCGGGTGGTGACGCCCGTGTTCTTCGCCCCGGAAGGCCTGGCCCTGGCGGCGGTGATTCTGTTCGGTCCTGGCCTTTGGCCTGGAATTGTCGTGGGCCAATGGGTGTTGGGCCTCAGCGTCGGCTTGCCGCTGGGGCCTGCCTTGCTGATTGGTTGTTCCAATGGGCTGGAGGGGCTAGTGGGTTCCTTTGCTTTTGGTTATCTCAACCTGCGCCCCGACCTCAAGCGCCTTTCCGACCTGTTGTGGCTGATGGCCCTGGTCTTTCTGGTGCTGCAACCCTTGAGTGCCAGCCTTGGCATGGTGGCCCTGGACTACAGCGACGTTCCAGATCATTCCTTTTTTTTCACCCAGGATTGGCTCAACTGGTGGTCGGGCAACGGCATTGCCCAGGCCCAGCTCACGCCCCTGTTATTGATTTTGTTCAGCCGCCGTCGCTCCCTGCGCGACAACCTGGTGGATGCGGTGCTGCCGGCCCTGATCATGGTCGAAGGACTCAGTCTGTTCGTGGTTGTTACCCAAGGAGGCCTTTCCCTCACCAGCAACCTGGATCTCTATCGGCCCCTGGTGGTGATTCCAGGACTGGTGCGCGGACGTTTAGCAGCATGTTTTGCTGCTCTTTATCTCTCCTTAGTTACCTTCTGGGCCACCAGTATGGGCGAAGGACCATTCATCAATTCTGGTGTCACTAACTATTACGGGCTCAATCTATTTGTGATCATCAGTGGCCTGGCTGGTCTGATTGTGGCCACCTTGTTGGATCAGATCAAAGACAGCGAACAACAGGCCCTCAAGAGTGGCGCCGCCGCCCGCCAGGCTTTGGCTGAAAACCAGAATTTGATCAGCCGCATGAGCCACGAGATTCGTACACCACTTGCGGCGATTCGCAACCATGTCGATCAGGCCCTGGCCACCCAGTCCGACCGGGATGATCGTTCCAGATATGGCGCCATTCGTTCGGCCAGTCAGCACGCCCTGGATGTGGTCAACGACTTGCTGGACCCCCAGAGACCCCTAGGTCAGCAGACCAATATTCGCTTGGAACCTGTGCAGGTGCGAGATCTAACTACCATTCTTTATCAGATTATAGCACCACAGTTTGAGCGGAAACGACTCAACTTTCTAGTGGAGATTGATGCTGATGTGCCAGAGATCATTCTCACTGATCCGATGAAGCTCAAGCAGGTGATCCTCAACCTACTGACCAATGCCGGCAAGTTCACCCGCCAAGGCACGATCCGCTTGCATTGGAGCCTGCTGCCCCTCGGCACCGCCGACGCCAATCCCCTACGCATCGCCGTGGAAGATACGGGCCCTGGATTGGAAGCCGACGAGATCGCCAGCCTCTTTCGGCCCTTTCACCGTTTGGCCAACGTCCACACCCGCGACGAAGAGGGAACAGGCCTGGGGCTATTCATCAGTCGCGACATTGTCCAGGCCCTTGGCGGCCAGTTGTTGGTGGATAGCCAAAGGGGCCGGGGCAGTTGTTTCTTCATCCTGCTGCCCTTGCAGGTGCCCGAAAATGGGGTGTTGGCCGAATCTGGGCTCCGTTACGACGTTGATGGGCCGGCCCAGGGGCGTGGCATGGTTCCCATCGATCCAGGGGTCCGCCGTCTGGCGGGATTGCGCATTCTTTTGGCTGAGGATTACCCGAGTTTGCGCCATTGTTTGCGGGAGATCCTCGAAACCCATGGCGCCACGGTCTTCGCTGCGGCCAGTGGGGAGGAGGCCTTGGCGCTCATGGCCATGCATCCCATCGAGATGGTGTTGATGGACATGACCATGCCTGGTATCGGTGGCCTGGAGGCGGCCCGGCGCATCCGCCGCGACCATCGCCCGGACCACCGCTACGACCTGCTGCCCATCATCGGCATGACAGGGGATGTGTTTCTCGAATCCGAAAACGCCCTATTGAAGGCCGGGATGAACCGGGTGTTGATCAAGCCTGTCGATACGGAGGATCTGCTCGATACCCTCAGCCACTACCGGCCCCGGACTCCAGCTCCCAGCCCCCCATTTCCCCGCATTCCGCCAGCCTGAGCGGACCCGCGGCAGGGGCGGGTCGCCGTTGTGGATCAGCCTCGAAGGGTCGGCTTCAGAAAAAGAACTTCAGACCGGCTTCGATGCCGTTTTGCTCGGTATTGAAGCCATTGGCGGGGGAGCCGCCATTGTTGAAGCGGATTCCGGCGTAGCGCCAGGACAGGTTGACCTGGGTGCTGTTGCCCACCGCATAGCCGAGTCCCACCTGGGCGTTGCCCGAAAGATCCTCGGCTCCGCCGAGGCCAAAGCCGCCGATGTCACCACGGGCGAAGGCCCGTAGGCGGGGTGTGAGAAAGACGCTGGCCTGGGTTCCGACCAGGGCCTGGGTCCAGGTCCGGTTGAGGTTGCCCTCGCCCTGCCACTGCCAGCCGCTGCCGCGGTTGTCGCGCAGCTGGGCCTTGACCCCCAGTTCGCTGTGCAGCAGCCTCACACCGGCATAGGGAATCACGCTGTAGGCGCCCGCATGGGCAACGGCCGATTCAGGGTCGCCGAAGCGGTAACGCAGGGCCAGGTCATACACCCCCTGGATGGCGGTGACCTGGGCGCTTCCGGTGAAACCTCCATCCAAGGTGGTTCGAGAGGCTTGGTCCCCTAATTGGCTGTAACTGGCATCTACCAGAACGCCGATGCGTCCGTATTCAAGGCTGGCACGGCCCGAACCCACCATTTGGATCAGGGGGATCGTCTCGCCGAGCCAAAGATCGGTGTCAGCGCTGAAGCCACGCACGGTGGTGGTGCCTGTCATGCGGATCGGCAAGAATCCGTAGAGCTCGGCGGTGGCGGCCCACGCCTTGGTTTCGCGCGGAGTGGGGCTGCCGGGGGTGCTGGCCTCGATCGGTGCGGCGACCAAGGGTGCCGCCAGGGCCGGCTTTGGAGCCAGCTGGATGGCCGAGAGAACCAACCCCAGCCCCGCGGCGTAGGTCCATGAGGGGGTGGGGCGCGGGGACGGGGTTGTCATCGGGGATTGGTGCGGTGGCGGGCGACTGATGCTGGGAACCTATCGGTGAAGCAGCCTTTTTTCTTGATCACACTTTCTGCACATCCTTTGATTGTTGGGTCGTCCCCAGGGGCTGGTTTTCTGGCGCGAGGGAGTCAGGGTTGGGCTTGCTGGCTGATCAGGATTCCGGCCGCCGCTGCGGGCGGGGCGCTGGCGGGGGACTGTTGCAAGAAGGTGGCCACCGCCAGGGGTCTGGGCTGGTCGTAGCCCACGGGCAGCCATAGGTCGCCGGCGACGGTGGGGTAATGCACTTCCCAGTGGTACAAACCGATGTAGGCAGCAGGATCTTCCCTGATCAGGGCGGCATAGGCGAGGACGGCGCGGCCGTAGTGGTCACTGTTGTTGTACCCCCAGAGCCCCTTGCGGATGTCCTTGAGGCCGCCGCGACGCACCAGGTAGCGGGCGGCGGCGTGGATGGCGTCCTCAGGATTGCGGATATTGCCTCCGTTACCGATGCCCGCTTCCGCCCAGGTGGAGGGCAAAAATTGCATCGGCCCACGGGCATCGGCAATCGACACCCCATCGATGCGCCCCATGCCGCTTTCCACCAGGTTTACCGCCGCCAGCACCTGCCAGGCCACGCCCGTTTCGGCGGCGGCGGCGTGGTAATAACACAGCAGATTGGCGGCTGGCTCGGGGGGGATGATGCGCCATGCGGGCACTTTCACGGCCAGGCTTTTGCCGCGGCGCATTTCCAGGAAGGCTCGCCGGGCCACCATGTGCTGATCGAGCACCGTTTGCCAGCGGGGCGGCAGGTAGGCACGCACCTGGTTGGCCAGCTCCGGTCGGGGCGCCAGGGCCCGATAGATCACCTGCTGCTGGTGGCCCAGTTGGGCCAGATCGGCGGCCGGGGTGGTGGGCGAGCGCAGTGCCGTTTCCACAGCCGTCAACAATCGAGCGATGGCGTCCGGATTGCTGGGTACGACGGGATAGGGACGGCCGTCGGCGGCCCGGGGTAAGCGGGGATCCGTTGGCAGGGCCCCAACCCCACCGTTCGGGGCGTCGGTGGCCTGGGCGGACCCGAATGGAGGGGGTAGGCAGGCCACCAAGCTGAAGAGCAGGCTGGAGGTGGCCATACCCAGCAGCACCCGGCGAGCTCGCCGGGGGGTGAGTCCGCGGGGGTCAAGGGTGGAGGACATGCGGGCAGTCGGGCCTGGGCCCGGGGGATTGGGGGGCCGAGTGCGCCCACGTTATCGGCTTGTTCCCGCCCCGGAATCCCCCAGTCCCCGATCCGTTCAGGTGCCGCCGCTGGCGGCATGGGTCATCTCCGCCATCACACTGTCGAGGGAGAAGCTCGCTGCTTTTTGCCTGGGCGGGTACTCCTGGAAGGAGGCCAGGAATTGGGCGACATAGGTCTGGGCGGGCACCAGCAGGAAGACATGGTCGAACATCCAGTCCCAATAGGTGTTGGAAGTGATGTCGGCCCGTTCGTAGGGGTCGGTG
>Ga0114972_10001555_pt1 | contig 17230 bp, 13 predicted proteins | sample M_140807_EF_Meta_FD_87354 | JGI IMG/M metagenome (GOLD analysis project Ga0114972, IMG submission 87354) | Freshwater microbial communities from Lake Montjoie, Canada to study carbon cycling - M_140807_EF_MetaG | ecosystem: Environmental > Aquatic > Freshwater > Lake | place: Lake Montjoie... | reverse complement strand
GTTCCAGACTGGCTCGCGGCTCTTCCTTCCGAGCAAGCCGTCATCGACGCCACGCGCGTCGTTTTCGACATCCAACACCACGCCGGCATCGACCTGCCCACCGACGGCGAACTCTACCGTTTCGACGTCAACCACCCCGACACCAACGGCATGATCGAATACTTTATTCGACCCATGTCCGGCATCAATGGCCAGGTCGGCCGCTCCATCACCGAAGAATTCTCCCGCCATCACCCGATGGGGTTCCGCCGCAAGCCCGCTGGCGTCGTCACCGGTGCCCTCGGCGAAGGTTCCCTTAACTTGCTCGCCGATTGCCAACGCGCCGCCTCCGTCTCCGGCGGTGACTTCAAGTTCACCGTCACCAGCCCCTACATGCTCGCGCGCACGCTGCTCGACCACCATTACGGCAGCTTCGACAAACTCACCATGGCCCTCGGCCACGTCCTCGCCGCCCAGATGCCCGGCCTACCCGCCGCCTGCGTCCAAGTCGACGAAGCCAACATTCCCGGCAACCCCAAAGACGCCCCCCTCGCCGCCGCCTCGATGAACCTCGTCCTCGACGCTATCGACAAAAAGACCGAGCGCGCCGTCCACTTTTGCTTCGGCAACTACGGCGGCCAGACGATCCAGAAGGGCAACTGGAAGGCCCTCCTCGATTTCCTCAACGCCCTCCACACCGACCACCTCGTCCTCGAACTCGCCCACCGTCCCGCCAGCGACCTCGATGCCCTCAAACACATCGACAAGAAAATCGCCCTCGGCGTCGGCGTGATCGACATCAAGGTGAACCACATCGAGACTGCCGACGAAGTCGCAGCGCGCATCGAAGCCGTGGAAAAGAAAGTCGGCCCCGGCCGCGTGAAATGGGTCCACCCCGACTGCGGTTTCTGGATGCTTAAGCGCTCCATCGCCGACCGCAAAATGGAAGCCCTCGTCCTCGGTCGCGATAAATACCTCGGTCGTTAAACCGCCCGCGGTTCACCGCGTTTCTCGCAGGCCGCGCCTCACCGCGCGGCCTATTTTGCGCCCAGCCGCTGCGTCCCTCGCGTTGACACGCACGGGACCGCACTACACCTGTAGTGCATGAGCTCCGCGACCGTCCCCACCTCCATCCGCCTCACCCCCGCCGAGAAACGCCGTATCGCTATCGCCGCCCGCAAACGCGGCCTGAGCCCCGCCACCTACATAAAGCGTGTCGCCCTCGAAAGCACCCAAAGCTCCATCACCAGCGACGCCAAACTCGAACGCCTCGCCACCCTCGTGCGCTCCGTCTACGATGCCGTCGAAGACGAAATCGACTACCGCGCCGCCGCCGCGGCTTGGGGACGTCACCTCAAAAGCGGAGCCAAGACCATGAGCGGCGAGGAGGCTCGTCATGCGTTGGGACTTTGAACTGAGCCCTGAGGCGGTCAAACAGCTGGAGAAAATCGGCCCTTCGGCCGCAGAGAGTATTTTAGGGTTTCTCGAAAAACGCATCCGTGGCGCCGCAGATCCAATGGCCTTCGGCAAAGCCCTTCGCGGCGAGCTCAAGGGTTTTTGGCGCTACCGCGTGAAAGACTACCGCATACTCTGTCGGATCGAGGAGTACCGCGTCGTTGTCATCGTTATCGCCGTAGGCCACCGCTCGAGCATTTACGAAAACTAAAGCCGACCCTCACCGCGCGGTCTTTTTTGCGCCCAGCTGCCGCGCCAACTTGGCCAACGCTCGGATCAAGTCCTGATCCACTCGCGCGTACGGCAACTCACCCATCATCAGAGGCACAAAATCATCCGAATAACCTGCCCTCAGCTGCGCCGACGCATCCGGTGCGTAGCCGTTGCCACCAACTAAGCTCACGACCCAGGTGGCCACGTGCGGACTGTTTTTCAAAATCACCGACTGCAAGCTGTGGTACACTTCCAACCCGCAGCCCAACAACGCCACCGGCCCGATCCTCAAACCATGCACGCGTACCGGCGGATTTGGCGCCACCCGCCCGCGCCACTCCGTGAGCAACGCCCGCATACCCTGTAACCGGGCCATCTCCATTCCGCGCGTGTGCAAAGGCGGTAACCCGCCCGCGTGGGGAAAATCTGTCACGCCGGCTTCGTTGAAAATCTTTTCCAAAGCCGACACCCGCTTGAGTACCCGAGCCTTCGACCAAGCCACGCGAGTAAATTTAATTTCATCACTCACGTTAACCAAAGCGTTAGCCGCGCACACGACCGGTCGCGCCACGCGCAATCCACGCGCCACCGCGCCTACATACTGACGCGCGATCGCGTTCAAGGCCCGCCGCGATTCCCGCGGTACGCGGTGGTTCAACTTCGGGTTAACATCGCCCAGCGCTCCCGGCAAAAAAATCGCTACCGCACCCGCGTGCTTCGCTTCCAGTTGAATCGAGGCCAGTCCGACAAAATCCCCGTGAATCGCCGCGGTTTTTTCGCCATAAACAACCGGGTGGCAGCCGAAATGGTGGAGCAACCCGACCAGTTTTCCGCCCGCACCATACGCTGCCAACACGCGTACGGTCGGGTCCGTCTGCTCGGGCTTTGCCGGCCGCCAACGAAGATTCATCCGCTCCGCAAAATTCGCGTTCAGCGCAAAACCCGTGTCTGTCTCGCGGTTCACAGCAATGCCTTCACACGCGACGTGTGCGTGTCGCCACTCGACCTCGGCCAGCGCCGCCTTAGCACGGACCGCTGCCTCGGCCGCCCGTGCGGGCAATGTCTCCAAATAAACCGCATCCGGCTCACCCCACCCAAACATCCCGCCGACCGAGGGCGCACTGTGCGTGTGCGTAGAAGATAAAAACACCTCATCCGCTCGGCAACCCACGCGCGCAGCGACAGCCGCGCGAATGCGCTCGGCCAAGGGCCGCGGCGTTCCACACAACTCCACACTCAGCAACACGACATTCGTTTTTCCGTCACGGATCACCGCCGCGCGGGCCGCGAGGGGCGCGACGATTTCCTGCGCCGCGCGATTGCGGTACGGCCCGTAGCCGGCCAGTTGGACGCCGAGGCGCGGCGTGAGATCGCTCTTGCCGAAGCCTGCTTTCATCAGCGTCGCGCCGGCGCGGTCGGTCCCGCCGTGCGCTCATGATCGCGCAGCGCCCCGATGTTTGCCTCCACTTTCAAAATAATCTCGGCCATGCGACTCACCATGTCTTCGTTGGGATCGACGAAGTCAAAACGCGTCTCGATCGAGTTGGCCACGCGCCAACGGCACTGCGGCAACGCCATCCCGCGATAATCCACGCCCGCGTGTTCGAGCGCCGCGAGCCACGACACGCGCGGGCCACGGTAATCTTGCCAGTGCAGCCGCGCCCAATCCGGAATCGGCGACGGCACATAGCCAAACGCCATCATGCCTTCCGCCTTCATCGCCGCCGCGAAGGTGTTGCGCGACACACCCGCCGCCACGGGATCAAAATTCATCGTGAGCAGATGATAAACCGGCTTCACGCCCGCCGCGTAGTCGGGCATCCGCAAAAATTTCGCCGCGGCTATTTTACTCCGTAATAGCTCCGCGTGCCGGCGACGCTCAGCGATCCAGCCGTCGATTCGGCCAAATTGTTCTGTGAGTAATACCGCGTTCAAAGGCGTCACGCGATACGTATACACGAGCGAATCCACCCAGGGCCGCAGCGCGTCTGGGAAATCTTTTTCCGGCGAGCGGCCCATGTGTTGCCCGATCATCGCGCCTTTCCAGAAAACCGATTCGTCCGGCGTCACGAGATAACCGGCCTCCGTTGTCGGCAGCACTTTTCCGCCCATGCAGGAAAAACCCGCGGCATCGCCGACGTTGCCCACGCGCAAACCGTCGATCTCCGCGCCGTGCGCTTGGCTGCCGTCTTCGACGAGTTTCAAGCCCCGCCGGTCGGCGATTTCGCGCAAGCGGCGCAAGTTCGCCGGTTGCCCGAAAATATGCACCGCGAGAATCGCCTTCGTGCGCGGGGTGATCGCCGCCTCGACCGCCGCCGGATCGATCAAGCCCGTGTCGCGCTCCACATCCACGAAGATCGGAATCGCATTCTGGTGCAAAATACACGAGGTCGACGCGCCCCACGTGTAAGGCGTCGTGATCACTTCATCGCCCGAACAAATTTCCAAACCCGCCAGTGCCGCCTGCAACGCCGCGTGACCCGAGCTGCACGCCAACACCCGACGGCCGCCATGATAACGCGAGATCGTGTCCTCCGCCTCCGCGATTTCCGGCGAATGAAATCGCCCGAGTCCCACGGCCTTGCCCGCGCGCAACACGTCGCCAACGCGCTCAATCGCACGCTCTGAAAACACAGGGAATTTCGAATACACCACTTCGCCCACCGGCGTACCGCCAAGCAGGGCCAATTTAGACGCCGAGGAAGGAGAATGCGTGCTCATGATGGGCCCAATCTACCACGCCGCTCCCGCCGCGGGAATAGCTGCACTTACGAAGCCATGGCCAAACTTCCGCTCCGCGCCGCCAACGCCGCCCGCGGCGTCTGCCCTGTCACCCGCTTAAACGCGCGGCTAAACGCAAAGGGATCCGCGAAACCCAAGCCGAGCGCGACGGCCTTCACGCTCGCCCCGGCGCGCCCGAGGCGTTGCTGCGCCAACGCGATCCGCTCGCCCAAAATAAATCGCCCGAGCGGCGTGCCCGTCTCCGCGCGAAAGAGTCCCGTCAGATAATTCGGCGACACATGCACCGCGCGCGCCACGTCGCCCAACGCCAACGGCCGCGCGGCGTTCGCCCGCACAAAATCCACCGCGCGGCCCACGAGTTGCGCGCGTGTGTCGTGTTGCGCCTCGCCGCCATCGAGCACGCGGCGGTACAACGCGAGCGTCACCGTGAGCATCGCCTCGCGCAGCGCATCCACGTCCGGCGCCCGTGCCGCGCTCGCCATCGCGCGCAGCGCCGCCAAGCGCCCGCGCGCTTCCGCCGGCAACGCCGCCAAGCTCATGCGGTGTTCCACTTCGAAACCGCCGCGTTTCGAGTAACGCGTCGCGTGCAGGCTCGGTTCGCCGGCGTGCAAACTCCACCACACGAGCCGATACCCCACACCCGGCCGCCCAAAGGCCTCGGCGTGCGCCGTGCCCGCGGGACAAATCACCAAATCGCCCGGCTCCAGTCCACAGCCGGCGCGTTCAAAACTAAATCGGCACCGCCCAGCCAACAGGAGACACAGCTCCGCGTGTTCGTGCGCATGATCTTCGCCGTAAAGCGCCGGGATAAACTTCATCCGCGGGCGTCGCTCCGCCGGTCGCGCGCCGCGCCACGGCCCGAGCACCTGCGCCACGCCCAACCCGCCCAAAGCGGAAATCAATTCGCGACCAAGAAATACCGTGAGCGACACGTCCCCATCGAAACGACCTGCCCCACCGCCTGCAAAACTTTCTTACGAGTCCCGCGCCGCCGCATGCTTAAACTACGCGAGCGCCACCCGCGACGACGAGCTCCACGGGATTTCCGCCGACTTCGTGCGCCAGGAGGCGTTCGTCGCGGTGCCGTAGCATAATCAAATCCGCGCGTTGGCCGACTTCGATCGTGCCGCGATCGGTCAACCCGAGCACCGCCGCCGCGTTCACCGTGGTCGCGGTGATCGCCTCCGCTGGCGTCAGACCCGCGTAACGCACCGCCAGCGCAATGACGAAGGGCATCGAGTGCGTCGGCGCCGAAGCCACGCCGTAGTCGCTCGCGAGCGCGAGTAATCCCCCGCTGTCCGCAAAAGCTCCGGCGCGTGCGTAACGACCTTTGCCGTGAAAACTCGCCGCCGGCGTGAACACGCCAAAGGTGTCGCTCGCCGCCAACGCCACGAGGTCCGCCTTCGAGGCGTTTTCCAAATGATCCACGCTGCGCAGATGCAGCCGCAACGCCTCGGGCACCATGCCCGTCGAGGTCGCCGCGTCCGCGCTGACGCGCAGTGGCAAGCCATGTTTGCCCGCGCGTTCAAACAGACGCACGCACGCCTCCACTGGCCACGCATCCGGCGCGCTCACGGCATCGACGGCGATGCCTGGAAATTCGTGCCAGACCGCCGGCAACAGCTCGCGTACAACCATGCGCGTAAACGCCGCCACGTCGCCTTCCACAGCTTGCCCGAGTAAAGCCGTGGGCACGACGGTGCCGGTAAATTCCTGCGCCGCCCGCGCGATCGCGTGCAGCATTTTCGTTTCGCCGTCGATGCTCAGCCCGTAGCCGCTTTTTACTTCCATCGTCGTCGTGCCGCCGCGCAACATCGCGTCGAGACGCACGCGCAAGCTCGCCGCGAGTTGTTTCCGCGTCGCCTCGCGCACGGCACGCACGGTGGCTTGGATGCCGCCGCCTTTTTTCAAAATCTCCGCGGGCGCGACCCCGCTTAATTCTTGTTCCCATTCCGCGAGGCGATCTCCCGCCCAGCACGCGTGCGTGTGGCAATCGACAAAGCCGGGCATCAACACGCGCCCGTCTGCCTCGATCACTTCGGCGTCCGCGGGCACGGACAACTCCGGCCCTACGGCGGCGATTTTTCCGTTCACGACGAGCACATCACCGCGCGCGATCACGCCGAGCTCCTTGAGCGCTGGACCGCGCCGGGCTTTGCGCCCGCCGAGCAACGTCGTCACGGCGGCCCCATCGGGTTGCGCGAGGGTGAGGACGCGGGCGTGGCGGATCAAAAGACTCATGGCGCGAACCTTTACGGTCTTGCCCGCGCGTGCAAGCCGCACGCCACAGTTGCCAATTCCGCCCAACCACCACCTAGTTTCCGTCCTGCCGCCATGTCCGCCGATCTCTCCGAACTTTATCAACAGGTCATTCTCGACCACAACCGCCGCCCCCGCAACCGTGGCAAACTCCCCACGGCCAACCGCGTCGCCCACGGCAACAACCCTTCCTGCGGCGACGAATGCAGCGTGCATCTGCGCCTCGATGGCGACCGTATCGCGGAGATCACTTTCGATGGTTCAGGTTGCGCCATCTCGCAGGCCAGCGCCTCGCTCATGACGACGCAGCTCAAGGGCAAGACCGCCGCCGAGGCCCAGAAACTTTACGACGAGTTCCACCACATCGTGACCACCGGCGAGGCGCCCGCCGAGATCAGCGACCTCGCCGCGTTCGCCGGCGTTCATACGTTCCCTGCGCGCATCAAGTGCGCCACGCTCGGTTGGCACGCTGCGCTCAACGCCCTCAAAGGCGACCCGCTGCCGGCCACCACCGAGACGCACAAAGATTAAGCCGTTTCCCACTTCCGCCGCTCGCCCATGTCCGACCTCGCCCGCACCCGCGCTGATTTCCCGATCCTGCACCAGCAGGTCAACGGCAAGCCCCTCGTCTACCTCGACAACGGCGCCACGTCGCAAAAACCCCGCCGCGTGATCGACGCTCTCGTTCACTATTACGAGCGCGACAACGCCAACGTCCACCGCGGCCTCCACGCGCTCTCGATGCGCGCGACCGACGCCTACGAAGGCGCGCGCGCACGGATCGCAAAATTCATCCACGCCGCCGACCCGGCGGAAATTATTTTCACGCGCGGCACGACCGAGAGCATTAATATTATCGCGCACAGTTGGGCCCGCGCGCACCTCAAAGCCGGCGACGTCATCCTCACCACCGAGATGGAGCACCACTCCAACCTCGTCCCGTGGCAACAAGCCGCGCGCGCCGTCGGCGCCACGGTCCGCTACATCCCGGTGCTCGGCGCCGATGCCGAGGGCGGACTCGATTACGCCGCGCTCGATACGTTGCTCACGCCGGAGGTGAAGCTCCTGGCGTTCACCCACATCTCGAACACCCTCGGCACGATCAACGACGCCGCGCGCCTCTGCGCCCGCGCCCGGGCGATCGGCGCCATCACGGTCATCGACGCCGCTCAATCCATCGGCCACGCCCGCATCGACGTGCAAGCCTTGGGTTGCGATTTCCTCGCTTTCTCCGGCCATAAAATGTGCGGCCCCACGGGCATCGGCGTGCTTTACGGTCGGCGCGCCTTGCTCGATCAACTCGCCCCCGACGAAACCGGCGGCGGCATGGTCGTCAGTGTCACCTACGAGGGCGCCACGTGGAAACCGTCCCCCGAACGTCACGAAGCCGGCACGCCCAACATCGCCGATGCCATCGCCCTCGGCGCGGCGTGCGATTACCTCGACGAGATCGGCCGCGACGCCATCGCCGCCCACGATCACCACCTTGCACAGATCGCGATGGAAAAACTCTCCGTCGTCCCCGGCATCCGCATCATCGGACCCCGCGTCGGCCAGCCCCGCGGCGGACTCGTGAGTTTCGCCTTCGCCGAAGTCCACGCCCATGACGTCGTGACGTTTGCCGATGAGGATGGCCTCGCGCTCCGCGGCGGCCACCACTGCAACCAGCCACTCATGCGCAAGCTCGGCCTCACCAGCACCACGCGCGCGAGTTTCTATTTATATAACACCGCGGCCGAGGTCGACGTGCTCGTCGCGAGCCTGCGTCGCATCCAGGAATTCTTCGTCGGTTAAACCCCGACGCTTTTCCCTGAGCGCGCCGCTTCCGGCTCGCCTCGTGCTGCCATTTTCGCTTTGGCTTTTACTCTATGAAACTCCGTTCGCTCCTCGTCACCCTCGCCGCGCTGTGCGTCGGCACCGCCACCCGCGCCGATGAAGGCATGTGGCTCTACTCCGCTCCGCCCCGCGCCCAGATCAAAGCCAAATACGGCTTCGACCTCACCGACGCCTGGCTCGACCACGTGCGCCTCTCCTCGGTGCGCTTCAACAGCGGCGGTTCCGCCTCCTTCGTCTCCGGCGATGGCCTCGTGATCACCAACCACCACGTCGGCGCCGACTCCCTCCAAAAGATGGGCTCCCAAGAGCACAACTACCTCCGCGACGGCTTTTACGCCAAAACCGCCGCCGAGGAGATCAAGTGCAACGACCTCGAAGTAAACGTCCTCCAATCCATCGAAGACGTCACCGCCCGCATCAACGCCGCCGTTCCCGCCACCCTCAGCGGCACCGAGGCCGCGCTCGCCCGCCGTAAAATCATCGCCGAAGTCGAAAAAGAATCCCGCGATAAAACCGGCCTCCGCAGCGACGTCGTCACCCTCTACCAAGGCGGCGCTTACCACTTGTATCGTTTCAAGCGTTACACCGACATCCGCCTCGTCTTCGCCCCCGAAGCCCAGATCGCCTTCTACGGCGGCGACCCCGACAACTTTGAATTCCCCCGCTACGACCTCGATGTTTGCTTCTTCCGCGTCTACGAAAACAACCAGCCCGTTCAATCCACTCACTACTTAAAGTGGTCCGCCCGCGGCGCCGCGGATAACGAACTGGTCTTCGTCTCCGGCCACCCCGGCCGCACCAGCCGCCTGCTCACCACCCCCGAGCTCGCCTACCTCCGCGACAACCAATTCCCCGACCAACTCGCCACCCTCAAACGCCGCGAAGTCCTCCTCAGTTCTTGGAGCGGCCGCAGCCAAGAAAACGCCCGCCGCGCCCGCGAAGATCTTTTTGGGATTCAAAACTCCCGCAAAGTCCGCGACGGCGGTCTCGCCGCTCTCCAAGACCCCACCTTCTTCGGCGCCAAAGTCGCCGTCGAAAAAGCCCTCAAACAAAAACTCGCCGATTCGCCGAACGGCGCCGAAGCCCTCGCGGCCTTCGACCGCATCGCCGCCGCGCAAAAGAGCATCGCCCTCATCGCCAACCGCCAACGCCTCCTCGAAGGCGCCGGCGGCTTCAACGCCGATTCCTTCAGCCTCGCCCGCCGCCTCCTCCGCGCCGGCGACGAACGCCCCAAGCCCAACGGCGAACGCCTCGCCGAATTCGCCGAAGCCCGCCGCGAATCCTTCGAGCTCCTGCTCTTCACCGACAAACCCATCTACGCCGATTACGAGATCCTCTCCCTCGCCGATTCCCTCACCTACCTCGCCGCCAACCTCGGCGCCGACGACCCCCTCGTGATCGCCGTCCTCGCCGGCCAATCCCCTCGTGCTCGCGCCGCCGAACTCATCAACACGACCCAAGTCCGCGACGTCGCCTTCCGCAAAAAACTCTACACCGGCGGAGCCGCCGCCGTCACCGCCGCCCATGACCCCATGATCGAAGTCGCCCGCCTTATCGACACCGAAGCCCGCGCCCTGCGCAAAATCGTCGAGGCCCAGACCGAGATTAAACAACAAGCCCAAGCCCTCATCGGCAAAGCCCGCTTCGCCCTCGAAGGCGCCAACACCTACCCCGACGCCACCTTCACCCTGCGCCTCAGCTACGGCACCGTGAAAGGCTACGAAGAAAACGGCGCGCCCGTCGCCGCCATGACGACCTTCGCCGGCCTCTACGCCCGCAGCGCCGAGCAAGACAACAAATCGCCCTTCGACCTCCCGCCGCGCTGGGTCGCGAAAAAATCCGCCCTCGATCTCAACGTGCCGTTCAATTTCGTCAGCACCAACGACATCATCGGCGGCAACTCCGGCAGCCCGATCGTGAACCAAAAAGCCGAGTTCGTCGGCATCATCTTCGACGGCAACATCCAATCGCTCTCCGCCGATTTCGGCTACGACGACAAACAATCCCGCGCCCTGAGCGTGCACAGCGCGGGCATCTTGGAAGCGTTGAAAAAAGTCTACGAAGTGCCCGCCCTCGTCTCCGAGCTGACCCAAGGCCACCGCTGATCCAGCCCGCCCGCGTCTGCTTTGCCCATCAGGGCCGGTCGCTCCGACCGGCCCTTTTTCATGCCCAAACCCAGCGCCCCGCAAACTCCCGATCCATCCTCCGAGCGCAAAAAAAACGATAAAGACCTGATCGTGTTGGGTGGACACGATACCAAAAATTACCGACTCAATTTAATAAGGACGACCGTCTATAGTAAAATCAGGTCAAGCGACATTCACTCTACAACTGTGCGACAATTGTACGGTGAATATGCAAATCAGGTTTCAGGAAGGTTAAGTCCAAGTTACGGGCCAATCACGCGTTGACGGTGGCGGAAGCGGTGCGTGTTGAGTTGCGGCGATGAAAAAACACCAAGCTTTAAACTACTACATCGCAGCGATGCTCGCTGGATCGGCCCTAGTTACGGCCCAAACTCAAACGCCCTCGACCAAGGACGAAACCATTTCACTCGAGAAATTCGTGGTTCAGTCCGTCGCTGCGCCCACCGCTAACACCATTGCGGATCGTCAGCAGATCGCACTTCAGCCGGCGGCGGCGAGTGTGATTAATGTCATTAAGTACCTGCCTGGCGTCAGCCTGTCTCAAGGCGATGCCATCGGCGGTGACGATTGGTCCACACGCATCAATATCCGCGGTTTCACCGAATCCCAACTCGGCTTCAGTGTCGATGGTGTCACCACCGGCTACACCTCCTACGGTGGCGGCGCTAAGCCTAACCGTTACGTCGACATCGAAAACGTCGCGAATGTCGTCGTTTCCCAAGGCGCAGCCGAAATCAGCTCCGCCTCGACCCAAGCGCTCGGTGGCACCCTCTCCTACTTCACGGATACCCCCGCCGATCAATTGAGCGTCCTCGCCAAATTCACGGGCGGTTCCTTTGCCTTGTCGCGCATCTTTATTCGTGTCGATACGGGCAAAATCTTGGATGGCAGCACCCAAGCTTTCATGAGCTTTTCCGCGCAGCAAAATGATAAGTGGGTCCGTGATTTCGTGGGCGGCGATTCCGCTTTAACCAAGCGCCTCCACTTGGACACCAAGGCGGTTACTCAATTGGGTAAACTCAAGATCACCTCTTACCTCGGGCTCGATAACGTAAACCCCGAGATCAATTTTCAAGGAGTATCGCTGCAACAATTCGCCCAAGACCCGCACAACGACCGCCTGACCTACACGTTCACCGGCAAGCCGAATCCTGACCAAAATTACGCGCCTACTTGGACGACGATCCGCACCAACAGCCTCGGCTACGTGAAACTTGAGTTGCCCCTTTCGGACGATCTGAAGTTTTCCGTGCAACCCTATTGGGCCCATCAACAGGGCAAAGGCCAGTTCCTCCCGCCTTATCAAGTCCGTCGCTTCGATTTGAATGGCAATCCCTCCAAGCAGAGTAATTACACGGCGGCAGGCAAAGCCGGCACGGTGTTTTTTGCCGATGCCTCAGGCGCTGATATCATGCCTTATAATCCCGCGACTGGCGCGGCTCCGGCTGATTACTGGAACATCAACACCTACACTTGGCTCACCACCGCCCAACAAGCTGCCGCGAAGCCCCTCTCCTCCGCTCGCTTCAGTCGCTATTTGAACAACCGTTTTGGCGACAACCTCGCTTTCGAGCTTAAAGTCGGCACCGATAACAAACTTCGCGCCGGCATGTGGAATGAGATCCAAGAGCGTGAACGTTACCGCACCTGGCACGCAGTCATTGATCCCACTCTGAGCTCCGCCTATAACGACGTCGCCTACCTCGAGTCCTTCCACTGGAATTATCGCACCACGACGAACATGTTCTTCGTCGAAGATCAATTCACCATGGACAAGCTGGTGTTGAATGCCGGCGTTAAATATTTCCGGATCAATTTTGAAGGCACGGAATCGCTGCTCCAATCTGATGGCACGACCTACGCGAAGAACATTAATACCAATTCGAAAGCGCTGCCCAGCGTCGGTGCGATTTATAAAATCGATTCACTCAGCGAAGTTTTCGCGAGTTACACGCGCAACTTCTCGGCCGTTAAAGACACGATCTTCACCGACAATGTTACGGCCACGGGCACTGACTACTCGCGCGTAAAACCCGAGTACGCCGACAATCTCGACTTTGGCTATCGCTACGCCGGTCGCAATGTCGGTCTCTCCGCGACGGCCTACCGCATCAAATACACGGATAAAATCGTCAACCTCAGCGGCACGGCGGCCAAAGATTACACGAACACCGGTGCCGGCAGTGTCTTGGTCAACGTCGGCGGACTTGAGTCCTACGGCGTAGAGCTGGGCGCTAATTATCGTCTCGGCGAAGGTTTCAGCCTCATGGGCACGCTCAGCTCCACCAAAGCCACTTACACGGCCAACACGCCCGACGGCACGATCACCAAAGACAAGACGGTCGTCGACACGCCCGACCGGATCGTCTCCTACGGTGTTCTCTACAAGAAAAACGGAATCAGCTCCGGCCTCGTGGGTAAGTCCACCGGCAAACTCTACGGCACTTACAGCAATGATAATTTTGCCAAAGCTTACACCGTGTTCGATTTCAATCTCGGCTATAACCGCACGTTTAGTGGCCGTGAATTCATCCGCAGCGTAGGCTTCGATTTCAACGTCATCAACTTGGCCGACAAGAGCTATCTCGGCGCGGTTTCGACCAATGACCAAGGTTACGTTAAGAGCGATCCGACGGGATCCACCATGCTCTACAACATCGGTGCTCCTCGGACGTTCACCTTCTCGGTGAATCTCGGTTTCTAAACCGGTTTCTCGAACTGATTTGATTCCCACAAGGCGATCCGGCTCCCCGGATCGCCTTTCCTCTTTATCTTTTTAACTGCTATGAATCGTCGCACTTTTCTCCAAAACTCTGGTTCTCTAGCCCTCGGCGCCGCCCTCGTGGCGGGTCCCGCGGCGCCGGCGGCCTTTGCCGCCACCTCACCCTCGCCGCGTCGTCAACGCGTCCTGCGCGCGGCCCACCTCACCGACATCCACGTCATGCCAGAAATGGAAGGATTCCAAAATCCGCCCGAGGGCATGACCTCCGCCTTGCGTCACGCGCAAAGCCAACTCGATAAACCAGATCTCCTGCTCTTCGGGGGTGATTTGATCATGGATTCGCTCAAGACCGAGAAGGCCAAATCCATCGCACAATGGGATCTGTGGGCTAAGATCTTCTCCGCCGAAGTGAAGACCCCGCATAAACTCGCCTTGGGCAATCACGACGTCTTCGGCTGGGCCCTCCGCGACCAGCCCGAAATCTCCTCCGATCCTCATTTTGGAAAGGGTCTCGCCATGGAACGTCTCGGCTTGAAGGACCGGTATTACTCCTTTGATCAAGCCGGCTGGCACTTCGTGGTACTCGATAGCATGATGATCGATTACGCCAATAAGCATGGGTACACGGCGCGACTGGATGATGCGCAGTTCGCTTGGCTCGCCCGCGATCTAGCGGCCGTGCCCGCGACCACGCATATCTGCATCCTCTCTCACATTCCATTGATGAGCGTGTGCGTGTTTTTTGATGATGATCTAGAATCCAGCGGCAGCTGGGTGATTCCCGGCGCCTGGACTCATATCGACGCTCGTCGCATCAAAAATCTCTTCCGGAAACATCCCAATGTAAAAGTCTGCCTCAGTGGCCATGTGCATCTGGCTGACGACGTCACGTATCTAGGCGTGCGCTACCTTTGCAACGGGGCCGTGAGCGGCGGCTGGTGGAAAGGCGATTATCAGGAATTCCCCCCTGCCTATGCCCTCGTGGATTTCTACGACGACGGCACCGTGGACAATCAATTGATTCCTTATCGCAAAGTTTGAATCACGCGACGCTGCATCATCCCGAGTCGCACGCAGCCGAGCTGCTCGCTGAGTTGCTCGAGCTGCGGGCGGCGCTGTTGGCCCTACGACCTGGGGCGCGATTATTCGCGTTCTGGGATTTAGACGGCACGCTGCTGCGCGGCGATTGCTCCGAGGGCCTGCACGAAGGAGGCCGCGAGCTTTATCCCGGTCTAGTACGTCTCGCCATTGAAGATGGCCACTCCCCGGATTATAGCGGGGAGGATAAGGGTCAGCTCAAGTGCCGTAACGATTATCGCGAGCTCAGTGAACGCGTAGGCGCTTGGCTGGCTTATCCCTTCTTGGCTCAGATTTTTTCCGGCGCCAAAGAGCACGATCTAGAGGCTTTGGCCGCGCGGCATTTCGACACGACCTTGCGCACATTTTATTTCTCGGCCTCGCGCACGATCTTCGACGGCTTGGCCGCGGCAGGCGTGGAACAACACATTTTGTCGGCGAGCGCGGAGTTTTTTGTGCGCGGTGCGGCCGCTAGCTTGGCTTTGCCCGCGGATCAGTTGCATGGCATCCGGGTGCGGACCGTCGAAGGGAAACTGACTCGAGAATTACTCTACCCGGTGACTTACGCTGAGGGCAAAGTCACCCAACTCATCGAAATCGTCCGCGCCGCAGAAGCCGAAAGCGGGCAACCGGTGTTTGTGCTCGCCGCGTTTGGGAACAGTTTTGATACCGACAAGGCGTTTCTAGCGCATGTCGTGCGCCAATCTTTGCCGGTCGGGCGACCGCTCGCGGTCATGATCAACGCCGGATTCGCCCCGACCAATTATCGCGGGCTCTTTCGCAGCGTACGCCAAAAACAGGTCGTAGGCGAGCGTTGAGGCTTTTCTATGACGCCCAAGTCTCCCTCGCCCGATTCACCGCGCTCTTGGTTATTATTGGGCGTACTCGTCGTGGGCTATATGGGCGTGTACTTGTGCCGCAAAAATTACTCGGTGGCCGTTCCTTTGCTCCAGGAAGAATTTCATGCGACCAAAGAGCAGGTGGGGCGCATCGCCAGCGCCGGGACCTTGGCTTATGCGGTGGGTAAAATGCTGTTGTGTCCGCTGGTGGATCGTTGGGGTGGACGGCGTTGTTTTTTCGCGGCTTTAGGCATGGTGGCGGTGTTTGGCGCGGCGGCGGCGCTGGCTCCTTCGCTGGGCATGTTGGCGGTGGTGTATGCGTTAAACCGTTTTGGTGGCGCGGCGGCTTGGGCGAGTATGATCAAACAGATTCCGCCTTGGTTTGGCCCCAAGAATCTCGCTCTGGCTTTGGCGGTTTTGAGTCTGAGCTATGTCTTTGGCGGGGCGGCGGCGATCGCCTTGGCTGGACAAATATCCGAATGGAGCGGTCATAGTTGGCGGGCCGTGATGTCGGCCCCGGCTTTGCTGTTGATCGGTTTACTGGGCGTTTGTGTTTGGGTATTGCCGCGTGATCGTAGGGCCGCAGCCGACCCCCAATCGGGTGAGACCGAGGGTTTTAGTTGGGCCTTAGTGGGGGGATTGGTGCGGCTACGTGGTTTTTGGATTGTGGCCGCGTTGAGCTTCACGCTGACGTTGCTGCGCGAGACGTTTAACGACTGGACGGTCGACTACATCAAGACGACGGGCGGCGCCCAGCTTTCCACGGGAGTCGCCGCGTTTCTTTCCACGCCCTTTGATTTATGCGGCGCGGCGGGAATTTTATTTACCGGGGTCATGGTGGGGCGCTTGGGGCCGAAAGGCCGGACGTGGTTGCTCGCGGGACATCTGCTGTTGCTCGCGGGATTATTATTGGCCTTACCCCGGCTGACTCCGTTGGGCTTGGGGGTGATCGTGCCTGCGGTCGGCCTCGTGGGATTTCTGGCCTTGGGGCCTTATAGTTTGCTGGCAGGATATTTTGCGGTGCGCTTGCGTGGTCCGAAATGTGCCGGGACGGTTTCCGGGATTGTCGATTCCATCGGATATTTTGCGGGTATATTGGCCGGATCGGCCTTTGGTTGGTTGTTGGATTCGGGTGGCTATACTTTGGGGTTTAACGTCCTGGCTGGGGTTTGTCTTTTATCCGCTGGTTTAGCGTGTTTTCTTGATCAGAAATTGTCTGCCAACGCTTCGACATGAAGTCTCTATCCAAGGTTATTCCCGCCGTGATCCTCGATTGGGCCGGTACGATGGTCGATCCGGGGTGTTGCGCGCCAGTCGCCGCGATGCGCCGGGTGTTGGCCCGGCATGGGTGTTCGCTCCCTGACGCCGCGATCCGGCAAGGCATGGGCCGCGCCAAAAAAGAACACCTCAGGGCCTTGCTGGCGACGTGTGGCCAAGAGGCGGCGACCGAAGAAATCTATCCCGAACTGGAACATGAAATTTTCGGTGAACTCCAAGCCCACGCGGGTTTGATCTCAGGCGCGCGGGAGTTCGCCCTAGGATTGGCCGCACAGGGCATTAAGATTGGGACCACCACCGGCTACACCCGAGCGATGATGACCGTACTAGCGGAGGCGGCGGCCCGACAGGGTTATTCCCCGGATATCATCATCACGCCAGACGATGTGCCGGCAGGTCGGCCCGCCCCCTATATGATTTACGCCAATGCACTCAAACTAGGGGTTTGGCCACTCTGGCAGTGCGTCAAAATCGGCGACACGCCAGACGATGTCGGCGAAGGCCGCAACGCAGGTATGTGGACCGTGGCCGTCGCCCTCAGCGGCAACTCCTACGGGCTGAGTCGAACTGAAAGCGAATCTCTCCTCCCCCAAGAGCGCCATGACAAAGCCCAAGCCGCGCGCACCCTGTTAAGTGATGCCGGCGCAGATTACGTGATCGATAGCGTGGCCGATGCTGCTCCC
>Ga0114972_10001554_pt1 | contig 17232 bp, 14 predicted proteins | sample M_140807_EF_Meta_FD_87354 | JGI IMG/M metagenome (GOLD analysis project Ga0114972, IMG submission 87354) | Freshwater microbial communities from Lake Montjoie, Canada to study carbon cycling - M_140807_EF_MetaG | ecosystem: Environmental > Aquatic > Freshwater > Lake | place: Lake Montjoie... | reverse complement strand
TGATCCACTCGGCCGGCTCATCGAGCAGCGGCAGGAGGCTGGCCAGGGGCGCGCTCCGCTGGCTGTCGTTGCGGTGCTTGAGCGAGCCAGCCCAGGCCAGCCCGATCCGCCTGCCCTGGCGCGGGCCGAGCCGCGCCGCGGCCGCAGCCCGCCGTGCCGGATCGGCGCGCAGGTAATCCGGCATGGCGGGAATGCTCTCCAGCCGCGTGCCGAAGGCGCGGGGCAGGCTGAGCAGCGGGATGCGATAATCAAAGGCCGGTGGCGCGTCCCGCGCGGCCAGCAGATGCAGCGGCGGGGCCAATTGCCGGAACAGGCCGAACAGCGCGCGCGGCACGGAAAGCCAGACCTCGGCACCGCGAGCCGCGGCCAGCAGGGCGTAGCGGCTGAACTGGATGACATCGCCCAGCCCCTGCTCCCAATGGATGAACAGGCGCCGCCCGTCGAGCGGTTCCGCCCCGCTCCATTCAGCACCGCCGAACGGGATCGACAGCATCCGAACATCCAGCTGGTGCCGAACTTCGTAAAGCTCGAGCCCCGCCGCGAAATCGCCGCCCTCCAGCAGCGCATAGGCCTTGTTGGCCTGCGCCTGGAGGCGCGGCTTGCCCGCGGCGCCGGCGATCGCGACATCGAAGGCCGCCAGCGCCTCCGCCCAGCGCCCGAGGTCGTGCAGCAGCGTCGGCCGCACGCCGAGCGCGATGACGTTCCCTGGCTCAACCGCCAGCACCCGATCGCAGAAGCCGAGCGCCGCGCCAGGCTGGTGCAGCCGGCTGAGGGCGATCGCCTGATTCATCAGGATCGCCGGGTCCTCGGGGCTGCGCAGCAGGAGGCGGCTGTTCTGCTCCAGCGCCTCAGTCGGACGGTTGAGGTCAAGCAAAGTCGCGGCGCGGCCGATCAGCCCCCGGAGGTGGTCAGCATCGCGCGCCAGGCAGCGGCCGAAAGCGACCAGCGCCTCGCCCAGCCGCCCGGCGGCACGCAGCGCCTCGGCCCGCAACCAGAGCGCCTGCGGGTCCTCCGGCGTCTGCGCGAGCAGTTGCTCGGTCGCGTCCAGCGCCGCCGCCTCGCGCCGCAATCGCACCAGGGCGAGGGCCCGGTTGGCGAGCAAAGCGGGATCTTCCGGCCACCGCAGCAGCGCCGCCTCCAGCCGCTCCAGCGCCGCCTCGTCATCGCCGGCATCGAACAGGGTTGCGACCCAACCGACCACCGCTTCGTTCGCCTCCGGCGCCCACGTCAGAATGGCCTCGAAGGCGGCCCCTGCCTCGGACTTGCGGCCGAGCGCATAGAGCGCCCTGGCGCGCCCGAGCGCCGCCGGCAGGAATTCCGGCGCCAGGGCGATGCCGCGTTCGAAGCGTAGCAAAGCCGCAGCTGCGTCCCCCAGAGACAGCAGCACCGCGCCGAAATTCGCCTGGAACATGGCATCGGCGGGATCGCCGAGCTGTTCCAGATAGCCACGCGCCTCGACATGCCGCCCGAGCTGGCTGGCGGCCAGGCCGCAGAGGTGCAGCGCATTGGCGTCGTCGGGCGCCAGCGACAGCGCGGCCTGATAGAGGGGGATGGCAGCGGCGGGATCGCCGGCGACATGCAGCGCATGCCCCCGCGCCAGCAACTCCGCCGCGCTCATGCGCCCGCCGCCGGCAGGGGGAGGATCGCATCGCAGGCGAGTTCGAGCCGCGCCACCGCCAGCGCGCCATCGCCCCCGGGCGTCGCGGCGATGCGATCCAGCCAGGCTTCCGCAACCCGGAAGCGCGCGGGGCCGGCGGCAATCTCCAGCGCCACATGGGTCTCCGCCCCGCCCTCCCGCAGCAGCCGCTGCCAGCGGGCGAAGCCGTCGCCGCGCAGCGTGCCATCGGACAGCACCAGCGGATGGCCGGCATGCAACTGCACGAAGCGCAGATCGGGCAGCGCCGCAGCCGCGGCCAGCCCCTCGGCGCGGGCGAAGCGGCCGGCCAGCGCGATGCCGTTGGCGGCCGAGACGATGCGGACCTCGACCGGTCCGTTCATGCCAGCGCCTTCGAGACCTTCTCGAAGGTGCCGCGGCTGAGACCGGGCAGGGCGAGCACGCGTTGCAGCTCGGTCCGCATCAGGGCGGCGCGGGCCGGCGCCTGCCGGCGCCACAGCCCGAGCGGCCCGACGAGGCGGGCCCCCATCGCACCATTGAGCGGGTCGAGCGCAATCACCGCATCCGCCAGGAAACGATAGCCGGCGCCGTCCTCGGCGTGGAAATGTTGCGGATTGCCGCTGGCAAAGGCGCCGATCAACGAGCGCGCGCGATTCGGGTTCTTCAGGTCGAAATCCGGATGGACATAGAGAGCGCGGATTGCCGCCGGGGTATCGGCGCGCGCCGACATGGCCTGGATCGAGAACCATTTATCGAGCACGAGGTCATCGCCCCGCCACTTGGCATGGAAGGCGGCGAGCGGCGCCTCCCGCGCCGGGCCTTCGGCATCGGCCAGCAGGCTGAGCGCGGCCAGCGCATCCGTCATGTTGCCCGCTGCGGCATATTGGCGCGCGGCAAGACCGGTATCGCCGGCAGCCACCAGATAGCCGAGGCAGGCATTGCGCAGCGCCCGCCGACCGATGCTGGCGCCATCGACGCCGTAGTGGCCGGGATCGGCCAGCCCCAGATAAGTTGCCATGAGTTGCGGCTGGCAACGCTGTCCAAGCTCAGCGCGCAGTTGCCGTCGCACCCGATGAATGGCCGCCGGCTCGGCAACCGCCATCTGGTCGGCGAGGAAGCTCTCGCTCGGCAGCAGCAGAGCCTCCGCAGCAAAGGCGGGGTCGGCCGCGGCACCGGACAGGCTGGCCAGCAGGGCCTCGGCCAGCGCCTCATCGAAGCCTGCCGCCTCGCCGCGGCCGAGCGCGGCGACCATGCCCAGCATCGCCTGCGCCGCGTATTGCTGGCCGCTATCCCAGCGCACGAAGGGATCGGCGTCGTGGACCGCGAGGAAGCGAAGCCGCCCCGGTGCCATGCCGCGGAGTTGCACGGGGGCGGAAAAACCGCGCAGCAGCGAGGGGGTGGGCGGCGCCGGCACATCTTCGAACACGAAGCTCTGGCGCGTCTGATCCAGCAACAGCGTGCGGGTGCCGCCCAGCGCCGCATTCTCCCCGACCAGACGCGCCGGCAGATCGGCGCCATCGGGGCCGAGCAGGCCCATCGCCACGGGGATGGGCAGCGGCCGCTTCTGTGGCTGGCCCGGCGTCGGCGGCGTCTGCTGCGAGAGCGTCAGCGTATAGCGCCGCGCCGCGGCGTCGTAGGCGTCGCTCACCGTCACCTCCGGCGTGCCGGCCTGGTCGTACCATCCCATGAAGGCCGAGAGGTCGCGCCCGGCGCCGGCTTCGATGGCGCTGACGAAGTCCTCGATCGTCGCGGCCTGGTTGTCGTTGCCGGCGATATAGCGGTCCATGCCGCGCCGGAAGGCCTCCGGCCCCACCATGGTGTGCAGCAGCCGCACCACTTCCGCCCCCTTCTGATAGACGGTGGGGGTGTAGAAATTATCGATTTCGATATAGCTGTCCGGGCGCACGGGATGCGCCATGGGGCCGGCATCCTCGGGGAACTGGGCGGCGCGCAGCGCGCGAACATCGCGGATGCGCTTGACCGCGCGGCTGCCCATATCGGCCGAGAATTCCTGGTCCCGGAACACCGTCAGCCCTTCTTTCAGGGAGAGCTGGAACCAGTCCCGGCAGGTGACGCGGTTGCCGGTCCAGTTGTGGAAATATTCGTGCGCGATGACGGTCTCGATCCCCTGCCAATCGGCATCGGTCGCGGTCTCGGCGCTGGCCAGGACGTATTTGGTGTTGAAGACGTTGAGGCCCTTATTCTCCATGGCGCCCATATTGAAGTCGGAGACGGCGGCGATGTTGAAGACATCGAGATCGTATTCCAGGCCGTAGACCTGCTCGTCCCAGACCATGCTGCGCTTCAGGCTATCCATCGCATGGCCGCAGCGCGCCTCATCGCCCGGACGGACCCAGATATTGAGCGCGACCGCGCGGCCGGATTGCGTGGTGAAGTGGTCATGCACATGGACCAGGCGGCCGGCGACGAGGGCAAAGAGATAGCTCGGCTTGGGGTGCGGGTCGTCCCAGCGCGTCCAATGCGTGCCGCCTTCGCCATGGCCGCTACCGGCGGGATTGCCGTTCGAGAGCAGCACCGGGCAGGCCTCGCGATCGGCCCTGAGCGTCACGCTGAAGCGGGCCATGACGTCCGGCCGGTCCGGGAAGAAGGTGATGCGGCGGAAGCCCTCGGCCTCGCATTGCGTGTAGTAGTTGCCGCCCGAGGTATAGAGGCCCGAGAGTTCGCTATTGCCCGCCGGGTCGATCACCACCTCGGTCTCCAGCACACCCGCTGCGGGCGGGGCGGTGAGGCTGAGCGCACCATCGGGGCCGATCGCATAGGCGCCAGCCGGCAGGGCCACGCCATCGATGGCGATGGCACGCAGCGCCAGCCCCTGGCCATCGAGCCGGAAGGGGCCGCTGACCGCGCCCGCCGGGTTGCGACGAAAGCCGAGCCGGGCACGGACCAGCGTCGCCTTCGGGTCCAGGGTGAAGTCGAGCTCCACCGTATCGATCAGAAAGGCCGGCGGCGTGTAGTCCTGCCGGCGGATGGTCGCGGGGGCCTCGGTCATCGGGCGTGGTCCTGAAAACGGCGCGATGGTTGACCCGCCCGCCGCGCCCGCGCAAGGGTCGGAGACGGGAGGGTGCGGCGATGGATTTCCGACTTACGGCGGCGCAGCAGGCGATCCGCGACGGGGTCGCGGCCCTGGCCGCGCGCTTCGACGACGCCTATTGGCTGGCCAAGGACCGCGAGGGCGGCTTCCCGCACGAATTCCATCGCGCCGTGGCCGATGCCGGCTATCTCGGCATCTGTATCCCCGAGGAATATGGCGGCAGCGGCCTCGGCATCACCGAGGCGACGCTGATGATGGAGGCGATCGCTGCCTCCGGCGCCGGCATGTCGGGGGCGACGGCGGTCCACCTCAACATCTTCGGCCTGCATCCGGTGGTGGTGCACGGCACGCCGGAACAGAAAGCACGCATGCTGCCGCCCATCACGCGGGGCGAGGTGAAGGCCTGCTTCGGCGTGACCGAGCCGACCACCGGGCTGGATACCACCCGCCTGAAATGCCGGGCGGAACGGCGCGGCGATCGCTACTTCGTGAACGGGCAGAAGGTCTGGATCAGCTCGGCGCAGGTGGCCGATACGATCCTGCTGCTGGCCCGGACCACGCCGATCGAGCACTGCCGCAACCCGGCGGACGGGATCAGCCTGTTCTACACGAAGCTGGACCGGTCGCGCGCCAGCATCCGCGAGATCGAGAAGATGGGCCGCAAGGCCGTGGATTCGAACGAGATCTTCTTCGAAGACATGGAGGTCCCGCTGGAGGACCGGATCGGCGAAGAAGGCAAGGGCTTCCGCTACATCCTGCACGGGCTGAACCCGGAACGCGTGCTGATCGCCGCCGAGGCGGTGGGCATCGGCCGCGCGGCCCTGTCCCGGGCGACGGAGTATGCGAAGGAGCGCGTCGTCTTCGGCCGCCCGATCGGGCAGAACCAGGCGGTGCAGCACCCGCTGGCCAAGGACTGGATGGCGCTGGAAGCGGCCTGGCTAATGAGCCTGCAGGCCGCCTGGCGTTACGATGCCGGGCTTGATTGCGGTGCGGCGGCGAATGCCGCGAAGTATCTGGCGGCGGAAGCCGCGATCCAGGCCTGCCAGAACGCCATCATGACGCATGGCGGCTTCGGCTATGCGCGCGAATACCATGTCGAGCGCTTCCTGCGGGAAGCCATGATCCCCTGGATCGCCCCGGTCAGCCCCAACCTGATCTGCTGCTATATCGCAGAGCGCGTGCTGGGGCTGCCGAAGTCCTATTAGCGATAGCCCGGATCGCTCAGGTTGGTCAGCGGGAAGGCGCTGTGGACGTGCGGCTGCACGACCGGGGCCACGCCGTGCACATAGCTTTGGTCGAGCTGCGCGAAGCCAGTGACGCCCAGCAGGCCGAGCACCTCGTGCACCTCGGTCGCCAGCAGTTCAAGCATGCGGGCGACGCCCGCCTCCCCCGCCGCGGCCAGGGCGTAGCAATAAAGCCGGCCGATGCCGACCAGCTCGGCGCCCAGGATCTTCGCCTTGACGATGTCGCTGCCGCGGCTGAAGCCGCCATCGACCCAGACCTTGGCCTTGCCGGCGACCGCCTGCACCACTTCCGGCAGCACCGCAAGTGAGCCCCGCCCATGGTCGAGCTGGCGCCCACCATGGTTCGAGACATAGACCACCTCGACACCGTGCTCGACCGCGATGGCCGCGTCTTCGGCGGTGGCGATGCCCTTCAGCACCACCGGGGTGTGCGGGAACTTGTCCTTGAACCGCTTGATGTCGTTCCAGTTCAGCGCCGCCTGGAAATGCTGGCCGGTGGCGCGCACCCGCCAGGGCTTGACGAAGCGCTTGGAGATATCGCGTTCGCGCCGGCTGTAGATCGCGGTATCGACGGTGAAGCAGAAGGCATCGTAGCCATTGTCGATGGCGCGCTTGGCGACCTCATCGATCCAGGCGGCGTCACCGCGGACATAAAGCTGGAAGAGCTTCGGCCCCGGCCCGACCGCCTGGGCCATCGGCTCCAGGCCCGGCATGGAGACCGAGGAGACCATCACCGGGATATTCGCCGCCGCCGCCGCGCGGCCCGCCGGCGCGCCACCCTCGGGGTCGAAATTCTCCAGCCCGCCGACCGGCGCCAGCATCACCGGCAACCCGATCTTGCGCCCCAGCATGGTGCCGGAGAGATCGATCGAGGAGACGTCGCGCAGCACGCGCGGACGGAAGGCAAGCGCATCGATCGCCGCGCGGTTGCGCATCAGCGTCGTCTCGGTCTCGGTCGCGCCGACCAGATAGTCCCAGTTGCCTGGGCTCAGGCGGCCTTTTGCTTCCTTGACGAACTCATGCAGCGTCTGGAAAGGGCTCTCGGTCACATCGCTCATGTCTGGGGCTCCAGGTACTGCTTGGTCCAGGCCTTGTAGTCGCCCTCCCGCGTCACGCGGGCCATCAGGTCATCGCGCGGCGGCAGGGGCAGATCCTTCGGCTGCACCCCGTCGCGCAGCGCCTTCAGCGTCTCATACACCGCCCTCTGCGCGGCCATGATCGGCGCATGGGTCTGCAGGGCAATGCGCACGCCATGGGCCGCGAGGTAGGCGCGGTCGTTCACCTCCGTCCCCTCGACACCGCCGAGGATGATCGGCAGCTTGGCCACCGCCGCCACCGCCTCCAGCTCCGCCCGGGTGCGGATGCCGGTGTAGAACAGCGCATCGGCGCCGCTTTCGTTGTAGGCCTTGGTGCGGCGCACCGCGTCCTCGACCCCGGTCACCGAAACCACACCGCTGCGCGCGACGATGACGAAGGCGGGGTCGTCGCGGGCGGCGAGCGCGGCGCGCACCTTGCCCATCCCCTCCTCCAACGAGATCAGCGTCACCTTGCCGTCGCCATAAGGCCGGGGCAGCACCGTATCTTCCAGCGTCATGCCGGCGATGCCCGCAGCCTCCAGCTCCTCGGCCGTCCGCCTGGCATTCAGCGCGTTGCCATAGCCATGATCGGCATCGCACAGCACCGGCAGGCGCTTCACCGCGCGACAGATGCGCCGCGCCTGGTCGGCGAATTCAGTCAGCGTGAGGACGATCAGGTCCGGCGCGCCGAGCACCGCGAGGGAGGCGGTAGAGCCGGCATACATGCCCATCTCAAAGCCAATTTCCTCCGCGATGCGCGCCGACATGGCATCGTAGACAGAGCCGGGATGGACGCAGTGCGGGCCGGTAAGAATGCGGCGCAGCGACTGGCGGCGTTCGGTGACCGAAGACATCCGGTTATCCCCCCAAGGCCGGCAGCGCGACCCAGGCGCGCTTCGCGTGGCTTTCGTGACAGGCCTCGATCAGCTGCAATCCACGGGCCGCCTGCAACAGGCTCGCACCGTTCGGCGCGTCCTCCGCAATGTGGCGCAGATAGGCTTCCCAAGCCATGCGGTAGCTGTTCTTGAACGGCTGCATCTCCGGCACTTCCGCCCATTGGCTGCGGAAATCCATGCTCTGCGGCGCACTGACGGGAAAAAGCGGCTTTGGCGTATTCGCCAGCATCTGCACCCAGCATTGGTGCAGCGTGCAAACCGCCGAACCCTGGGTCCCTTCGGCGGTGATCACCAGCATGTCGTCACGACGGATGCGGGTAGCCCAGGAGGAAAATACCTCCCCCACCAGCCCGCCGGGGAATTCCAGGATGGCACGGACCTCATCCTCGACATCGACATCGTAGGGCCGGTGCTGTTCGTCCCAGCGCTTCGGTTGGGCGGTGCGCATGTGGCAGGTCAGCGCCGTCGGTGCGCCGAACAGATGGTCGATGACGTAACGCCAGTGCGGGAACATATCCAACACCAGGCCGCCGCCCATCGCCTTCTTGTAGTTCCAGCTGGTGCGCTGGGCGGGGATGTGCTCCCCATCAAAGACCCACCAGCCGAATTCCAGCTTCATCGACAGCAGCTTGCCGAGCGTCCCCAGCGTCAGCACGGTCTTCAGCTTGGCCAGCCCCGGCAGGTGGATCTTGTCCTGCATCACCGCGTGCTTGCGCCCCGCCGCCTCGGCCGCCGCGCGGACCGAGAGCACCTCCTCCAGAGTCTCGGCCGCCGGCTTTTCCAGGTAGATATGTTTGCCGGCCGCGATGGCGCGCTTGGCCAATTCCGGCCGGCCGCCGCCATAGGCGCATTCGAAGAACAGATCATTGCCGGGGTCGGCCAGCGCAGCGCCGAGATCGGTGGTCCAGCGCATCAGGCCAAAGCGCTCGGCCAAGGCTTGCAGCTTATCCTCAGTGCGGCCGACCAGGATCGGGTCGGGCATCAGCCGGTCACCATTGGCCAGCAGCAGCCCGCCTTCGGCACGAATGGGCACCAGGCTGTTCAGCAGGTGCTGGGTGGTCCCGATCCGGCTGGTGGCACCATGCATGATGATGCCGATACGACGCGTGGCCATGCTGCAATCCCGCCTATTTCGGCCTGTGTAGCACCACCGGTGCGCGTGTGAAGCTGCGCCGGCCGCGCTTGAAACCAGCCAGCACAGGGGCGATTTCGCGGATCGCCGCCACCGGATCGGCGGCATCGATTACCGCGAGGTCGGCCGGATTGCCGACCGCGATGCCATAGTCCCGCCGCCGCATCAGCTTGGCCGAGTTGGTGGTGAAGAACTGCCAGGTGTCACGCAGATCGCCGGGCATGGCGTGCTGGATGACATTGGCATAGAGATTGGCTTGCCGGATCAGCTGCCCATCGCCCAGCGGCGTGAAGGCATTCAGGATGTTGTTGGAGCTGATGGAACACAGCACGCCCTGGCGGTGCAGCCGGTTGGCGTCGGCAAGGCTGCGCTCCACCCGGTGGTCGCGCTCCCGCCCGCCCAGATAGAGATCGGTGGAGGGCAGCACGGTCAGCGCCACGCCGGCATCGGCCATACGCTTGGCCATCTCGTCCAGCTCCGGCAACGGCATGACGGACAGCTTGGTCAGGTGCCCGCAAGCAACCCGGCCGCCCCAGCCGTATTGCTCGGTCAGCTCGCAGACCAGCCGGGTGTCCAGATGCTGGGCGGAGGCGCCGCTATCGACGTGCATGTCGATATCGACGTCGAACTCCCGCGCCAGCTCGAAGATCCGCCTGAGTTGCGCCGATGGATCGGCGTCATAGGTGGGCGCCGCGCCGATCACCCGCGCGCCGTTCCGCAGCGCCGCGACCATCAGCGCCTCGGTGCCGGGATTATTCAGCATCCCCTCCTGCGGCATGACGCAGATCTCGATGTCGATCGCCCATTTATAGGCCTCGACCAACGCCTTCACGCCCTCGAAGCCGCGCAGGCCCACCTTGGGATCAACTTCGGCATGGGTGCGCATCAGCGTGGTGCCGTGGCTGATGCATTTTTCTAGTGTCCGCCGCGCGCGGCTGGTCACGTCCTCGACCGTGAAGGTGTGCTTGATGTCGCTGACGCGCTGCATGGCGCCGTGCGGAAAGCGCTGCGTCTCGCAGGGGCAGCGATCGATCGTGCAGGTCTTGTCGAGGTGGATATGTGTCTCGACGAAGCCGGGGGAGACGAGGCGGCCGAAGCAATCCTCGATCTCCGCCCCTTCGGTCGGCAGGCCGGGGCCGATCGCGGCGATCAGGCCGCCCTTCACGCCGATATCGGCGGCCATCCCGTCGGGCAGGTGGGCATCGCGCAGCAGCAGGTCGAAGCCCATCACAGTTTCTCCGCGGCCGTCGCATAGGGGATATTGCGCCCGCCATAGCGGCGGACGCGGATATTGGCCTGTTCGGCATGCCCGGCGAAGCCTTCGAGCATGCAAAGCCGCGAACAGACCTCACCGATCGCCGCACTCGCGGCGTCGGTCAGCACGCGCTGATAGGTAACGGTCTTGAGGAATTTACCCACCCAAAGCCCGCCCGTGTAGCGCGCCGCCCGCTGTGTCGGCAGCGTATGGTTGGTGCCGATCACCTTGTCGCCGAACGAGACATTGGTGCGCGGCCCCAGGAACAGCGCGCCGTAATTGGTCATGTGCCGCAGGAAATAATCATCGTCACGGGTCATCACCTGGACATGCTCGGACGCGATGCGGTCGGCCTCCCGCAGCATCTCCTCCAGCCCGTCGCAGACGATCACCTCGCCATAGTCGCGCCAGGCCTGGGCGGCGATGCCCGCGGTCGGCAGGATGCCCAGCAGGCGCTCCACCTCGGCGATCGTCTCGCGCGCCAGGCGCTCATCATCGGTCAGCAGGATCGCCGGGGTGGTCGGGCCGTGCTCGGCTTGCCCCAGCAGGTCGGTGGCGCAGATCTCGGCATCCACCGTGCCGTCGGCGATCACCAGCGTCTCGGTCGGTCCGGCAAAGAGGTCGATGCCGACCCGGCCAAAGAGCTGGCGCTTAGCCTCGGCGACAAAGGCATTCCCGGGGCCGACCAGCATATCGACCGCGGCGATGCTCTCGGTCCCCAGCGCCATGGCGCCCACCGCTTGCACACCACCCAGGCAATAGATCACATCGGCACCGGCCAGATGCTGCGCGGCGACGATGGCCGGCGCCGGCTTGCCCTCGAAGGGCGGGGCGCAGGTGACGATGCGCGGCACGCCGGCGACCTTGGCGGTCACCACCGACATATGCGCAGAAGCCAGCAGCGGATACTTGCCGCCCGGGACATAACAGCCGACCGAGTTCACCGGGATGTTCTTGTGCCCAAGCACCACGCCCGGCAGCGTCTCCACCTCAATATCCCGGAGCGCCGCCTTCTGGTGCTCGGCGAAGTTGCGGACCTGGGCCTGTGCGAAGCGGATATCCGCAAGGTCCTGGCCGGTGAGCTGATCGAGGCAGGCCTGGATTTCCTTGTCCGTCAGCCGGTAATCGGCGCGATCCCACTTGTCGAATTTCTGCGAGTATTCGCGCACCGCCGCGTCGCCGCGCGCGGCGATATCGGCCAGCAGCCCCTCGACAATCCCGCGCACCTTGGCATCCGCATCCGCCTTCTCACCGGCGGAAATGCCTGTTTTCAACCAGCGGGCCATCGCCCCCTCCCCTATTCCTATTCGGCGGTCCAGCCGCCATCGACCAGCACGGCCGAGCCGGTCATCAAAGCGGACGCATCAGAGGCCAGGAACACCACTGGCCCCATCAGGTCCCGCACATCGCCCAGCCGACCGAGCTTGATCTTGCCGAGCACCCACTCCTTGAAGGCCGGGTTCTCGAAGAAGGGGGCGGTCAGCGGCGTCTCGATGAAGGTCGGGCCGATGGTATTGGCACGGATACCGAAGCGGGCGAGGTCGATCGCCATCGCCTTGGTCCAGCCCTCCATCGCCCATTTCGTCGCGCAATAGGCGCCGCGATTGGCCCCGCCGACATGACCCATCTGCGAACTGACATTGATGATGCTGCCCTTGATTCCGTCGGCGATCATCCGCTTGACCACGGCTTGTGCGGCAAAGAAGGCCGCGCGCAGGTTGAGGTCGATGATGGCGTCGAAATCCGCCGGCGTGACCTGGTGGAAGGGGGCCGGGCGGTTGGTGCCGGCATTATTGACCAGCACATGATAGGCGGGCCGTTCGGCCATCAGCGCGGCGAAGCGGTCGATATCGGCGATATCGCAGGCCAGCGCCTCGGCCAGCCCGCCCTGGGCGCGGATCGCTTCGGCGGCGGCGGCAACCTCCGCCGCGCTGCGGGCCAGCAGCGTGACGGCGGCCCCCGCTTCGGCCAGCGCCACGGCGGCGGCCAGCCCGATGCCGCGGCCAGCGCCGGTGACCAGGGCGCGGCGGCCATCGAGACGGAAGCCAGGGCTTTGCGGCAAGGAGATCGCGCTCATGGGGCGCGACTGTAGCGGCGCGACCGCCTTGGTCCAGGGCCCCCTTGCGCGCCGCCGCCCTCGCCCCGAGCATGGCGGTGAAGCGGGGAGGCAAAGACGATGCGGCGGATGATGGGCGTGCTGTTTGGCGCGCTGCTGGGACTGGGCGTGCTGGCGGCCCCCGGGCAGGCACAGACGAAATGGGTGATGGCCACCCCCTATGCGGAGGGCAACTACCACACCCGCAACATCCGCGCCTTCCTGGAGGATGTGGAGAAATCGACCGAGGGCCGCGTGCAGGTGCAGTTGCACCCGGCGGCGTCGCTGCTGCCGCTGCCGCAGATCAAGCGGGCGGTGCAGACCGGGCAGATTCAGCTGGGCGAGGTGCTGCTCTCCGCCTTCGGCAATGAGGACCCCTTCTTCGATGTCGACAGCGTGCCCTTCCTCGCCGACACCTGGCCCGCCGCCGCGGCGCTGGATACGGCGTCCCGCCCCTTTATCGAGCAGCGCTTCGATCGCACCGGCCTCAAGTTGCTCTACATGGTGCATTGGACCAGCCAGGGCTTCTACACCCGCCAGCCGCTGGGCGATGTCGAGCAGCTGAAGGGCAGCCGCTTCCGCGTCTTCAACGTGCTGACCACCCGCTTTGCCGAGCTGCTGGGCGCAACGCCGGTCACCGTGCAGGTGGCGGAGATTCCGCAGGCCTTCGCCACCAATGTGGTGAACGTCATGTTCACCTCGGCGCCGACGGGCGTCGATTCCAGTGCCTGGGACTTCGCCCGGCACTTCACCGATGTGGGCGGGCTGCGCACGCGGAACGCGATATTCGTCAATGCCCGCGCCTTCGCCGCCCTCTCACCGGCTGATCAGGCGGCGGTCACGGCGGCGGCGGCGCGCGCCGATACCCGGGGGCGGGTCGCCGCCCAGGCCGCCGAGCAGGATATGCTCGGCAAGCTGCGGGAGAAGGGCATGGAGATTGCTACCGCATCCCCGGCGCTGATGGCGCAGCTGCGCGCGGTGGGCGCGAAGCAAACGGCGGAATGGGAACAGCGGGCAGGCGCCGACGGCACCCGCATGCTGGCCCGCTTCAAGGAGTTGATGGGGCAATGACAACGCAAGCGGTGCTGGTGACCGGCGCGCAGCAGGGGATCGGCGCCGCCTGCGCCCGGGCCTTCGGCCGGGCGGGCTATGATGTGGCGGTGAACTGGCTGGACGACCGGGCAGCCGCCGAGGCGGTGGCCGCCGATATCCGCGCCGCCGGGCAGCGGGCAGAGCTGCTCCAGGGCAGCGTCGCCACGGTGCCGGCCTGCCAGGCGCTGGTGGCCGCAACGGTCGCCGCGTTCGGGCGGCTGGATGTGCTGGTGAACAATGCCGGGATCTTCCCGCGCAGCCCGTTCCTTGAGCTGACCGAGGCGATGTGGGATGCGGTGCATGACGTGAACCTGAAGGGCAGCGCCTTCACCGCCCAAGCCGCCGCCAAGGCGATGATCGCCTGCGGCGCCAAGGGCTGCATCGTGAACCTCTCCTCCAGCTCGGTCCGCGGCACGCCGGTCGGCGTGCATTACAGCGCGACCAAGACCGGGGTGATCGGCATCACCCGCTCCATGGCCCTGGCGCTGGCGGAATACGGCATCCGGGTGAACGCCATCGCGCCCGGCACGACCGATACGGCGCAGCCGCGCTACGGCAATACCGAGGATGAATTGCAAGCCTTCGGGCGCGGCCTACCGTTGGGCCGTCTGGGCCGGCCGGAGGAGATCGCCGATCTGGCGGTCTACCTCGCATCCCCCGCCGGGGCGTGGGTGACGGGGCAGGTCTGGCACATCAATGGCGGCGGCTACCTGGCCTGACCTGGCGGTGTCGCGCGCCGCTTCAGCGCGCGACGGTCGGGCCGCTGCGGGGCGCGCCGGCGAAGGCATCGCGCAGCCAGGCCGTTGCCTCCGCCATCGCCGTCGTTGTGCGGTCCACCCTGCCGGACCAGAAGTAGAAACCGTGATTCAGCCCCAGCCAGCGGGTGCAGGCGACCGGCACGCCAGCGGCGGCAAGTTTCACCGCAAACGCTTCCGCTTCGTCGCGCAGCGGGTCGTATTCGGCGGTGGTGACCAGCGCCGGCGGCAGGCCGGCCAGGCTGGGGGCATGGATCGGCGCCACATGCGGGTGCTGGTGCGACCCTTCGGGCTGCGGCAGGTAGTGCCCCCAGAACCACTCCATCGTCGCGCGGGTCAGCCCATAGCCCTCGGCATTCTCGGCATAGGAGGGCCAGCCCGGCTGGTGCCAATCGGTCACCGGGTACAGCAGCAATTGGCCGAGCAGGCTCGGCCCGCCCTCATCTCTCAGGCGTAGCGCGGTGACGGCGGCGAGATTGCCGCCGGCACTATCGCCGCCGACGATCAGCCGGGCCGGATCGGCGCCGAGTTCGGCGGCGTGCGCGGCGCACCAACGGGTGGCCAGCAGGCAATCCTCGGGCGCCGCCGGGAAGGGATGCTCCGGCGCCAGCCGATAATCGACCGAGGCCACGACGCAGCCCGCGCCGGCCGCCAGATTGCGGCAGATGCCGTCATGCGTATCCAGGCTGCACAGCACGAAGCCGCTGCCGTGGAAGAAGACCAGCAGCGGAAAGGGCCCCTGCCCGAGCGGCGTGTAGATGCGGAGGCGCAGCGGCAGGCCGTCCGGCCCCTCGATCACCCGCTCGGCGGTGCCAGCGATGGGCGCGGCGGGGGCCATGGCTGGGATCCGCGCCTCATACTGCGCGCGGGCGGCGGGGACGCTCAGCGTTTCGGTGCGCGGCAGATGCCGGCCGGCATCAAGCAGCGCCTGGATTTGCGGATCGACGGGCATGGTGCGCTCCTCCCGCTATCAGCTTCGCCCGCGCCCATCCGTCTGACAATGCTTGCTTCTAAAGAATGCTCAAGCCGCCTGGCCCAGCGCCTCGAACCAATTGAAGGCGGGCAGCGCCGCTGGATCAGCCAGGCTGCGATCGAGCACCCGCCGGCAATGCGCGCGGAAGGCGGCTTCGCCGGCGCCCGTCCAACCGGCCATCAAGGTACCGAGCGGCGCCGTCAGCAACGAGCCGAGGGCGAGCGCCCGCGGCAGCCCGTATTGCAGCGGCATCACCGTGCCGTCGTCCTCGATGACCAGGGTATCGAGACGTTCGGCAAGCGGTGCCTCCGGCGCTGCCGGGGCGGCGGGATCGGCATAGACCCGCCAGGGTTCGGCCTGGACCACCGCCCGATGCGCGAGATCGAGTTGCAGGGCGATCCGGTCCCCGATCAGCGCATCGAGGCGGAGATAGGCGAGATAGGCAGCATTGGCGATGAGATCATCGGGCGGCGGGCCAGCCGCGGCACGCCCGGTCTGTTCAAGCGGATGGATCTGCAGCAGGGCGGCCCCGTGTTCGAGCGCGAACTCCGCGACCCAGGCGAGGTCGTGCAGGCTCGCCTCGCTCAACGTAAAAAGAAAACCGAAGGGAATGCCGCTGGCGCGCAGCGCCGGCAGCCGCGCGGCCATGCGCCGGAAGGCGCCGGGCCCGCGCAACGCATCGTGGCGCTCCGGCGCGCCGTCAAGGCTGACGGCGATCAGGTCGAGGTGCGGCGCCAGCGCGGCGAGCCGCTTGGGCAGCATCGGGATGCCATTGGTGGTGAGGCTGGTGAGCATGCCAAGCTGCCTGGCGGCATCGAGCACCTCGACCAGGCCGCGATAGAGCAGCGGCTCACCGCCCGAGAAACTCAGCCGCCGATAGCCCTGGGCATGGGCGGCGCCCAGGGCTTCGATCAGCAAGGCGGGCGGCAGCGCCGCCCGCCATTCTGGACCCGAAGTGGAATAGCAATGGGTGCAGCGGAGGTTGCAATAGCGCGATGCGTGCACCTGCACCGTCGCCAGTCGCGTGCAGGGCCGCATGGTCGCCTCCGTCAATGGCCGGGGGTGAGTTCGACCTGGAAGCGCAGGCCTTCAGGCGCCGGGATGCCCTTGGGGAAGATGTCGCGGATGCGGATGCGAGCGCCCTGCAGTTCGACCAACTTCTCCACCAGGACACCGCTGCCCTTGGTCGGCCCCTCGATGGTGGCGACGATGCGATCAATGGCGGGGGTGCCGAAGCGCTCCCAGCCGACCAGCTTATGGCCGTTGGTTTCGATCATCTGCAGCAGGTGACCAAGGGCGGCCTTGTTGATCTCGGACTTCTGGAGCAGCTGCTCTGGCGTGACTTTTCCGGGCATGGGGCGCTCTCTCAATTGTGATCCGAACGGGTTTATTCGGATAACGGATCGAAACATATTCGTTGCAAGAAAGCAAGTAACTTTGCCGTGCCCTGAATCCTCCCCAGGCTCGCGCCTGCGAGGTCCCCAGGCCTTGGCAGCAGGCCTTGGCACCAGGCCCCGAGCGCCGCCTGCCTTCCGATGGAACACGCAATGATCCTACAGGGTGGCGATACCTCGCGCGGGACCCGATGGCTGCCGGTGCAAGACAGCCGCCTGGACTGTCAGGGCGTCACCGCGCCGCGACCGGGCGCTGGCCGTGGCTGTCCTGCGGCACACCCTTGCCGAGCGACATGTGGCTGTGCACGCCCACCCAGCGGCCATCGGCCTGCTTCGCCAGGATGATCGTCGCCCGCCCCGGTCGCGGAAAAGGCGTGCCATCCGGCTCGAAGCCGGTGCTGGTCCAGGGCGTCACCGCCACTGCCAGCTGCCCATCGGGGCTTGCCAGCACCGAGGTCGTGTCGAGATCGAAGGCGAAATCGGCGGTGCGCGGCCAGACATTGTCCCATTGCGTGTCGGTCCAGCGCTGCCGGCTGCGGACCAGTTCCTGATAGGTGCCGAAGATGACGATATTGTCGTGCCAGAAGGGGTAGGCGGATTTGTAGTCCACCGCGCGGACGCAAGCAGCGAAGCGCGCCAGCCAATCCTTGATC
>Ga0114972_10001552_pt1 | contig 17239 bp, 14 predicted proteins | sample M_140807_EF_Meta_FD_87354 | JGI IMG/M metagenome (GOLD analysis project Ga0114972, IMG submission 87354) | Freshwater microbial communities from Lake Montjoie, Canada to study carbon cycling - M_140807_EF_MetaG | ecosystem: Environmental > Aquatic > Freshwater > Lake | place: Lake Montjoie... | reverse complement strand
GTAAGCCCTAAAGTAATAATAGGTATTAGGAGTTAACCCGGATATTAGGCTAGAATATTGACCTATCCCTGTGCCATCAAGTGTTTTTGTAGCTAAAGAAATAGTTGGATTGGGACTATTGCTCCAACAAACACCCCTGAATATAACAGCAGAACCACCATCATCAGCTATATTAGTCAAAAAAGTAACTGGGTTAGTTTGCAAATTAGAAATAATGGAAGACGAAATCGTTGGGATAGAAATTGGACTGGTTGTAATTACGGTATCATTTGAGTATGTGGTGCCAATTATATTGGTAGCATATGAACGAACATGATATTGAGTATTTGGGATCAAATCAGAAATTACACTATTAAAAGTTCCTATGCCATATCCGTCTTGAGTGATAGTTAAAAGCGAAGTGGTAGGATTAGGATCTCTACTCCAGCAAACACCTCTCATATAAACCTCGCTCCCACCATCATTGTTGATAGTTGAAGTAATATTGGCACTGTTGTGATTGATTGAACTTATAAAATTTAAAGAAATAGATGGTTCCAAAATTGGCATTGATGCACTTCCCATAGCCATGCTAATCCACTCTTGTCCATTGTAATATTGCATTTCTCCGAAAGTAGTCTTACAATCGGTGCAAAAAATAATCAAACCCGAAGCAGGATTTTGAATCGTATTTCTTTGAGTATAAGTCAAGCGTGGCGGTAAAAAACCGCTGTTATTTGACTGTACATCTAATTTTGCAGAGCTATTAGGTGAGGTTGTACCAATTCCAATATTCTGACTTTTAGAGTAATTGAGAAAACTAGAAAGTAATAAAAAAGAAAAAATGAAAGAAAGAAAAAATTGCTTTTTATTGTTTTTATTCTTTGAGTCACTTATTAAATTAATCATATTTATAATTTCTTTTTAAACCTAAAATTATTAATTGAAGAATTATATTCATCGATTTATTCTTCAAAGATATATGAAATTTCATAATACGCATTTATATATGAATTTTATTCAAAATCAATGTAAACCCACTAATACAATTTTGTATTTACATTGTATATTCTATAGCAATAGCCCATTCATTAAAATGATTGTTGATTCCACATCCTCCCATATTCATTTTTCCATTCCAACCACAAAAAAAGCCACCGGATTTTACTCCGATGGCTCTATTTTAAACAATTATTCTAAAACTATTATTTAACTACATCCTAAACTGTTTCCACAATTCAAGCATTTGTAACAAGTACCGCTTCTTACTGTAATATGTCCACATGTATTACATGCTGGAGCATCTCCTTGCATTGATTTGTTTGCAGCATTTATAGCATCTAATGAAGAAGTTGCTTTTGCCGGTCTTGCTTCTCTGTGAGATTTTGTTCCGTCTGTATTAGCAGTGCTTCCCATTACTCTTACTTCACTTAATTCTGGTGATCTGTCGCCAATTGTTGGTGTTGCATCATCCCAATCTTCGTTACCTAAATTACCTACTTCAGGTGTATCCAATACATGAACAAGATCTGTTCTGCCAAGATATTCATACGCCAGTGAACGGAACATGAAATCTATTATTGAAGTGGTTGTTTTAATATTTGGGTGATCTACTCTTCCAGCCGGTTCAAAACGAGTGAAAACAAATTTCTCTACATATTCTTCTAATGGAACACCATACTGTAATCCGATAGATATTGCAATTGCAAAGCAGTTCAGCATACTACGCATAGTAGCTCCTTCTTTTGCCATATCTATAAAAATTTCTCCTAAAGTGCCATCATTGTACTCTCCAGTACGCAAGAACAATGCCTGACCATTAATTTTTGCTTTTTGAGTAAAGCCTCTTCTCTTAGCTGGCAATGCTCTACGCTCAACTATCATAGCCAACTGACGCTTCAATGAAGTATCTGCACTATTTTGAACACGTTTGTTTACTTCTTCCAATAACTCATCAATAGTTAATTTGCCCATATCAACAAAAGAACTGTCACCTAAAAGAGCTTCTGCCGCTTCTTCTGTAACATCTGTGGTCTTTTTCTTTTTGTCTGATTTATTGCTTAATGGTTGACTTAATTTAGAACCATCACGGTAAAGCGCACATGCTTTTAATCCCAATTCCCAACTTAAACGATAAGAATCTGCTATTTCTTCAATAGTTGCTTCATTTGGTAAATTGATGGTTTTACTGATTGCTCCACTCAAGAACGGTTGTGCGGCAGACATCATGCGAATGTGTCCGTGTGCATGAATGTAGCGTTGACCAGTTTGTCCGCATTTATTTGCACAATCAAAAACAGATAAATGCTCATCCTTTAAATGTGGCGCACCTTCAACGGTCATTGTTCCACAAACATAAATATTTGCTGCATCTATTTCATCATCATTAAAGCCCAATGCTTCCAACAAACTCCAACCGAAATCGTTATATTGAGCAGGTGTAAAGCCAAGTCTTTGTAAACAAGCTTCTCCTAAAGTGAAAACATTAAACACAAAGCCAATCTCAAAAGCACTGCCCATTGCCGCGTTTAGTTTTTCAATCTCTTCAGGGAAAAATCCTTTTGCAGCTAATGCTTCATCGTTAATATAAGGCGCTCCTTTTAAAGTGGCATGACCTTTTGCGAAATTTACAATTTCTTCTATTTGCTTTTCACTGTATTTTAAATTACGAAGTGCTTGTGGTACACTTTGGTTGATGATTTTGAAATAACCTCCGCCACTTAATTTTTTAAATTTCACCAATGCAAAATCTGGCTCAACACCTGTTGTGTCACAATCCATTACCAATCCAATCGTACCAGTTGGAGCAATTACAGTTGTTTGTGCATTACGATATCCGTATTTTTCTCCCAATTGAACAGCGTCATCCCAAGCTTTGGTAGCAGCTTTCATTAAATAATCAGGACAATACTTAGCATCAATACCACGAGGTTTTATTTCTAATTGTTCGTATGCATCTGTTGCATCATATGCTGCCGCGCGATGATTATGCATAACACGCAACATGTGTTTTTTGTTTTCTTCATATCTATCAAATGCACCAAGGAAACTAGCCATTTCTGCTGATGTTTTGTAGGCAATACCAGTCATGATAGCTGTAATAGCTCCTGCAATACCTCTTGCTTGTTCACTATCGTAAGCAATACCGCTCACCATTAACATACTTCCAAGATTAGCATATCCCAATCCCAATGTTCTGTAATCATAACTTAATTGTGCCACTTCTTTTGAAGGAAACTGCGCCATCAATACGGAGATTTCTAAAACTACTGTCCACAAACGACAAGTGTGTTCAAATCCAACTACATCGAAAGTGTTGTTAGATTCATCAAAGAACCTACGCAAGTTTACACTCGCTAAGTTACATGCAGTATTGTCTAAAAACATATACTCACTGCAAGGGTTAGATGCTCTTATAGGCCCTCCTTCCGGACAAGTATGCCATTCGTTAATAGTGGTATCATATTGTGTGCCTGGATCTGCACAACGCCATGCTGCGTAATTAATTTGATCCCATAATTCTTGTGCTTTAACCGTTTTCATGGTTTCACCAGTACTTCTTGCCTTCAACTCCCAATCGCCATTTTCGTCTAATACCTTAAAAAATGAATTTGGAATACGTACAGAATTATTACTATTTTGACCGCTAACAGTTTTGTATGCCTCTCCTTCATAATCACTAGGATATCCTGCAGCTATTAATGCTGCCACTTTATCTTCTTCTTTTAATTTCCAAGTAACAAATTCTAGAATTTCAGGATGATCTAAATCTAAACAAACCATTTTTGCAGCTCTACGAGTTGTTCCGCCACTTTTAATCGCTCCTGCAGCACGATCCCCAATTTTCAAAAAACTCATTAATCCACTTGAAGTTCCACCTCCACTCAGTTTTTCATTTTCTCCCCTTATGCTGCTATAATTGGTTCCTACTCCACTTCCATATTTAAAAATACGTGCTTCTCTAACCCAAAGGTCCATAATCCCGCCTTCATTTACTAAATCATCATCCACACTTAAAATAAAACATGCATGAGGTTGAGGGCGCTCGTAAGCGGAAGTTGATTTTTTTAATTGACCATCTTTTCCATCAACATAATAATGACCTTGTGGCTTTCCAGTAATGCCATATACTTCATGCAAACCAGTATTGAACCATTGTGGACTATTAGGCACACAAGCTTGGTTCAAAATACTATAAACCAACTCATCATAAAAAATCTGAGCATCTTTTTCTGTAGTGAAATAATTATTTCTTTCCCCCCAAACTCTCCAGCAATGAGCCATTCTATGCGCTACTTGTTTTGATGTAGTTTCTCTTCCTTTTGAACCATCTGGTTGAGGAACACCTGCTTTTCTGAAATATTTCTGAGCTAGAATATCTGTAGCAATTTGACTCCATTGTTTTGGAACTTCTACATTATCCATTTGAAACACAACTTCCCCACTTGGATTCTTAATCACTGAAGTGCGATAATCGTACTCAAACATATCGTAAGGACTAACTCCTTCTTTCGTAAACTGACGCTTGAAACTCAGCGCTTGAGGGGTTTGTTTTTTTGCTGGCATAATTTGTATTATTATATAAGTTAGTAAGTTATTAAAATCCCGATTTAATGGTCAACGAAAATATCCGATGTTAGCCATCTTTTTCAATGATAAATATCAACAAGATGTGGACAAAATATGTTAATAATTTCGGAGTTGTGATGCGGGTTGAATTTGGGGAGTTTTACACTTTTTGTGGAAAGATTAAATTTTTTTGTTGTAATTATTTATCGTATAAATACTAAAAAGGCCCGTTTTAAAGGATAAGTTTAACTTAGCATCTCTTATTACAGATTTTACTAAAAAATCAATTTCATGAGAGCCGTTATACAAAGAGTTACAAATGCATCTGTAACCATATCGGGTAATGTTAAATCAAGTATTCAAAAAGGATTATTAGTTTTTGTTGGGATTGAAGATTTAGATACAGAAGAAGATATTATTTGGCTGAGCAATAAAATTGTTAACCTTAGAATTTTTGATGATGCAAACCAAGTACCTAATCTTTCTGTTAAAAATATAAAAGGGGATATTTTATTGGTAAGTCAGTTTACACTGCACGCATTAACAAAAAAGGGTAATCGTCCTAGTTATATTCATGCAAGTAAGCCTGATTTTGCAATACCTGTTTACGAAGCTTTTATTCAACAATTAGAAGCAGACATGGAAAAACAAATTTTCACCGGTACATTTGGTGCAGATATGAAAGTTTCATTACTCAACGACGGCCCCATCACAATTTGGATAGACACAAAAAACAAAGCATAACTTTTAAAACTTCTCACATTGAATCAATTAAACCTAACAGAATTACAAGCAAAAGTGGATACATGGATTTGTTCCACTGGCGTAAGGTATTTTAATGAACTTACTAATCTTGGAATATTAATGGAAGAAGTAGGAGAATTAAGTAGACTGATGGTTAGAAAATATGGAGAACAATCATTTAAAGAGTCTGATAAGGGTAAAGAACTTTCCGATGAAATGGCTGACGTACTTTGGGTGTTAATTTGTTTGGCAAACCAGACCGGTGTTGATCTGAATGAAGCCATGCAGAAAAACTTTGAAAAGAAAACAATCAGAGATGCAAACAGACATCAGAATAATGAGAAACTAAAAGGTTAATTCAATTGAAACTCTACATCAGTTAACTTGCATTAAATTTTAAACCATGCAAAAAAAATATTTTCTCTTTTTAATTTTTACTTTTTTATTTTTCAACTTTTCCAATGCTCAGCAAAACAAATCATTGATCAGCGGCCCATGGGCAGGTAATGTAGAATTAAGAACAGCAGTCATTTGGGCTGAGGTTTATCAATCAGTAAAAAAAATCTCTCTCAATTATTACCCAACTTCCAACAAAAAAAATATAAAGTCTGTAGCATATAAAGGCGAATTGGGAAATGATTTTAATCCCATAAAAATTGAGCTTAATGGATTAGATGTGGCAACTAAATACGATTATACACTTGTGGTTGACGATAAACCAATTTCGTTGCCGTTCAATACTTACTTTACAACAAAAGATTTATGGCAATATAGAAAACCAGCACCCGATTTTAGTTTTCTTACAGGTAGTTGCGCTTATTTCAATCAGCCAATTTATGACCGACCAGGAAAAGGATATGGAAGCGACTCAAGCATCTTTGAAACAATGGCAAAAACACCCGCCGATTTTCATGTGTGGCTTGGCGACAACTGGTACACAAGAGAAGTAGATTACTCTTCCCCTTGGGGATTGAATTATCGCGCCTCTCATGATAGAGCAGAGCCCGTTTTACAAGCATTTATGGCTAGTATGCCACAATTTGCTATTTGGGATGATCATGATTACGGACCCAATGATGCTGGCAAAAGTTATACGTTCAAAAAAGAAAGCAGAGATGTTTTTAAAAAATATTGGCTCAACCCAAGTTATGGAGAAGATGACAAAGGAATTTATTCTTTAGTTAGCTATGGAGATGTGGATTTGTTTTTATTGGATGATAGAACCTGGAGGGCAGAATCTGAATTGCCAGACAGTATTAATAATGAGCCTAATAAATCAAAAACTTTTTTGGGTGCTCAACAAATGGATTGGCTGCAAAATGCATTATTATTTAGCAAAGCCGCCTTTAAAATTATTGTTACCGGAAGTCAAGTGCTTAATCCTTTGAATAAATATGAATGCATGCAACACTATCCCTTCGAATATAATCAACTCATTAATTTTCTTTCAAATCAAAAAATAAATGGTATCGTTTTTCTTACTGGAGATAGACATCATAGCGAAGTAATAAAAATGAAAAGAGAAAATAACTATCCTTTATTTGACATCACGGTTTCGCCATATACATCAGGGGTTTCAAAAGTTTCCGGCAATGAGTTAATAAACCCAAATCGCGAACTCAATACTTTAGTTGAAGCTCAAAATTTTGGAAAGATTTCTTTCAGCGGGAATAAAGGAGAAAGAAAAATGAATGTTTCATTCATTGGGATTAAAGGAGAAGATTTGGCCAACTGGAGCATCAATGAAAATGATTTGAAAAATAAATAGAAATGACAACTCAATATTTTAATTACAATAAACAAAAAACAATTCAAGCGTTACGATATCATTTTATTAGCAGAAAAGAAATAAAAATGATGATTATATTAATTAACGTGTTTTCTATTTTGTCGGCTGGATTGTATTTCTATAACAAAATATCACCTACTGCATTTTTATTAAGCTCAGCACTTTGGTTATTAATGATGTTTATGTTCTGGTTTTTATTGCCAACAATAGTGTATAAAAAATCCCCTTCTTTTAAACAACGTCTAAAAGTTTCTATTAACGATGATTCTTTCATTTTGGAAAACGAAACTGGTCAAAAAAAATGGGAATGGGCAGCTTTCAACAATTGGATTGAAAGTCCGCATTTCTTTCATTTATATTTTAATGCAACCAGTTTTTTTTTGATTCCAAAAGATTGTTTTGAAGGAGATGCTGAACACGAAGCAAGAAATCATTTCAAAGAAAAAATAAAAAAATAAACTTTATAAATTTCAATAGGTCTTATTCTCATGAATTTTTAAATTATAAAATTGTTTTTATGGAAAGAATATTAAAACAAATCATTTTTATTTTTTTAATCGCCATTTTATATTCTTGTAAAAAAACCAATCCAACAGTTTCAATAATTCCATCAAACCAAGATGTGATTTATTTTCCGTCTGTTGGTTCTTCTGTATGGGACACAACCAATCCCGCCTCATTAAATTGGAATGTAACCGAATTAAATAATCTGTATCCTTACCTTCAAAGCAAAAACACCAAAGCCTTCATCATTTTAAAAAATGGAAAAATTGTTGTTGAAAAATATTTTGGCAGTTTTACAACTGATAGTTTATGGTATTGGGCTTCTGCGGGAAAAACGATGACTGCTTTCATGGTAGGTATTGCACAACAAGAAGGATTGATTAATATCAATAATCGCACGTCTCAATATATTGGCACAGGTTGGACATCCGCACCTTTAATAAAAGAAAATCTAATTACTGTAAAAAATCAGTTAACCATGACAAGTGGCTTGGATGATGGTGTTGCTGATCCGGATTGTACTTTGCCTTCTTGTTTAATGTATAAAGCAGATGCGGGTTCTAGATGGGCATACCATAATGCTGCATATACAATTTTAGACTCTGTAATTATTAATGCCAGCGGGATGAGTTATAATGCATTTTTCCAACAAAAAGTGAGGAATAAAATTGGCATGAAGGGATTCTGGTACAAAACAACCAATTCTAATAATGTACTCTATAGCAATGCCAGAAGTATGGCAAGATTTGGTTTGTTATTATTAAATAAAGGCAAATGGGATTCCACCTATATTCTACGTGATACAAATTATTTTAATCAACAAATTACAACTTCGCAAAACCTGAATCAAAGCTATGGTTATTTAACCTGGTTAAACGGGAAAAGTAGTTTCATGGCGCCAACGGTACAAAATGTATTTTCCGGAAATATAATTCCTAATGCCCCATCAGACTTATATGCTGCTTTAGGAAAAAATGATCAGAAAATTTATGTAGTACCCTCACAAAAATTAGTGATTATTAGAATGGGAGAATCAGCAGGAACAGTTCAGTTTGCATTATCTGGATTTGATAATGAATTATGGGGTAAGCTGAAAACAATAATTAAATATTAATTAAATAGTGAGAAAGGGTTAAAAGTTTAAGGTAAAACTTTCCCTAAACCTAAATTCATCTAACTAATCAATTCCTTCTCCATAATATGATGAGAGAGCCCCACTTCTTCAAATTCATCACTCCTTACTTTGTATCCAAATTTCTCATAAAATCCAATGGCAGTATCTCTTGCATGCATAACCATATATTTATATCCTTTATCCTTGGCTAAATTTTCAGCAAATGACATAATGGAAGCGCCAATACCTTTGCCTTGCACACTATCATGAACCGCCATTTGACGTAGTCTGATTTTTTGCATGCCAATATCCGACAAAACACAACAGCCAATAATGACTTCTTCATCAAAGGCAGCTATTAAAATCTCGTTTTTTTCTTTTTCCAGCTCTTCAGTATCAAAACTTAACCCCAATGGCTTTCTCAAAACCTCTTCTCTAAGTTTTACCATCTGTTGATATTCCTCCGAACCATGATCTATCTGCTTTAATCCCATTGTATTAATATTTGAATGCTACTTTAGTCAAAATTAAATATACAGCAATTCTCCTTGTTTTTTTGTTGAATTACTATAAAAATGAACTATCGTTAAAAAATATATGGCATTAATTTGTGAAATCGCTTGTTATTAGCTCAAAAAGTATATTTTTGCATCTGTTATTAACCAAACCTTACTACCATGTCAGACGTTGCAACAAGAGTAAAGAAAATTATTGTTGACAAATTAGGTGTTGATGAAGCTGAAGTTACTTCAGAAGCTTCTTTCACTAATGATTTAGGTGCCGATAGCTTGGACACCGTTGAATTAATTATGGAATTTGAAAAAGAATTTAATATTTCTATTCCTGATGAACAAGCTGAAACCATCACAACTGTTGGTCAAGCTGTTAGTTACTTGCAAGAAAACGCTAAGTAATCATCTTTTCTTAATTTTTACAGGCAAATCGTATGGATTTAAAAAGAGTGGTCGTTACTGGATTAGGTGCACTAACTCCAATTGGGAAATCTGTTGATGAATATTGGCAGAATCTTGAAAATGGATTAAGTGGATGTAACCTTATTCAACAATTTGACGCTTCTAAGTTTAAAACCCGATTTGCTTGTGAAGTTAAAGACTTTGATCCTACACACTATCTCGATAGAAAAGAAGCACGCAAAATTGATCGCTATTGTCAGTTTGCTTTAATTGCAAGTGATGAGGCCGTAAAAGATGCCGGCATTAGTAAAGAAAATGTAAATCCAGACAGAGTCGGGGTTATTTTTGCGAGCGGCATTGGTGGTCTTATAACATTCCAAGAAGAAGTTTTAAATTTTGCTGCCGGAGATGGTACGCCTCGTTTCAATCCTTTCTTTATTCCTAAAATGATTTTGGACATTGCAGCCGGACAAATTTCTATGCGTCATGGTTTTCGTGGTCCTAATTACGCTGTTGTAAGTGCTTGCGCTTCATCAACAAACGCCATCATTGATGCATTTGATAATATTCGATTGAACAAAGCAGATATCATTATAACTGGAGGAAGTGAAGCTGTTATCAGTGCTGCCGGTGTTGGTGGATTTAATGCAATGAAAGCATTGAGCGAAAGAAACGACGATCCAAAAACTGCTAGCAGACCATTTGATAAAGATAGAGACGGTTTTGTAATGGGTGAAGGAGCTGGAGCTTTAGTTTTAGAAAGTCTAGAACACGCATTAGCCAGAGGCGCAAAAATTTATTGCGAAATTGCTGGAGGTGGCGCTACTGCCGATGCGCATCATATTACTGCACCTCATCCAGAAGGATTAGGCGCAAATAATGTGATGAAAGTTGCTCTTCAAGATGCAAACATGCAACCTACCGAAATAGATTATATAAATGTTCATGGAACTTCTACCCCATTGGGTGACATTGCTGAATCTAAAGCAATTTTAAATGTCTTTGGAAACCATGCCTATAATTTAAACATAAGCTCTACAAAAAGCATGACAGGCCATTGTTTAGGAGCAGCTGGTGCATTAGAAGCACTTGCATGCATTATGGCTGTTACAAAAAATATCATACCTCCAACAATCAATCATTTTACAGATGATCCTGATTTAGACCCTAATTTAAATTTTACATTTGAAAAAGCTCAATACAAAACTGTAAATGCAGCATTGAGTAATACCTTCGGATTTGGCGGACACAACGCCTCTGTTATTGTGAAAAAATACAACGCATAATTCATTTTCGGCTCTTTGTATTAAAAGATTTAATTTTGGGTAAACAATTATTTTATTTTGGCCTCTCTTCTATCCATTTTTCAACCCAATAAAGAGCTTTCCAGTTTTAAGAAACAACTTAAGAATGTTGTTGGTTTTACACCCAATAATATCATGCTTTATAAAACCGCTTTGAGCCATCGTTCAATTAGAGAAGGTGCTGACGAAAACAATGAAAGGCTTGAATTTTTAGGAGATGCAGTGCTGGGTTCTGTTATTGCTCATTACTTATTTAGAAAATATCCTTACAAAGGCGAAGGGTTTCTCACAGAAATGAGAAGCAAAATGGTAAATCGTCAAAAGCTGAATGAAATCGCTTTAAAAATGGGCTTAAAAAAAATAACTATCTACAATAAATATGATGGTGCATTAAAAACATCACAAATATTTGGCAATACCCTAGAAGCTTTGATTGGTGCAGTTTTTCTTGATAAAGGCTACAATAAAACACAAACTTGGGTAGAAAAATACATTATACTTCCACATCTTTTTATGGATGACTTAGAAGGTATTGACATTAACATCAAAAATAAATTGTACGGTTGGGCAAATAAAAATGGAAAGAATGTTGATTTTGCAACCATAGATGAAAACTTAGAAAATGGAAGAAGATTATTTACAATTGCTGCAACACTAGACGGAGAAATCATTGCACAAGCAAAAGCTTTCAACAAAAAAGATGCTAGTCATTTGGCTGCTCAAATTGCTATTGATAAACTTGGGTTATAAAAAACTATTTTTGATGCCTTGTTTTAAATAAAAATAATGATGCTTATGAAATTTGGTATTATAGGAAGCGGGAGTTGGGGAACAGCCCTAGCAAAAATAATTACTGATAATGGACAAAAAATAAATTGGTGGATTAGAAGTAATGAAACCATAGAACAATTCATTGAAAAAAAGCACAACCCTAAATATCTTTCTGGTGCAACCATTAAACTTGAAAACATTTCTTTTAGTAGCGACCTCACAGAAGTAATCAATGAAAGTGATATTTTAATTGTAGCGGTTCCCTCTGCATTTATTTCTGATTTATTTTCATCATTACCTGCAACGATTTTAGATGGAAAAAAAATTGTTTCCGCCATTAAAGGCATTCTTCCAAATGAGAATTTATTGTTCAATGATTTTTTAACGCAATACTTCAATCTTCCCTTACAAAATTATTTCGCCATATTGGGACCTTGTCATGCAGAAGAAGTAGCCGATGAAAGACTTTCCTATTTAACTATTTCTGGCAGTCATGAAAATGATTGCATTGAAATTGCAAAATGCTTTTCTACTAATTATTTAAAAACAATTGTCAATAAAGATATTTATGGTGCTCAGTATGCCGCCATTCTAAAAAATATTTACGCATTAGGCGCAGGTATTGCTCATGGCTTAAATTATGGTGATAATTTTTTGAGTGTTTTAATTGCGAACAGCGCCGATGAAATGGCAGGCTTCCTCCGAAAAGCAGGTATCATTAATGCAGAGGTCGGCTACATTGAACATGATAAAAAATTATTCGAACAACAAACCCACCATAACTACGCAGCTTCTGTTTATTTAGGTGATTTATTAGTTACTTGCTACTCTTTACACAGCAGAAACAGAATGTTTGGAACTATGATTGGCAAAGGCTACTCTATCAAAAATGCACAATTGGAAATGAATATGGTGGCGGAAGGATATAATGCAAGTAATTGCATGTTTGTTATCAATAAAAAAATAAATGCCGAAATGATAATTGCTGAAACAATTTATAAAATCTTATGGGAACGGCTACCCGCTAAAGAAGGGTTTAAAATAATTGAACAGTCATTGATGTAATGGCTGATTAACCATATATTTCCAAATGAATATCTTTTTTATCATACCCCATCGCCAAAATTCTTTGCTTGGCTTCATCAATCATTTCCTTCCAACCACATAAATAAAATAGTGCTGAAGGTTTTGAAATACATAATGATTCATAAATAGCATGAACATACCCTTTTCTTCCCTCCCACTCCTCTTTTGATAAAGTGGGATAATAATGAAATTGTGGCATAGTTTGTTCAAGTGATGATAACTCTGAAGTGTACAATAGATTTTCTTTTTTTCGGGTACCAAAAATTAAATGTATTTTTTGATGAGAGATTTTTTGTTCTTGTATATATTTGACCATACTTCTAAAAGGTGCAATTCCTGTACCTGTACAAATGAAAAACAATTCTTTTTCAATAGGCAATTGCAATGTAAATACTCCCTGAGCTCCCCTAAGCGTAAGTTCACTTCCAACTGTTATTTCTTTAAATAGATAGGGCGTTCCTAATCCGTTGGGATTTAAGACTATTAATAATTCGAAAACATTTGTTCCATCTGGTGATGATGCTATAGAATAACTTCTCCATCTTTTATTGGGCTTTTCATGAATAGGTAAATCGAGTGTTACAAATTGGCCGGGTAGAAAATTAAAAACTTCCATTGAAGGAATTGTTATCCAAAATCTTTTTGTATCAGCCGTTTCGTCTTCTATTCTAATAACTTTTCCTGTAATCCATGGTTGTAAAGACATATCCCTTATTTTTAGTAAGATACTAAATAATACTTTTAATTTTAAATTTTATAGGGAGGAGTTATCTTTGCATACTTCTTAAATTGAGTGAATGAATCTCGAAGTGCTGTTGAATTTTTATAAAAATGATTCTCGTTGTTTACAAATAGCGAGCAGGATTGTACTGCCCGAACCTCAGCATTTGCTTTTATCTGGTGTTGAAGGTAGCTCTTTAGAATTTTTTATAGCTGCTTTACACAGCAACGAAAAACTATCACAATTAAATCATTTAATTATTTTGAGAGATGCTGAAGAAGCCGCATACTTTCATAATTCATTAGAAAATATTACAAGGGCACTTGATATTTTTTATTTCCCCTCTTCTTTTAAAAATAAAAGGAATTATCAATTACTGAATAGCAGTCACGTAATGCTCAGAACAGAAGCACTTACTAAAATTGTTGCTGGTGGGAATAAAAAAATTATTGTTACCTATTCAGAAGCTATATACGAAAAAGTGGTTTTATCTAAAACTTTATCAGATAATATTATTAGCATTAAACAAGCTGACGAATTAGATGTAAATGGCATACTTCAACGTTTTGTAGACTATGGATTTGTTAGAACAGATTTCGTTTACGAACCCGGACAATTTGCAATTAGAGGCGGAATTTTAGATATTTATTCTTTTGGAAATGAAAAGCCATATCGAATTGAATTGTTTGGAAACGAAGTAGACAGTATTAGAATATTTGATCCAGAAAATCAATTAAGTGAAAGAAAATTGTTGCAAGTAAACATCATTCCAAATGTTGAAACTCAATTTGAAAGTGGCGAAAAAGTATCGTTATTAAATTTTCTTTCTGACCAAACTGTTATTTGGGCCAGAGATTGGAATTACATCAAAGAAAAAATTGAACAAGAAGAAGAAAATCTGGAAATCTTTTTAGAACAATTAAAAACTAAAAAAGTAGACGATGCTCAACAAGAAGAATTAACAGACATCCATTTCAAATCTTCTGTTTCTTCAGAAGATTTTGTAAACATTCATTTAATTGAACAACAAATTCAAAAGAAGCATTTCATCGAAATTGGAAAAAAACAAGCCTTTCAAATTAATAATAAAAATGCGGAACGGATTGAATTTAACTCAAAACCACAGCCTTCGTTTAACAGACAATTTGATTTACTCATAAAGAACTTACAGGATTTCGAAAAAGAAAAATACAACATTTTCATTTTTGCAGAAAATCCAAAACAATTGGAAAGATTACATATCATTTTTACAGATTTGAAAGCAGAAATTCAAGTCACCCCTATTCCAACGGCAATCCATGAAGGTTTTATTGATGAGGATAATAAATTGGTTTGTTACACGGATCATCAGGTATTTCAACGATACCACAAGTACAAAGTAAAACAGGCTTTTAACAAAAACAAAGCCCTTACTTTAAAAACCCTTAGAGAATTACAACCCGGAGATTATGTTTCTCATATTGATCATGGAGTTGGAGTCTACAGTGGATTACAAAAAATTGAAGCAAACGGTCGTTTACAGGAAGCTGTTAGAATTCAATATAAAGATGGCGATTTATTGTATGTAAATATTTCATCCCTTCATAAAATAAGCAAATACAGTGGCAAAGAGGGCTCTGTACCTAAAATGAATAAACTGGGTAGTGATGTATGGATAAAACTAAAAGAAAAAACGAAGAAGCAAGTAAAAGATATTGCTACAGATCTTATAAAACTCTACGCGCAAAGAAAAAGTCAGCTTGGGTTTCAACACAGTCCTGATAATTACATGCAAACCGAATTAGAAGCTAGCTTTATTTATGAGGATACTCCCGACCAAGCAAAAGCTTCAGAAGATGTAAAAAAAGACATGGAAAAAGAATCTCCAATGGACCGATTGGTATGTGGGGATGTTGGTTTTGGAAAAACAGAAGTAGCAATTAGAGCTGCATTTAAATCCTGTTGTGATGGTAAGCAAGCTGCTGTTTTAGTGCCTACAACAATATTAGCTTATCAGCATTTTAAAACATTTAAAGAGAGATTAAGAGATTTTCCTGTTACCGTAGATTTTATTAATCGATTTAAAACAGCCAAAGAAAAAAAAGAAACACTCAAAAAATTAGAAGAAGGGAAAATAGATATCATTATTGGTACACATGCTATACTTAGTAAAGATATTAAATTTAAAGACCTTGGATTGATGGTTATTGATGAAGAACAAAAATTTGGTGTAGCTGCAAAGGAAAAATTAAAACAACTTAGAACTACTGTCGATTCTTTAACACTAACTGCAACTCCTATCCCAAGAACTTTGCAATTTAGTTTGATGGGCGCAAGAGATTTAAGTATTATCAACACCCCTCCTCCCAACAGGCAGCCTATTCAAACAGAAATAAGTGTATTTAATGAAGATAGCATTAGAGATATTATTTACTATGAAACGGAACGAGGTGGTCAAGTTTTCTTCATTCACAACAGAGTGAATGGTTTGGCTGAAATGAAAAGTTTTATTCAGGGGTTATGTCCAGATATCAGCATTGCCTTTGCCCATGGACAGATGGAGGGTGATTTATTAGAAGATACTATCCTTGATTTTATGGACAAAAAATACGACGTGCTAGTTTGTACAAACATTGTTGAAAGCGGAGTGGATATTCCTAATGTAAATACGATTATTGTAAATAATGCGCATCAGTTTGGATTAAGCGATCTGCATCAATTGAGAGGTCGTGTGGGTAGAAGTAATAAAAAAGCTTTTTGTTATTTATTGGCTCCTCCCATGAGTACTTTGCCTTCGGATAGCAGAAAACGTTTGTCTACGCTTGAACAATACAGCGATTTGGGAAGTGGTTTTCAAATAGCCATGAGAGACTTAGATATAAGAGGAGCAGGGAATATGCTCGGAGGAGAGCAAAGTGGATTTATTGCAGAAATTGGATTTGAGATGTATCAAAAAATATTAGATGAGGCCATCAGAGAATTAAAAAGAAATCAATTTAAAAATTTATTCAAAGAAGAAATTAGTTTGCAAGATGATTTTGTAAAGGACTGTAGTTTTGATACAGATCTTGAAATATTGATTCCAGACACTTATGTGGAGAGTATTAGTGAGAGATTGAGTTTATACTCGAGATTAGATAATTGTGATGTCGAAGAAGACCTTCAAGATTTTCATCATGAATTGGAAGATAGATTTGGAGCAGTTCCTCCTTCTGCAGAAGACTTATTCACTACAGTAAGATGTAGAAAAATTGCTGTTGATCTTGGTTTCGAGAAATTATTATTAAGAAATGAAAATATGAAGTGCTTTTTTGTAAGCAATCCTGATTCTCCATATTTTCAAAGCGAAACATTCAATAAAATTTTACTCTTCCTTCAAACAGGCACTAATAAAGCAAGACTAAAACAAGTTGGAAAAAATGGTATCTTAATAGTTGAGCAAATAAAAACTATGACAGATATTTATGAGTTTCTATTAAAAATGCACAAAGCAGCTTGTTAAATTTACCTCGGTTCAAAATAATACTTTAGCGATAGTTCATGAGAACCGCCGCCTTCATCAAAAATACTTAATGGTGTTCTATATTGATCATAGGCATATCCTAATGAAACTTTTTTGTTGATATTAAATCCTAAGAATGCACTATAATATTGTTGATAGTGATAGTTTATCCCAAACCATAATATTTTTTTATGCTCCAATCTAGCACCTGCTTCAAAATCGAAAGGGGAATGAGCTGCCATTTTAATTATAAAATTTGGAAT
>Ga0114972_10001549_pt1 | contig 17249 bp, 15 predicted proteins | sample M_140807_EF_Meta_FD_87354 | JGI IMG/M metagenome (GOLD analysis project Ga0114972, IMG submission 87354) | Freshwater microbial communities from Lake Montjoie, Canada to study carbon cycling - M_140807_EF_MetaG | ecosystem: Environmental > Aquatic > Freshwater > Lake | place: Lake Montjoie... | reverse complement strand
GCGGTGGCCAGATGATCGTAGAGCTCGTTGACCAGCGAGGTCGACAGCGCATTGCGGTTGGCCGGGCGATTGAGGGTGATCCAGGCCGCGCCCTTCTCAACCGAATAGAGCGTGGCCGCGGGCGTTGCCTCGGAGGCTGCGCCGCCTGAAGTGTCGGGGCTTGTCATGCGATCAGTCCTTGCTGTCTTCGAGCATCACGAGCACCGCGCCATTGGCGACCTGCTCGCCCTCGCTCACCTTCACCGCCTTGACCACGCCGGCGGCCGGCGCGGTGATGCGGTGCTCCATCTTCATCGCTTCGAGCACCAGCAGCAGCTGGCCGCGCTCGACCGTCTGCTCGGGCGCCACCGCAATCGAGAGCACCCGCCCGGGCATCGGCGCCTTCAGGCCGCCGCGGAAATCAGCGCGACCGGTGGCGGCAAAGCGCGGCAGCTCGAGCAGCTCGACATCGCCGAAGGCGCCGTGCGCCAGGCATCGATCGCCGATGCGGGTGATTGCAATGGCGCTGCGCTGGCCGTCGATCGCCAGATCGATGTCGTGCTCGCCGGCACGAAACACCACGACCTGATGCACCTGACCATTGACCTTGACGGCAAAGCTGCCATCGCGCTGACGGTCGTATTCGACCTTCAGATCGGTGGCGGCATCGGCTGCACCGTGCGGGCGAAAACTCACGCGTTGCCAGGGCATGCGCGAGGTGCGAAATCCCGAGGGCATCGTGCCCAGCACCCGGGCCGATGCACGACGCCGGTGGCTGGCATGCAGGGCGGCGCCGATGGCCGCGGCCTCGCGTTCACGGGTATCGGCCTCGCGCACCGGGGCAGGCGCCACCCGCTCGATGAAGTCAGTCGTGGTGTCGCCGCGCAAAAACTCCGGCGTGCGAAGTGTGGCCACCAGAAAGTCGCGGTTGTGGGTGATGCCCTGAATGCGCGTGGTCTCGAGCACCCGAGCCAGGCGTGCTGCCGCCTCGCGGCGAGTGGGTGCCTTGACGATGACTTTCGCGATCATCGGATCGAACTCGATGGCGATCTCGCTGCCCGACTCGATCCCCGAGTCAAAACGCGCACCCTCGTCGGATGAGGGCTGCCAGACGTCGATGGTGCCGGGCGTGGGCAAAAAGCCATTGGCCGGATTTTCGGCGCACAGCCGCGCCTCGATCGCATGGCCGTCGATCTTGAGATCGGCCTGGGTGTAGCCCAGCGGCTCGCCTTCGGCAACGCGGATCTGCTCACGCACCAGATCGATGCCGGTGATCATCTCGGTGACCGGATGCTCGACCTGCAGGCGGGTATTGACCTCGAGGAAAAAGAATTCTTTTCCGCTCAGCAGGAACTCGACCGTGCCGACCGAGTGATAGTCGATCGCCCTGACGGCGGCAAGCGCCGCCTGCCCCATGCGCTCGCGCAGCGCCGCATCGACCGCAGACGACGGCGCCTCCTCGATGATCTTCTGGTGACGGCGTTGAATCGAGCATTCACGCTCGAACAGATGCACCAGATTGCCGTGGCGATCGCCGAGCACCTGGATCTCGACATGGCGTGAGCCGGTCAGCCAGCGCTCGAGAAAGACCGTGCCATTGCCAAAGGAAGCAGTGGCCTCGCGCCGTGCGCCGGCAATCGCCTGCTCAAGACCTGCCGGTGACTCGACGATCCGCATGCCGCGCCCGCCGCCGCCCGCCGCCGCCTTGATCAGCACCGGATAGCCGATACGCTGCGCCGCCGCTGTCGCATCGGCGCCTTCGGTGAGTTCATGGGCATCGAGCGTGGGCACGCCCACGGTCTGCATCAGGCGCTTGGCGGCCAGCTTGTCGCCGATGCCGCGAATCGCGGCCGGCGAGGGGCCAACCCAGATCAGACCGGCATCGATGACCGCCTGCGCAAAGCCGGCGTTCTCGGACAGAAAACCATAGCCGGGATGTACTGCATCGGCACCGCTGCGCCTGCAGGCGTCGATCACCTTGCCGATATCGAGATAGGTCTGCGCCGAGGTGCGGCCATTGAGCGCGATCGCGGTATCGGCCTCGCGCACGAAGGGACTGGCGGCATCACCATCGGCATAGATCGCGACGGTGCCGATGCCCATGCGGTGCGCGGTGCGCATCACGCGCCGGGCGATCTCGCCGCGGTTGGCGACCAGCAGTCGACGGATTGGCCTGATGACCGGTTGAGCGTTTACATCCGCCATGTGCCGTACTCCTTGGTGCCTGCGACCGCCCGGTTATGACAGGCGGACAATGCGATGCCGATGACCGTGCGCGTGTCGCGCGGATCGATCATGCCGTCGTCGGAAATGCGCGAGGTGGCATAGAGCCCCTTGGAGCGCTCCTCGGCCCAGTGCTCGACAGCCTCGACGCGCTTGTCGTTGGCCGCCTCATCGAAGACCTCGCCGCGCCGCTCGGTTGCCGAGCGCTGCACGATGGTCATGACACCGGCCATCTGCTTGGGGCCCATGACCGCGATCTTGGCGGTCGGCCAGATGAAGGTGAAACGCGGCCCGAAGGCGCGCCCGCTCATGCCGTAGTTGCCCGCGCCATAGGAGGCGCCGACGATCACCGAGATATGCGGCACGGTGGAATTGGACACCGCGTTGATCATCTTCGAGCCGTTCTTGGTGATGCCGTTCTGCTCGAAATCGGTGCCCACCAGAAAGCCGGTGATGTTGTGCAGAAAGATCAGCGGCACATCGATCTGGTTGCACAGCTGGATGAACTGCGCGGCCTTTTCGGCCGACTCGGGAAAGAGCGCGCCGTTGTTGCCCAGGACGCCAACCGGAAAGCCATGCACCGAGGCCCAGCCGGTGATCAGGGTTGGGCCATAGAGCGGCTTGAACTCTTCGAAACGCGAGCCGTCGACGATGCGGGCGATCACCTCGCGCATGTCGAAGGTCTGGCGCAGGTCGCGCGAGACGATGCCCAGCAGGTCCTCGGCATCATGGACCGGCTCATCGGCCGGCAGGGTCGGGCCGGGCCCTTCCTTGCGCCAGTTCAAATGAGTGACCACCTCGCGGCACATGCGGATCGCGTCCATCTCGTCTTCGGCGAGATAGTCGCCCAGGCCCGAGATCGTGCAGTGCATCTGCGCGCCGCCCAGGCTCTCTTCGTCGGCGTCTTCGCCGGTGGCCATCTTGACCAGCGGCGGGCCGCCGAGAAAGACCTTGGATTGGCCGCGAATAAAGATGTTGTAGTCGCTCATGCCGGGCTGATAGGCGCCACCGGCGGTCGATGCACCGAAGACCACCGAGATGGTCGGGATGCGCAGCTTGGACAGTTCGGTGATCTCGTAAAAGAGCCGGCCCGACTCGGCAAAGTGGCCGGTCTCGCGCCGGATCGCGGCCTCGGGGTCGCCGCCTGCATCGCCGCGCAGGTCGGCACCGGCCGACTCCACGAACTGCACATAGGGCATGCGATTGATGCGCGAGATCTCGAGGCCGCGCATCAGCTTCTTGGCATTGAAGGCATTGAAAGCGCCGGCTCGCACCGAGGGGTCGTGGCCGAGGATCACGCATTCGACGCCTTCGATCACACCGATGCCGACCACGAAGCCCGAGCCGACATTGAACTCGGAGCGCCAGGCCGCCAGCGGGCTGATCTCCAGAAACGGCGAATCGGGGTCAAGGACCATCGCAATGCGCTCGCGCAGCGGCAGCTTGCCCCGGGCGCGCAGGCGCTTCATCGCGTCTTCGCCACCGCCGGCGGCGACCTCATCGTGCAGGGCATCGAGTTGCCCCAGGGTTTGGAGCATCTCGGCGCGGTTTTGCGCGAAACGCTCGCTTTTCAGATCGAGTGTGGACTCGAGGACAGACATGAAAGGCACTCCGCAGGGCGGTTATAGGTGAAAAACCGGGTGATAGGCAGGATGAAAGACGCGATGACAGGCCAAGGTGACAGGCGTCAGAGGTCGTAGGCCTTCTTGAACGCGGGCCGCTCGTTGATGCGATCCCAGTAGCGCTTGATGTTGGGAGTGAAGACCTCGTCGATATTGAGCGAGGTCGCCAGCACCAGCGCATAGCCGACGCAGATGTCGGCGATGGTGAACCGGTCGGAGCACAGCCAGGTGCGGGTGGCGGTGGCGTCCTCGACAGCACGCATGCGCGCGAGGAACCACTTGCGATAGTCGGCCACCACCTGCGGATTGCGACGCTCTTCCGGCTCAAGGCGGGTATAGCGCAGCACCAGCGTCTGCGGAAAGGTGAAGGTGGCATCGCTGCGATGCAGCCAGTTGAGGTAGGCGCCGTAGTCGGGCTCATCGGTGCGCACCGCCAGGGGCGTGGGGCCATAGCGATCGACCAGATACTGGCAGATGCCGGCCGATTCGGTCATGACCACATCACCATCGACCATGCACGGCACCGTGCCCAGCGGATTGATCTTGAGGTATTCCTTGTGCAGCACCCGCGGTGGAAAGGGCAGCGTGACCAGCGTGTGGTCGAGGCCCATTTCGAGCAGGGTCCAGAGCGGGCGCATCGAGCGGGCGCGCGTGCAGTGATAGAGGGTGAGGCTCATGGTCGATGTCGGGTCTGAGTGATGCGATAGGTTGACGAGGCGTCAGGTGAGCGGGGCGGCAATGATGACGGCGGTGATGACGGCAATGAGGATCAGGCGCGGTTCAGCGCCGAATCGCTGCGCCAGGGCGAGATCTGATTCGCATAGACCTCGGGGCCATTGCGAAAGTGCGCCGCTTCTTCGAGGGTTTCGATGAAGGGCATGTCGACCGGATAGAGCTGATCGCCGCGCGGGCGCGGGCCCGACTTCGAGACATGGCCCCACAGGCGATGGCCGACCACCTCTTCGGCAACCGCCACCGCCTCGATCAGCTTGCCGAGGTCGTAGCCGGTCTGGATGCCCATTTCGTGGCACAGGTCGACAAAGTCTTCGGTCGGCACATGGCCGGCCGAGCGGCCATTGCCCGAGTAAGGGCAGCCACCCATGCCGCCCAGGCAGGTGTCGAATTCGCGGGCGCCAAGCTGCAATGCCTCGTAGTAGCTGGCAATCGTGGCGCCTCGCTGGTTGTGCAGATGCATGTGAAAGTTGGTGATCTGCGGCCAGCGCTCGCGGATCGCGAGCAGGGTCTCGCGCACCTGATGCGGCAGGTTCCAGCCCATCGCTTCGAGAAAAGCGACGCGGGTGACGGTGATGCCGGCGTTGTGCCACTTGTCGATCATCATCGCCAGCATGTCCATGCGCTGCGCCAGCGTATAAGGCCCGCTGAAGTTGGAGCCGAAAGGGTTGCCGATGCCCACCGACGCCTGGGTGGCACCGGCGGTTTTCGCTGCGGCCACCGAGGCATCGAGTGCTTCAATTTGCTGCGCCTGCGTGCGGTTGTAGTTGCGCCGGGCGAAGGCATCGCACATCTCGACCGCTGTGCCGGGCAGGTTGGTGCGTTTGCGCACATCGAGCTTGGGAAAGTACTTGTCGGCGCGGTCGTAGCCGGCCTTGTTGAAGACCGCCGCGGTATAGCGGATGCCGGCCTTGGGCACGAAGCGCTCGGCGATCTCGTCGATGCAGGCCATCTGCGGCGTCCACTTGGGATGCGCAAACGAGCCGATCGAGATGACCTTGGCGCCGGTCTCGCCAAGCGCATCGAGCAGACGCAGCTTGGCTTCGACCGGGATCGAAGCGCTCTCGATCTGCAGACCCTCGCGCATGGTGTCGTCGGTGATGGTGACGGATTCGGGCAGTTGGCTCATGGTGGACTCACTCGTTGGGGGCAAAGCCCGGGGGTTGTGCGCGGGTGAAGCGGGGGGCAGGCGCGAAGCGATCAGACGACATGCTGCGCCGACTTGTTGTGGTGACTGTCACGTTGTTTGTGGCGAAGCACCTCGCCGGCGCGTGCGCCGGTCAGCTCGCCATCGAGCACATTGACCTGGCCATTGACCAGCGTGGCCTTGTAGCCGCGCGAGCGCTGGATGTAGCGCGTCGCGCCGCCGGGAAAATCGTAAGCCACTTCGGGATGGCATTCGGCCACGGCGGCGGCATCGAAGACATTGACGTCGGCGCGCATGCCGGGCGCGAGCAGGCCGCGATCGCTCAGGCCGATGACCTGGGCCGGTGCCGACGTCATGCGCCGGATCGCCTCGCCCATGGTGTACAGACCGGTCTTTCGCACCCAGTGCGACAGAATGAAGCTCGACCATCCGGAATCCATGACCTGCGAAACATGGGCTCCGGCATCGCCCAGCCCGGGCAGGCAGTTGGGGCTGCTGATGAGATGCGACAGGCCTTTCATGTCGGCGTTGAACATTCGCAGGGTAAAGAGCACCTTGCCGCGCGACTCGCGCATCATCCGCACCAGGGTGTGAGCCCAGTGCTCGCCGCGGGCTGCGGCCATCGCGATCAATTGGCAGGATTCGCCGGCGGCGTAGTCGGGCGTCTGACCCTCGCCCATCGTGAACACCTTCTCGACGCTGGCGCCCAGGATCGTGGGGAATCCGAACTTGATGGCCTCTTCGATCAGGTGGGCCGATTGGACCGGATCGTCGATGGCGGCGAGCCGCTGCTCGAAGGGCATGGCGCGCAGGGCCCGCCAGGCATCGCTGCGGGTGGCCACCGGCAGGCTGGTCGGCAGACCGAACACCAGGCCCGAGCTGCGGACCTGCGAGATCGCGGTCATGTTGCGACCAGGCCCGGCGCACAAGGCCTCGAGCGCGTCGCGGCGCTGGCCGGCGAGCGAGCCGTCCGGGCCCACGCCATAACTGAAGAGCACGCGGCTGCCGCCCTGATCGGCAATCGCCTTGAGCACCTCGAAATCGGCGCCGACCGCCTGCATGATGGCGCCGCGCGGCGCCACTGCCCGGGCAATCTCGATCAGCTCGCCATGCTCGGCGAAAGTGCCTGGGATCGACCGGCCATCCGGCAGGGTGTGCGGCGCAAAGCGGTTGGTCGAAAAACCGACCGCACCCCGGTCGATCGATTCGGCCACGATCGCGGCCATCTGACGACGCTCGGCGTCGGTGGCCTGCTCCTCGACCGCGCGCTCGCCCATGACGTAAAAGCGCACCGCGCTGTGGCCGACCAGACCGGCCACATTGATGCCGGGCCTGATGCGCTCGATCGAATCGAGATAGCCGCCGTAGCCTTCCCAGTCCCAGGGCAGGCCGCCAAGAATCGCCTGACGGGGAATGTCCTCGACCGCCTCCATCATGCCGGCGAGCAGCTCCTTGTCGCCGGGCCGGCAAGGCGCGAAGGTCACGCCGCAGTTGCCCAAAAGCGCGGTGGTCACGCCATGCCAGCTGACCGGCGTGCAGCTCGGATCCCAGCCGATCTGGGCATCGAGGTGGGTATGGATATCGACGAAGCCGGGCGTCACATGCAGGCCGTCGGCATTGATGTTGCGCCGGGCACTGCCGCTGACCTTGCCCACTTCGGTGATCAGGCCACCGTCGATGGCCACGTCGCCCGAAAAGGCCTCGCGGCCGCTGCCGTCAACAATCTGGCCGCCACGAATCACGATGTCATGTGCCATCGGAAGTCTCCCTCTTTGATCATTGTTGTGGTCGCGAAACCAGCCCAGTGGCCTGGCGCGAATGACTGTTTGCCAGAGTACACCGGCGGCCATGCCTTGGCATCCGCAGGCGGGAGAATTCGATACCCGGCCGCGATCGGCCCGGTATGCTCGATGTTTCCCGACCCCCTGTGCGCTTGCCGCCCCTGACACCGCCATGACCTATTCCACCCTCGAGACCACGCTGTCGCAAGGCGTTGCCGTGATCTGGCTCAATCGACCCGAGATCCGCAACGCGATGAGCATCGCGCTGATCAGTGAGCTCACCGATGCGGTGAGCAGCGCCGCCGACGACCCCGATGTCAGAGCGATCGTGCTGGCCGGACGCGGCAGCGCGTTTTGCGCCGGTGCCGACCTGAACTGGATGAAGGCCGCCTCGACCTACGGCCCCGCCGAAAACCAGGCTGACGCGCTCAAACTCGCCGAATTGCTGCGCACGATTGCCGAGGCGCCCAAGCCCACCGTGGCGCGGGTGCATGGCCCGGCCTATGCCGGCGGCATGGGGCTGATGACCGCCTGCGACATTGCGGTCGCGTCCTTCGAGGCGCGCTTTTGCCTGACCGAAGTGCGCATCGGACTGCTGCCGGCAATGATCAGCCCGTATGTGATCCGGGCGATGGGCGAACGCGCGGCAAGCCGCTATTTCCTGACCGCCGAGGTCTTCGATGCGGCCGAGGCCTATCGCTTGGGCATGGTCCAGGAACTGGTGCCACCCGATGAACTCGATGCCGCGGTCAATGGCCTGCTCGGCAAGCTCCTGATGGCCGGGCCGCGTGCGATGGCCGAAACCAAGCGGCTGATCCGCGATGTGACCGGGCGGCCGATCGATGCCGCGCAGCGCCTCGATACCTCGCAGCGCATCGCCGATGCCCGTGCCAGCGACGAAGGCCGTGAGGGGATCGCGTCGTTTCTCGAAAAGCGCCCGGCCGGCTGGATCCAGCAGCGCTGATCCCGGGCTGAGGCCTCAGGCTTGCGGCTTGCGAGCTGCGGGATTGAGGCCTCAGCCGCGCACAAAGAGCGTTTCGAGTGGCTCGGGGCCGGCCTGCCGGCTGCAATGACCATGCCGCGCCGCATCGAAGCTCGCGCCCGCCGGCACCAGGTCGTTCGAGTAAAAGTGCTCGCCCGGGCCGAATCGGCGAAAACTGCCGTCGCGCAAGCCGATCTCCATCACGCCCCGCAGGATGAACACCCATTGCGGCGAGGTGGTGCAGTGAAAATCGCTGCGAAACCCGACCGGGCTGTGGCGCAATTGAAAGCCCCCCGAGGCCATCAGCGCTGACAGCCGTGAGGCAGGCGTGCCCTGGTCGAGTTCGATTGACTCATCGCGAAAGCGGGCCAGGCCATCGTCGTCGGTGAACAGCACGACTTGAGTGATGCGCGGATTGGCGGCAGATGTGTCGGACGGATTCATGGAGGCAGTCATGGGCGCGGTCATGCGTGAGGGTGGCGGGCAACGAAGCAGGCAAGTCGCGAGGGCAGCCGCCATCGCGACGTCGAAGGTGAGCAGAGCTTACCGCCCTGGGCTTGAAGACGAGGGCGAAGGCGGCTCTCGGGTCCACGCTCTGGTCCACGCTCATGTTCACGCTCAGGTCGACGCCGAAGTCGACTGGTTTATCCTGACGCGACGACCGCTACCGAGCTTTAGGCCATGTTCGACAAGATCCTGATCGCCAATCGCGGCGAAATCGCCTGCCGTGTTGCCGCTACTGCCCGCCGGCTCGGCGTTCGCACGGTGGCGGTGTATTCCGATGCCGATGCCGGCGCCCGCCATGCGCGCGCCTGCGACGAAGCGATCCGGATCGGCCCGGCGCCGGCGCGGGAATCCTATCTGCGCGGTGACGCGATCATCGAGGCGGCCTTGCGCAGCGGCGCCCAGGCGATTCATCCGGGCTATGGTTTCTTGTCGGAAAACGCTGGCTTTGCCCAGGCCTGTCAGGACGCCGGGCTGGTCTTCATCGGCCCACCGCCCTCGGCCATCACCGCGATGGGCCTGAAGGCCGAATCGAAGCGCCTGATGGCGCAGGCCGGCGTGCCGCTGATCCCGGGCTATCACGATGCCGATCAGGACGACGCCCTGCTCACGCGCGAAGCCGACCGCATCGGCTTTCCGGTGCTGATCAAAGCCAGTGCCGGTGGCGGCGGCAAGGGCATGCGGATTGTGCGCGAGGCGAGTGAATTCGCCGCGATGCTCGCCTCGTGCCGGCGCGAGGCCGCCGCAAGTTTCGGCAACGATGCGGTGCTGATCGAGAAATACGCCACCCGCCCCCGTCACGTTGAAATCCAGGTCTTTGCCGACACGCATGGCAACACCGTCTATCTCTTCGAGCGCGACTGCTCGGTGCAGCGACGCCATCAGAAAGTGATCGAAGAAGCCCCTGCCCCCGGGCTGAGCGAGGCCCAGCGCCGCGCCATGGGCGAGGCGGCGGTGGCAGCCGCCCGCGCGGTCGGCTATGTCGGCGCCGGCACGGTCGAATTCATCATGGATGCCAGCGGCGCCTTCTACTTCATGGAGATGAACACCCGGCTGCAGGTCGAGCATCCGGTGACTGAAATGATCACCGGCCTGGATCTGGTCGAGTGGCAATTGCGGGTGGCCGGCGGCGAGCGGCTGCCCCGACTGCAGGACGCGCTCACCGCGCGCGGCCATGCGATCGAGGTGCGGGTCTATGCCGAGAACCCCGACCGCGGCTTTCTGCCCTCGACCGGCACGCTGGTGCATCTGCGCACGCCGGCGGCAGTCGAGTTTGCGGTCGGCACCGATGCCCACGGACAGGCAGCGGCGGTGCGCATCGACAGCGGCATCGGCCAGGGCGATGCGATCACGCCGCATTACGACCCGATGATCGCCAAGCTCATCGTCTGGGGCGAGGACCGCGCCCAGGCGATCCGCCGCATGCAGATCGCACTGGCCGGCTTCGAGGCGGTCGGGCCGTCGACCAATGTCGATTTTCTGGCCCGGCTGATGCGCTGTCGCGCCTTTGTCGAGGCCGACCTCGATACCGCACTGATCGAACGCGAAGCCGCAGCCCTCGCGCCGTCGTCGGCGCCTGCCCCGATCGAGGTGCTGGCTGCTGCGGCGGCGGCGGTCCTCATCGCGCAGGCTGTGGCGTCCGACGCCGCCGATCCCTGGTCGATCACCGATGGCTTCCGGGTCCATGCCCGACAGCCCCGCATCCTGACCTTCACCGATCGCGGCCGGAGCGTGGCGGTTGGTATCGACACCAGCCCGGGCGGCTTTACCGTCCATGCCGGGGGCGAATCGACCTGCCTGTCGGGCCTGCGGCGCGAAGGCGATCGCATCACCGGGCTGCTCGGTACCGGTCGCCTCGATGTGACGGCGGTGCTGGCGCGCGAGACCCTGCATCTGTTCATGGCCCAGTCGCGCTGGCAGCTCGGTTTCACACCGCAGCTGTCGCATGCCGGCGATGCCGGTGCGCCCGAAGGTCAGCTGAGCGCACCGATGCCGGGCAAGGTCATCGCGCTGCTGGTCGAGGCCGGCGCCAAGGTGCGCAAAGGGCAGCCGATGCTGGTGATGGAAGCGATGAAGATGGAGCACACCATCGCAGCGCCCGCCGACGGCACGGTGCAGCGATTGCCGTTTTCGATTGGCGATCAGGTGGCCGAAGGCGCGCTGCTGGTGGAGTTCGTGGCCTGATTCAGCACCCTGTCTGGAGGCCGCCTGACCCCGGGCATCAATCCTGCCTCCGAAAGGGATCGACCCGCGCAATGTTGCCGGGCGATCAGTCACCTTGATACAGGATCCCACGCCATGAAAAACGCCTTTGAGTTGCCCTTCAAGGGCCCGTCCCCGCTGACCACCACCGCGGCCAGCGACATCATGGTCGCGACCTGTCAGCGCAGCCTGGCCTTGCATGCCGAGCTGCTCGACCAGATGGTCAGCCGTTCGCTGGATCACACCCGACAGGCCGGCGAGGTCGGCGAGTCAAAGGCGGGACTGGGTGGCATGCGGAACTGGATGTCGACCGATGCAATGCGCACCTGTGTCGCCGAGCCGATGTGGCGCTACATGATCGGCATGATGTCGCTCAGCCGCAATGCCAGCACCACGATGACCTCGCTGCTCACCGCGCAGATGCGCGGCTCCGAAGACGAGGTTCACTCGCTGTCGCAAGTGGCCCATGACGATGCCGAGCGGGCAGCGGTCGATGCGGCCACCGCCACCGGCTCGGCCATGTCGTGCTGCATGAATGCGGTGGGCAAGCTCGGCGAGATTGCCGCCCACAACGCGTCGTCTGCGGCCGCGACAGCCGCGGCAGCCGGACATGAGGCCGCCAATGGCGGCGCTGCGCGTCGGGGAGCCGCTCATTCAGGACGCGCCTCGGCACGCGGCGGCGCTCACTAGTCGTTGCTGAACGTCGTTGCTGAACGTCGTCAATAAGTGCCGTCAATCAACGCCGGCCGGCTGATCAAGCCGAGCCTGGCGTCAACAGCGCAAGCCCGCTTCTCTCAGCCGATATAGCGCCCAGCCAGTTCGCCCACTGCGGCCCGAAAGCCGGTGACCGTCCCGTTGATGATGTCGGCCACCGACTCGACGCTCTCGATGCGGCCGCATACCTGGCCGGTCAGGGGCACGGCGGCTTCCATGTCGCCGCCAAAATAGAGCTGCTGCACGCCGGCAAATTCGGCGCGCATGTTCTCGGGGTTCTTGGCCTCAAGGCGCGTGGTGCGCTCGGTGCGCAGTGCGCGCAGCGCCGGGCCGTTGCCGCCGCGATTGAGAAAAACCGTATCGGTTTCGCTGGCACCCACGATCGCCTGCTTCCAGTTCATGTGCGCAGGTGACTCGGCTGACGACAGCATCCGGGTGCCCATCTGGATGCCCTCGGCACCCATTGCAAAGGCCGCGGCCATCGAGCGACCGTCGGTAAAGCCGCCGGCGGCGATCACCGGCACGGTCACCTTGGAGCAGACCAGGGGCAGCAGCACCATCGAGGCAACATCGCGCTGATTCTTGAATCCGCCACCCTCGGCGCCTTCGACGATCAGGCCATCGACCCCGGCTTCAACCGCCTTGAGCGCGGCCTTTAGCGTGGGCACCACATGAAAGACCGTCAGGCCCGCCTCCTTGAGCTCGGCGCAATAGCGGCTCGGATCGCCGGCCGAGGTGGTCACGAAGCGCACGCCTTCATCGACCACGAATTTCACGATGTCGGGATCCTTGACATACATCAGCGCGATGTTCACGCCGAAGGGTTTGTCGGTGAGGGTGCGCATCTTCTTGATCTCGAGACGGATGGCATCGAGCTCGCCGGAGGCGGTTTCGATGATGCCCATGCCGCCGGCATTCGAGACGGCCGAGGCCAGCTGCGCCCGGGCGATCCAGCCCATCGGTGCCTGGACGATGGGGTATTTCACGCCCATCAGGCGGGTGACGCGGTTGTCGATCGGGGGCACGGTCGTTGTCATGGCAAGCATCTCCTGTGTCGGTCAGACCGCGATGGTAGCGCGCACGGCACGGGTGATCGCCACGGATTGCCGCAACGAGGCATCGACCGGAAAGCCGCGTGGACAGCGACTGGGCGGGTGATCGCCTATGATCGGGCGATGCACATCGTCATCACCCACAACGAACCCGGCGCCGGACTGGCCTGGCAGCGCGAACTGTCGTGGCGCCTGCCCGAACTGACGGTCTCGATCGATCCGGGCTGCCCCGACGGCGCCGCTGGCCTGTCTGACCGGCGCTTGCCTGACGCCAACGCCGAGCCTGCGCCGGCCGATATCGCGGTCGGCTGGAAGCCGCCGGCAGACTTCTTCGTTCGCCACCCCCGCCTGCAGGCATTTTTCTCGACCGGCGCCGGCGTCGACCATCTCCTGCGCCACCCCGGCCTGCCGGCCGCGCTGGCGGTCATCCGCCTGGAAGACGCCGGCATGGGGCCGCTGATGGCCGATTACTGTCTGCACGAACTGCTGCGCATCGCCGGTCGTCATGATGCGTATGCGGCGCAGCATCGCAGTCGGCAATGGCAGGAATTACCGGCATTTTCCCGTGCCGCGTTACCGGTCGGCATTGTCGGCGTCGGTGTGCTCGGCGCGCAGGTCGGCGCGCATCTGGCGCGTGCCGGCTTTACCGTGCGCGGCTTTGCGCGATCGGCCAAGTCGATTGACGGCATCGAGGTGATGCACGGCGAGGGCGCGTGGCCGGCCTTCCTTGCGGCAAGCCGCGTGCTGATCCTGCTTGCGCCGCACACGGCGCAGACTGAAGACCTGATTGATGCCGCCGCCCTGCGCCGGCTGCAGCCGCAGGGCTGGCTGATCAATGTTGCGCGCGGCGCGCTGGTGGTCGAGGCCGACCTGATCGCGGCGCTTGATGCCGGGCAGCTGGCGGGTGCCACCCTCGATGTCTTCCGGCGCGAACCGCTGCCGGCCAGTGATCCCTTGTGGCACCATCCGGCCATCCGGATCACACCGCATGTGTCCGCGCCGACCCAGATCGGGCCCTCGGCCGAGCAGGTCGCCGGCAAGATCGGCGCGCTGACACGGGGCGAGCGACCCAGCGGGCAGATCGACCGTCAGCGCGGCTACTGAGGCCAGTCGCCGAGCCTGGCAAGCATCACGACATTTCCGACTCACCCGGGCTTGTGCCCATACCCACCAGAAGGCGAGACAGCATGACACCGACCCTGCCGCAACGCGTGACCCTGGTCGAGGTGGGCGCACGCGACGGTCTGCAAAATGAGCAGACACCGATCACCACCGACATTCGCATCGAGCTTTGCAACCGGCTGAGCGATGCCGGATTTCCGAATGTCGAGGCGGGCTCCTTCGTGTCGCCGAAATGGGTGCCGCAGATGGCCGATACCGCCGAGCTGATGGCTCGCATCGCGCGACGCCCGGGCGTGATCTATTCGGTGCTCACCCCCAATCTCAAGGGCTTCGAGGGCGCGCTGGCTGCGCGGGCCGATGAAGTGGTGATCTTCGGCGCGGCCTCCGAGGCCTTCTCGCACCGGAACATCAACTGCTCGATCGCCGAGTCGGTCGCGCGCTTCGAGCCGGTGGCGCGAGCGGCCAAGGAGAACGGCATGCGTCTGCGAGCGAGCGTGTCGTGTGCCATGGGCTGCCCCTATCAGGGCGAGGTGCCGCCTGCGGCCGTGGCCGACGTCGTCGCCCGCTTTGCCGATCTGGGCTGCGACATGATCGATATCGCCGACACCATCGGTGTGGGCACGCCGCGTCAAACGAAGGCCGCCTTCGAAGCCGCGCTCACCGTGGTGCCGGTCGGGCGCCTGTCCGGCCACTTTCACGACACTTACGGCATGGCGCTGGCCAATGTCTATGCCAGCCTGGAGCTCGGTGTCTCGACCTTTCACGCCTCGGTGGCGGGCCTTGGCGGCTGCCCGTTTGCCAAGGGCGCGACCGGCAATGTCGCCACCGAAGACCTCCTCTACCTGCTCGATGGTCTGGGCATCGAGACCGGGGTTGATCTGGCCAAGGTGGTCGCAATCGGCCAGTGGATCTCGTCGCACATCGGCCGCAAGGCGGCCGCCCGCGCGGGCAATGCCCTGAGCGCCAGGCTGGCGGCCTGATGAAGTCTCCCTTTGCACCCGACGACGACGCCCTGCGCGAGGCCGCCGCCGCCGGCCGTCCGGTGCCCTCGCCCTGCATCTCGGTCTGCCAGATCGATCCGCTCACCAAGCTGTGCAATGGCTGCCTGCGCACGATCGAGGAGATCGCCACCTGGGGCGGCATGAACAACGATGCGCGACTGTCGGTCTGGGGAGAGATCCGTCGCCGGCAAGGCGGGGCGACATGAAGACCGCGCGCTGGTACTTCGACTTCATCTCGCCCTACAGCTACCTGCAGCACGCGGTGCTGGCGCGCTTTGACGGGCTGGTGAAAATCGAGCCGGTGCCGATTCTGTTTGCCGGTCTGCTCGAGCATCATGGCCAGAAGGGCCCGGCCGAGATCCCGGTCAAGAAGATCCATACCTTTCGCGAAGTGGCGTGGCGCGCGCACCAGCAAGGCATCGCCTTCACGCTGCCGCCGGCGCATCCCTTCAATCCGCTGCGGCTGCTGCGCCTGGCCATCGCGCTCGACTGCCAGCCGGCAGCCATCGACGCGATCTTTCGATTTGTCTGGGTGCAGGGTTGCCTGCCCGACGATGAGCCGGCCTGGCAAGTGCTGTGCGAGCGTCTCGGCGTGAATGACCCCGATGCAGCAATCGGCCGCACCGAGGTCAAGGACGCCCTGCGCCGCAACACCGCGCGGGCGATCGAGGAGGGCATCTTCGGCGTCCCGACGCTGGCCTTCGACGATCAGCGCTTCTGGGGCTTCGACATGACGGACGCGGCGCTGGCCTGTCTGCGCGGCGATGCGTTTTTTGATTCGCCGATCATGCGGCGCGCCACCACCCTGCCCGACGGCGTTCAACGCCGCACACGCTGAATCGCCATGGCGACGGTCCTGCCTGCGCTGCCGCGCTCGATGCGCTTCATCGAGCGCGACTGGCTCTCGGCCAACGGCGTGCTCTTTGACGACGGCCATCACACTGCCCTGGTCGATACCGGCTATATCAAGCATGCCGAGATGACGCTGTCGGTCATCCGGCATTCGCTCGGCGAGCGCCCGCTCGAGCAGGTGATCAACACGCACCTGCATTCGGACCACTGCGGCGGCAACGCCCTCCTGCAAAGGACCTATGGCTGTCGCACGATCATTCCGGTGGCCAGTGCGCGGGCGGTGCGTGACTGGGATGCGCAGGCCCTGAGCTTCGCCCCGACCGGCCAGCGCTGCGAGCGCTTCGCCTTCGACGATGTGCTGGTCGATGGTCAGATCATCGAACTCGGCGGCCTGCCCTGGCAGGCGATCGCCGCGCCCGGGCACGACCCGAACGCGATGGTGCTCTATTGCGAGCCGGCCCGCATCCTGATCTCGGCCGATGCCCTCTGGGAGAACGGCTTCGGCGTGATCTTCCCGGAGCTGGAAGGCGAGTCGGGTTTTGCCGAGCAGCGAGCCATCCTTGCTCGCATCGCCCAGATCGATGTCGACCTGGTGATCCCCGGCCATGGGCCGATGTTCAGTGATGTGCACGGCGCACTCGAGCGTGCCAAGCAGCGCCTCGATTACCTCAGCGCCGATGCCGCGCGAAACGGCCGTCAGGGCATCAAGGTGCTGCTCAAGTTCCTGCTGCTCGAGCATGAGCAGATCGCGTTTGCCGACGTGATCACCCTGATGGACACCGTGCCGCTGATCGCGCAGACCAACCGGCGCTTCATCGGCCTGGACCCGAGCGCACTGGCCGACTGGGCGAGCAGCGAACTGGTGCGCGCGGGTGCTGCGCGCCGCGACGGCGACAGGCTGCTCAACGCCTGAGCGCCGACCGGCTTCGGCTATCCTCAAGGCCATGAATACCCCGCTGATCCGCGACAGCCGCGACACCGATCTGCCCGCCATCCAGGCGATCTACGCCCACCATGTCCTGCATGGCACCGGCACCTTCGAGATCACGCCGCCCGATCTGCCCGAGATGACGCGTCGACGCGCCGACGTCCTGACAAACGGCTTCCCGTATCTGGTCGCCCACGAGGGCGATCGGGTGCTCGGCTATGCCTATGTCAACTGGTTCCGATTGCGCCCGGCCTACCGCTTCACCGTTGAAGACTCGATCTATGTCGACGAGTCCGCACGCGGGCGCGGCGTCGGACGCCTGCTGCTCACCGCCCTGATCACGCGCTGCGAGCAAGCCGGCTGCCGGCAGCTGCTCGCGATCATCGGCGACAGCGGCAATACCGGATC